>Ga0256407_10008347_pt1 | contig 15246 bp, 8 predicted proteins | sample RumenRJG_04DNA_FD_193489 | JGI IMG/M metagenome (GOLD analysis project Ga0256407, IMG submission 193489) | Bovine rumen microbial communities from Lethbridge, Alberta, Canada - RJG_04 | ecosystem: Host-associated > Mammals > Digestive system > Stomach > Rumen | place: Canada: Alberta | collected...
CTTGCCGATCGTCTTGACGCCTAGTTCGCGGAGCCGTCGTTCCATGAAGTCTTCGAGTTCTTCGATCACGACGAGGCATTCGACCTTTTCGGCGAAGTCGAGGAAGAGTTTGTCCGGATAGGGGAACGTCCAGCCGATCTTGAGGATATTGGCGTCGGGAAACGCTTCTTTAACGTATTGATACGCGGCGCCGGAGGTTACGATACCAAGGCGACGGTCGCCGCTGGGGTTGAGTTCGACGCGGTTGAGGGGCGATTTCGCGGCTTCTTCCGCGAGCGCCTCGACGCGCTCTTCAAGGCGAACGCGCATCGCGCGCGCAAACGCCGGGATCGGCACGAGTTTCTGAGGGTTGCTTTTGAAAGAATGGGGACGATCCAGTTTGATCGGATCGACCGTCTCGACGACGCTGCGCGAGTGGCTGATCGTGACCGTCGTCCTGAAAATGACGGGCGTTCCGAACTTTTCCGAGATTTCAAAGCCCGCTTTGAGGTAGTCTTTGGCTTCTTGAGAGTCTGCGGGTTCGAGGACGGGGACCTTTGCAAAGTGCGCGAAAAGGCGCGTGTCCTGCTCGTCCTGGGACGAATTCATGCCGGGGTCGTCGGCGACGACGGCGATAAAGCCGCCGATAACGCCGGTGTAGGCCAAGGTCATGAGCGGGTCGGCGGCGACGTTGAGTCCTACGAGCTTCATCGTCGTCATCGATCTTGCGCCGGTCGTCGAGGCGCCGACTGCCGCTTCAAACGCGACCTTTTCATTGGGCGACCATTCGCAGTAGACGTCGCCCTTATAAAACTTGCTGATGTTCTCGAGAATTTCAGTCGAAGGCGTGCCCGGATACCCGGTCGCTACCGACACGTTCGCCTCGTAAGCGCCGCGCGCGATCGCCTCGTTTCCCGTTAAAAGCGTTCTCTCCATTTCAACCGATTCTTTCCTGTAGCGCCGAACCAGAATTCCCAGTATCGCGAAGGACGCGCGGTTCGAGCGCGTCCCAGTCAGGGTCTAGGCGGCGCGTGAGAAACCACGGCGCCGCCTCTTCTCGCCTAAGTATAATCCTTCGCGTTGAATTTGCAAGAAGCGGTCGTTTACGGCGTCTGAAAAACGCGGCGTTTGCCGTTTCACGTTCCGAATAATCGTTCGTTTTCATCGCGTTTTCCACGGCGCGAACGAGTCGAGCGCCGGAGAGAAAAAGCCAAGAGAAAGCAGAGAGATTTGCGGGGTTGTTAAGCGGACGATTGCGCGAGTCAACCGAAAGGAATTTTCGGAGGCTAAAGACAAACAACGCCCCAGAGTGGGAGGAGAAGGGAGGGGCGCCGTCCGGTTAAGGCGAGAAAAGACGAGAAGAGGAGGTGTAATTTGGGCAGAATAAGCGATGACGCTTATGACTGTTGCGGTTACACAGAAGAGTTAAGAAGAGACGGGGAAACCTTAATAATCCGAACGACGCCCAGGAGGAACCGACAAGCGATCCGCCTGGACGTCGAACCGCTCACAACCCAAAAGGACAATCGTTTGCTCAATTGCCCTTGTAAAAGAGGCGTCGACCGGATTCGAACCGGTAAATGACGGATTTGCAATCCGTTGCCTTAGCCGTTTGGCTACGACGCCTTTAACAGATAAGATAATACACAAAAGAGGCTCTTTGACAAGGTCTCATTTTAAAATCATTTTAAAAAATGTAAAAAATCAGCCGCGAGCTTTTCTTTCCTGAATCCTTTTCATAACGGCCTCCGCGACGTTTCGCGGAACAAAGCTTCTCAGCGATTTCTCGTCGCACTCGGACGCGCCGGCGATCTCTTTGATGAGAGAACTTGACACGTGCGCGAGCTCGCCGTCTGCGATCAGAAAGAGCGTTTCGATTTCCGGCGCCAGTCGACGGTTCGCCATCATCATCGTGAGTTCTGCGGGAATATCGGCGAGCGGTCGAACGCCGCGGATCACGACGCGCGCTCCGAGTTTCTTCGCGAAACTCACCGTCAGTCCCGTATAGGTCGTCGTTTCGATGTTTTCTAACCCCCGCTCTCGCGCCGCTTCTCGTATCATCTCGCACCGTTCCTCGGGGGTGAACCACGGCTCCTTGACCGAGTTGATCCCGACCGCGATAACGAGCCGGTCGAAGAGTTTACAGGCGCGCTCGGCGACGTTTAAATGTCCGAGCGTGATAGGATCGAAGGTTCCAGGATAGACGGCCAGTTTGACGGATCCCATGCTTAGTTCCTTTCGCCGCGACGATCGCAGTCAGGGGTAAAACGTTTCTTTTACGGCGCGTTCCGGCGCCTGAATTGCAGGGTTTGGAACGCCGCGCAATTGTTGACAAAAACGCTAATGAAGTTATAAAGCTAATTATAGTAATAATTCAACATTTGCCACCCCCAAGGTTGCGTTTCCGCGTTTATTGCGACAAGTTGAACGAAATCGCGGTTGTCACGTCAAAAAACTAACGATTTTGCGTAGGAAAAAGAGTAGTTCCTTCGCGCGTCCGGTCGATGATAAAGAGACGCCGGTTTTTACACGCGCGGCGGCGGCCGGATTCCGCGTAGACGAAAAACCACATACATATTAATACATACCTGTCGAGCGAGAAGTATGAGTTCAGAACAGCGATACGATAAAACAATGCTGGAGCAGACGAAGCAGCAGATCCGCGTTATCATGGGCGAGATAGCGCAGATTTCGCGGTCTGACATAGCGCCCGACGAGTTCCATCAGGAATACCTGAATCGCGTCGTCCGCGCGCTCGGCGCAATCGGCGGCGCGCTCTGGATGACGGACGAGACGGGGCGTCTTACGCTCGGCTATCAGGTCAACCTTCGCGAGGCGAAGCTCCATGACGACGAGGAAGCGAACCGTCTTCACTCTTTTCTTCTGGATAAGGCGCTTCGTTCGCAGGGCGAAGTCGAGGGGCTTATCCCGCCTCATTCCGGCGGCGAGTCTCCAAACGAGGGGGGAAACCCGACCGACTTCCTGCTGATTCTCGGAGTGATTCAGACCGAGCTTGAGAAGGTCGGAATTCTCGAAATATTCCAGCGTCCCGACGTGAATCCCGCGACTCAGCAGGGGTTCCTTTCGTTCGTCCGCCAGGTGACGCGCTACGCGACGGAATATTATAAAAACCGACAGCTCAAAAATTTCAGCGACCGTCAAAACCTTTGGACCCAGCTTGAGGACTTTACGCGTAATATTCATAAGACGCTCAACCTCAAGGAGACGGTCTACACGGTCGCGAACGAAAGCCGTCGTCTCGTCGAGTGCGACCGCGTTTCCGTCGCGATTTGTCACGGCCGCAAGGCGAAGATAGAAGCGGTTAGCGGCCAGGACATGGTCGACAAGCGGTCCGAGACGATCAAGCTTTTGGGCGACCTTGCGACCGCAGTCGTTAAGGTCAACGAGCCGATCTTCTATAACGGCGACTCGTCGCATTTGGCGCCGCAGGTCGAATCGAAGCTGGAAGAATACGTCGACGTTTCGCACACGAAAACGATCGCGGTCTATCCTCTCGTCGCCCATACGCTCGACGAAAAAGACTACGACGAAACGGAACACGACAAACTCGTGATTCCCCCGCCGTTCGGCGCGCTCGTCGTGGAGCAGATCGAAGACGCGCGCGTCTCCGACGCGATGAAGAAACGAATCGAAATCGTCGTGGAACACGCGCGCACGGCGATCGGAAACGCGATCGACCATAACTCGATCTTCCTGGCGCCGCTGTGGCAAGCGATCGGCAAGTCGAAGCTTCTTGTCGCGGCGCGGACGCTTCCGAAGACGCTAGCGGTCGTTCTGGGCGTCGCGGCGCTTGTCCTTGCGATGATTTTCGTCCCGTGGAATTTCAATATGCACTGCGACGGTTCGCTTCAGCCGATAGTACGCCGGAACATTTACGCGCGCGAGTCGGGAAAGGTCGACGAACTCTACGTTCGGCACGGATCGACCGTTCACGAAGGGGACGTGCTGCTGGTTCTTTCCAACAACGAGTTGGAGGCGGAATGGCAGAAAAACGAGGGCGAAATCAACGAGTGTTCGAAACAGATTCTGGCCCTTAAAGAGGCGAGTTACGAAGCGAAAGATTCCGAACGCATCCGCATAACGGGCCAGCTTGAACAGTACGTGGAGCGCGAGAAGTCGCTCAATCTCCAGCGCAAGATTCTCAACGACCGCCGCGAGGATCTCAAGGTGCGCGCGCCGGTCGACGGCGTCGTTATGACGTTTGACCTTGAAAACAAACTGCGGAGCCGTCCTGTCCAGCCGGGTCAGATTCTTATGGAAATCGCGCGTCCTGAAGACGGGCTTCTCCTCGAACTTCAGATGCCGGAAAAGAGAATGGGGTATGTCGACGACTATCGCGATCTGATTCGCGCGGAGGATCCCGACGCGAAGCTTAAAGCGCGTTTTGTCATGACGGTCGATCCGTCGAAGAACTACGACGCGACGGTCGTCGAAGAACATGATCGCGCCGAGAATCGCGGCACGGAAGAGACGACCGTAATGATTCGCGCGTTGATCGACGATCCGGAGTCGCTTCCCGACGGCACGCGCGCAGGGGCGGGCGTTTCCGCGAAGGTTTACTGCGGAAAACGGCCCCTCGGGTTTGTTTGCTTCAACGAACTTGTCGCGTTCCTCCAGAAAACAGTCTTCTTCTGGTTTGAATGATCGCTCCTTGACCGGCGCTTTTTTCAGACGACCGCGCCGCGAAATTTACATTTGATTGAAACGAATATTTACATACGGGTGAAAAGAATGACGAATCGAAACCACTGGCTCGCGCTTGCCGGTCTTGCGCTTGTCGCGTTTGCGCCCGCTCTTTACGAGTCGGCGTTCTCTGACGACGAACTCGAAAAGACGCTCATGACGCCCCCAAGGAGAATAGAGCGCAACGTCGTTCCGGCGGTTCCTGACGACGTTCCCCTTATTCCAAGGTCGACGTCCGCGCCTCTTGTTCCCACGCCCCTGCCGGCGACGAGCGAGAACGAACTGGGGCAGATCGTCGTGCGCAACGCGAAGGTCGAGACGCCGGTCGGCGAAGGATACGACGTGACCGTCAGCGCCAACGGGCAGGGGCTTCTGTCTGAACTCGGCCTTTGTGAAAAGGACGAGAAGGGCGAAGTCGTTCTGAACGACGACGGAACGTCGAAACGCGTTCCTTTGCGGCGCGGAATGACCGTCCACAAAGGCGACGTCCTCGGCAAGCAGCAGGACGACGAGCTCGTTCAAGATCGAATCGTGGCGCAGCAGGAACTTTTAGTCGCGGAAAAAGAGGCGGAAAAGACGCTCGAAATCGAAGTGGCGCGCGCGGCGGCGAGCGTCGCGCAGGCGTCGTACAAGCGAGCCGAATCGCTTAATCGCGACATGCCGGGCGCCGTTTCTCCCGAAGAAGTCCAAGAGAAATATTACGACTGGGTTCGCGCGTCGAAGTCGGTCGACAAGGCGGAGTACGATCTGGAGGTGAACCAAGAAAAGGTCAAGGTTGCCAAGGCGCGGGTCAACGCCGCCAACGTCCAGATTCGCAACCGCAAGTTCTTCTGCCCGATAGACGGCGTTATCGACGACGTTTATCAGAACGAAGGCCAGTGGCTCCGCGAGGGGGACAAGATTCTTCGTATCCACCGTCTCGATAAAGTTATGGTGACGGGCTCGGTCGACGCTTCGCTCTATGCGCCGGAGGCGATCGACGGAAAAGAGATCGACGTGACGGTCAAACGTCCGGGAATGGACGACCAGACGCTTACGGGCAAAATCTTTTACGTTCGCCAGATCGTCGAGTCGGGACATTTCTATTTCTACGCGGACGTTCAAAACAAGCGCACCGAGAGCGGATATTGGCTTCTGAATCCCGGTTCGCTGGTGACGGTTACGATCCGCTGAGTTAGCGAAAAATCTCGACGTCGAGAGTCGTAGGGAAACGGAGACAAGAGGAATATGGCTTCTTTAGCGGACAGTTTGGTTTCGAGCGCGGAGCGTATCCTTACAACGCGGGTCCGCGCCGATCTTTCCGCCAAGCGGACGTATTATCTCGGGCGTTCCTACTGGATCGTCAAGGATCCGGTAGGGATGAAGTATTTTCGTTTCCAAGACGAAGAATATTTCATTCTCAAGAACCTCGACGGCACGAAATCGCTCGAAACGATTAAGGAAGAGTTTGAGGCCGAATTCCCCCCGCAGAAGATAACGCTCGAAGAGATTCAGAGTTTCGTGGGGCAGCTTCACCAGAGCAATCTGATCGTCGCGAACGTTCCCGATCAGGGGCACGAGCTTTTAAAACGTCGCAAGAAGCGTCGTCGTCAGGAGATTCTCGGCGCGTGTTCCAATATCCTCGCGATTCGATTTAAAGGCGTCGATCCGAACCGATTCTTCGACAAGCTGCTGCCGTGGGTTCGCTGGATGTTTCATCCGGTCGTCCTCTGGGGATGCCTCCTTCTTATGCTCTCGGCGCTTCTTCTCGTCGGAATTGAGTTCGATCATTTCCGCGCGAAGCTCCCGGAGTTTAAGCAGTTCTTCGGGCCGGGCAACCTGTTGCTCTTGAGCGTGACGCTGTTTTTCACGAAGGTTTTGCACGAGTTTGGGCACGGGCTGTCGTGTAAAGTTCTCGGCGGGGAGTGTCATGAACTCGGCGTTATGATTCTTGTGTTGACGCCGTGTCTCTATTGCAACGTCTCCGATTCGTGGATGCTTCCGAGCAAGTGGAAACGCGCGGCGATCGGCGTCGCCGGCGTCTTTGTGGAATGCACGCTGGCGGCGATTTGCACGTGGATCTGGTGGTTCACGAAAGAGAACATGCTTCATTACATCTGTCTGAACGTCATGTTTCTCTCGTCGGTGAGCACGATTATTTTCAATATCAACCCGCTGCTACGTTACGACGGATATTACATACTTTCGGATATCCTCGAGATTCCGAACCTTCGTCAGAAGGCGACGAAGATCATGTCGCAGAAAGCCTCGGAATGGTTCCTCGGCATGGAGCCTCAAGAGGATCCGTTCCTGCCGAAGCGCAATCAGTTCTGGTTTGCGCTCTTCACGGTCGCGTCCGTGGCGTATCGCTGGGTCGTAATGACGTCGATTCTGTTCTTCGTATGGCGATTCTTCGACTCCTACGGACTTAAGGTCGTGGCGCAGTGCATCGCGGCGATGTCGATCTTCGGACTTGTCGGGATGCCGCTTATTAAGATAGGGAAATTCTTCTGGGTTCCGGGACGTATTTACAAAGTGAAAAAGTCGCATTTTTATCCTTCGCTCGCGGGAGTGCTGGCGCTCGGCGCCGCGTTCTGCCTCGTCCCGCTTCCGTATTCGATCTATGCGCCCGCCGTTTTGGAACTGCGCTCCGACGACGCGACGACCGCGAACGTTTTGACCCCGAAGTCGGGGGGCGTTCTGCAAGAGATTTGCGTGAAAGAAGGGGAGCGCGTTCAAGCGGGGGACAAGATCGCGGTTCTGAAGAATCCGCAGCTCGATTCGGAACTCAACAGTCTCATCGGTCAGGCGCAAGAAACGCGGGTCGAGATCGGCATGTGTCGACAGATGGGGAACAATCAAGAGGCGGTCGCGCGTCTACAGGAAGCGTTGGCACGATACGAAGGTCTTGTTCTCTCGATTCGCGCGATGCAGCAGGAACGCGAACGTCTTACCCTGACGGCGCCGATCGACGGGGTCGTCGTTTCGCCGTACTGGCGCGTCGATCGCGAGACGAAGTATTCCGACGACGCGTCCTCCGCGCTCCCAATGTGGGACGGCGTGCCCCTTGAGGAGCGCAACCTAAACACGACCCTTGAGCCGGGCGTTCAGATATGCAGCGTCGGCGATCCTCATAAACTCGAAGCGATCGCGGTCGTCGATCAGTCGAAAATCAACTTCGTCCAGCCGGATCAGGTCGTTAAGATTAAGTTGACCGAGCGGCCCGCCGAGACGTACCTTGCGCGCGTCGCGTCCGCGAGCGACGTCGAAGGCTCCACGATGGAAGCGGTTCCGTTCCAGCTCTCGACAAAGGGCGGCGGCTCCGTCGCGACGGAGACGATCGAAGGGGGCGTCGAACGTCCTCAGAGCGGTTCCTATCGCGTTCGCGTCGATCTCGACAACGACGACGGACTCATGACCGTCGGTATGACCGCGAAATGCAAAATCAAGGCGACGCCTCAAACGTTGCTCCAGCGTTTCCTGAGGCTCTGCCGCGACGTCTTTAACTTTAAACTGTGATTTGCTTAAATCAGTTTGATTTGACAACTCTTGAATCGCGACGGTTCAGAGCGTATACTGAACGTTTAGACGATTATTGTCGTTAGGAGAAACGTATTCCGGGGAAAACGTCTCGAGAACCTTGTCGGTTGACGAGCTATCTTAGGAGGAGTCTCAACCGCATTGAGAGAGCGATTAGGAGGTATGGTATGGATAAGCCTATAAGATACGGCAAACCTGTCTTGACGAATATGCCTTATGAAATAGGGAAGCCTATTTTCGATAAGATACTGAGCACTCCGCGTCCTGATTTTGAGAAAATGAAGGCGGAGGCGGAAGAGGTCGAACGAGAATTACGTAGAGTGAAGATGGAAAAAAAAGCCCGTGAAGCCCGAGAACAAACTACAAAGTAACCAGTTCCTCTGCGATCATCTTGGCGCTACGGAGAACGACGCTGTAGACGTCATGAATTTTACCGTCAGCCGTCCGGAAGGAACGGGGTTGGTCGCGTATCTCCAACGCCGCGCCTTTTCAGACGAACCTCGCGGTCTTATGAGAACGTATCTCGTTCGCGATCAAGAGACTAGCGAAATCGCGGGTTATTTTTCCCTCAAAGCTGGTTTAATTTCGTTCAACGAACGTAAAGAATTGTTTTTCAATGAAAAAACCGGCGAAGAGAAAATAGAAACGGCATTCGATACTCTGCCCGGCGTTGAATTGGCGAACTTTGCCGTGAACAGTTCCTATGTGGAGAAGTATGAAGGTATTAAGGGCATTGGAAAGGTAATATTCAACGAGTTTGTTCTTCCAATTGTTCGAAAAACCGCAGAGGACGTCGGCGTAGCGATATTGTACATTTTCGCCCTGCCTCATGACTCCCTTATCCAACACTATAGAGACAGTTTTGGGTTTGAAAGGTTGGGCGCGCCTCACGAGGAACTCCTGCATAAAAGAATAAAACCCTTTTACGACCGTTCCTGCGTATTCATGTACATGTTTCCGTGACGGTTGTTTGCTCTGACCGTAATCTTTCTTCGGTTCTGGATCCGTTCGCGTTTTCGCAAGTTTAACTTCTCGGCGTTTTTTCCTGTTCTATTGGAGAGGGGATTGTTCGCCATGTTCGCGCCGTCGCATGACGCGGCGAAATTGAAACTCTCATAGCGACGCGAATCGCGTTTTGTCTCGCCGGGTCGGCGTGGACGTGCGGTTCGCGTATTTTATTTTGATTTTTCCTAACTCGTTGAAAATCGCGTTTTGTTTCGCTAGAATTAGCGCGTCGTTCGCGTAATGTCGCGCGCGAATCATCTTGAAGCGAAAGGACGTGAAACATGACGAATCTTTGGCTTGCCGCGGCGCTTACGCTTGGGGGCGTTCTTCTTCCCGCCGCGTTTGCTCTCGCCGCCGAATTTCGAGCGCCAGACGGCGCGCCGCCCCTTGTTCATTGGGCGTTTTTAGAGTCGGTCGACGGGAAAATGGACGACATGCAGCGTTACGCCGTCGAAAACGTCGCGCCCGAGGTTAAAAACGAACCGGGCACGTTCGCGCTTTACGGGGGCGTCGATTCTTCCAAGCCAAATAGCCTTTGTCTTTTGGAAATCTATCAGGACGAAAACGCGTATGAACGCCATGTCGGCAGCGCGGCGTTTGCGAAATACCGCGAACTTCGCGCGCCGATTCTGAAAGAACTCGTCGTCACTCCCGTCGAGTCGATCGCGCTTGAACAGAAAACGTCGGGGTTCGGAACGCGGCTCGTGATAAGGCGTTATGAGGTTGAGCCCGAACGACGGGAGGAATACTGCCGGCTTGCGCGCGCGGAAGCGAAACGAGCCGTTGAGCGCGAAGAAAAGACGCTCGGCGTCTTCGTCACGGCGGAAGAAGAGAACCCTAATATCTTCCGAACGCTTGAAGTTTACGCCGACGAAGAAGGGCTTCGAGCGCGGCGCGATTCCAAAGAATGGAAAGCGTGGCGCGAAACGGTCGGCGACTGGGAAAGCGCGGTTGAGGAGATCGACGTCAAAGACGCGAAAGTTCCTTTGAGCGTTAAAGGAACGATTTTGCCCGACGCTTGCTAACACCGTCTTTTTATTGACTGCGACGCGGAGACTTATTTGACGTCCCGCGCCGCGAAGATCGCGAAAGGTACGCTATGACGAACATTATCCGCAACGCCGCGACGGCGATTCTATTCGCCGCGCTCTCTCTATCCGCCGCATGCGCGTTTGCGACGGACTATTACGTCGATTCGCAAGACGGCTCCGACGCGGCGGCGGGGACGTCGCCGCAGGAGGCGTGGAAGACGCTCAAGCGCGTTTCCCGCGCGGAAGAGATCAAAGGGGGCGACGTCGTTCATTTCCGGTCCGGGCGCGTGTGGCGCGAAAGTCTCGCGCCGCGGTCCGGGGAAGAGGGGAAGCCCGTCGTCTACACGAGCTACGGCGACAAAACGCTCGACGGCGCGACGAGCGTCCTCGGGACGCCCGTCGTCTATACGTATGACGACGGTCCCAAGCCGAGTTTTTGGCGTTCCGTTTCCCTTTCCGAGGAGAACGACTGGGTCAAAGAAGGGGAGAATCTCTGGGCGACGCGTCCTCGCGAAGTTAAAACAGTCGGAGAACCGCGCAAACTCGACGGATCATGGTCGCTTCATCGTGAGAACGGCGCGGTCGCGTCCTTTGAGCGTCGCGACGACGTCATGACGATCCGCTGCGAGAAGCCGGGGACCGCGTCGAATCACATTCAGTGGATCTATCAGCCGTTCTCGATTCGCGACGGCAAACCGCTGCGTCTTTCTTTCGAGGCGCGCGCGACGATTCCGACGACCTTTTTCGTTTCCCTTATGGAACCGAGCAGTCCTTGGCGTTCTTACGGCGCCGTTTCGGGGCTGGGCGAGCTTACGAGCGAGTTCCAGCCGTGTCAGCTATATCTTCAGCCGAACCGCGACGCGGACGACGCGCGGCTGACCTTCTACCTCGGGAAACTTCCCGAGGGCGAGACGCTTGAGATCAAAAACCTGAAGTTCGAAGAAGTTCAGATCGACGAACTCGACATGACGCCCGACGTCGGCAACATTATCCTCGACGGAACCTTCGCCGCGTTCAAACGCTGGACGCGCGACGAACTCAAAGCGCAGGACGATTTCTTCTACAATCGCGAGGACGGACGCGTCTGGTATTATTCGGAAAAGAATCCGGCGACGACGCGCAAGTCCCTCGAGGCGGCGATTATGCGCCATGTGATCGATCTTTCCGGCGTACACGACGCGGTCTTCGACGGGCTCGACCTCCGTTATGGCGCGGCGCACGGATTCGGCGGATCGGGGAACGCGCGGTGCGTGATCCGCCGCTGCGATATTAGCTGGATCGGCGGCGGCGATCAGTATCGCGAAGGAGGCGCGGGACGACGCGTGCGCTTCGGAAACGGGATCGAGTTCTGGTCCTCGGCGCGGGATCATGTCGTCGAGCAGTGCCGTTTGTGGGAGGTATACGACGCGGCGCTGACCAATCAAGGCTCCGGAACGAACGAGGAGCGCAATATCGTCTATCGCGAGAATCTGATCTGGAATTGCGAGTATTCCTTCGAATATTGGAACCGCGACGAAAGTTCCGTCACCGACAATATCACGTTTGTCCACAACGTTTGCCTCAACGCGGGTTACGGCTGGGGACACGCGCAGCGACCGGATCCGAACGGACGATGCCTCATGTTCTACAGCAACACGGCGCAGACGACGAATTTCGTCGTGAAAGGGAATATTTTTGCGAACGCGACGGAATCCCTCGTTCGTTCCGACGTCGAATGGAAGCCCGAGGGGCCTACGCTCGACGGCAACGTCTACTGGCAGGAGGACGAGTCGAAGCCTTACGTCCTTTGGCTCAAACAGAAGTACGGTCGCGACGAGTTCGACGAATTCCAGAAAGCGTCGGGTCAAGAGACTCATGGAAAGATTAAGAGGGTCGACTTCTCGACCGCAGCCCTCGGCGCTATCTCGTCAGGAATGTTTAAATCCGAGCGTTGAAAGTTGGGACGGCGTTGGAAAAGACGACGCAATCAGACGTCCGCGCCAACAGGCGCGTACCTTGAGTTTTCGCCTGTACGCGGTTATGAATTACGTCGCGCTTTGAGGCGAATACCTGGATCTAACGCCCGCGCGTTGGCGCGCCGTCTTACAGTCGACTTGGCGCGGTTCCATCAAGCCAAGCGCTCTGCGTTAGGTAAGCGACCAACGGGAGCGATAGTTTTACGCGCGCGCGGTAGCGCGAACCGTCCTCCCGCGACGTCGCGGGCTAGCGGATTTCGGGTTTGGCGAATTTTGCGGTCTTCGGAGAGAGCGTGTTTTCCTCGCGAGGGAGCGCCGCCGTCTTGGCGACAAAGGCGCCGGGAACGGGGCTCCAACGATAGGTTGCGACGCGTTCGCCCGAATCGGCCGACTTCGCTTCGTCCATCGTCTTAACGGCGGCGACGCCGTTTGACTTTTCGAGGGGCGGCACGTATCGCTTCGTGGTCAGACGCGGTCGCTCGGCAATCGGTTCCTCGTCGTCGGATTTCGTCGACGCGCCGTTTGCCTGTTTGGCGATTTTTTCGGAGACTCTGCGATTCGCGAGCGCGGAACGCGTCCATCCTCCCGCTTCAAAGGCGTCTTCTTCGGACTCTTCGTCTTCCTCTTCCTCGTCAATCGTCTCCTGACCGTCTTCGCCGTCGAGAGTCGCGGGGTCGGGCAGCGTGAGCGTTTCCGGATCGTCTTCTAGCGTGACCGCCGGAATTTCGGGAGCGTTTTCGGCGTCGCTTTCGCCCTCTTCTTCGTCGGTGAACTCAAGGATTGGATTGCCGTCTTCGTCGAGCGAGATTTCGGCGACCTCGCTATATTGTTCTTCTTCGTCCGCAGAGACGAGAGGCGCGGCGTTGAGCGCTCCCGGACGCGCGTTCGAGGCGTTTAATCCGCGAACGGTCGACGGGAGTTTGGGCGTTCCGGGCAGGCGAGTAAGCGGCAGCGCGCGCGGCGCCGGCGACTCTTCTTCGTCGTCGAATTCGAAGGAGTCGACGACGAGTTCGTCGTCCGTCGAGATCGCGGACGGCGAGTCGGCGAGAGTCGCGAAGGATTCAGATTCTTCTTCGACAAGCTCGAGGGCGCGGGCGTTCTTCGAAGGCGCGGGCCCGATTTTCGCGAGGGAGTTCATGGCGCTTCCCGAATTCGGCGACGAAAGGGACTGCGTCGCGAGGTACTCTTCGCCCGTCATCATGACTTCGTCGTCGGTTTCAAATCCATAGTCGGACGAGTCGTCGGAGGCGAGGGAGAAGTCGTCGCCGATTCCGAGATGGAGTTCGCGCGTCTGTCCAAAGGACTTTATGGACGAATTGTTTCCGACGTGAACGCCGGATTCCGCAAAGCTGGCGTTCATGTCGTTATCGTCGAAGAAGTCGTCTTCGACGTCGGGCGCGCGATAGCCTTGGAAGGACGGTTTCGGACCGTTCGCGGCGAGGCTCGAATTTCGCGCCGGCGTCTGATTGGCGCCGCGCGCAAGGATTCGCGCATAACCGGGATTCGGATCGTTCGCTTTTGCGAGAAGCCGATAGTTCACGGGCTTCCCAGACTCGCGCGCTTGCGCCTGCATCGCGACGGTCGTCGCTTTGTCGGCGAGAAGGCGCCGCGCTTGCGGGGAGAGACCGCCGAGCTGAGCGACGACCTGCTGGAACTGTCTCGGATCCTGCTCGACCGTCTGCGAGACGCTGTCGACGAACGCGAGGGTCTGCTCGAAGTTGGCGTCGGCGATCTTGCCGATCATGGAGTTAAAGGCGCGCGCGACGAGGTCGACGCCGGGATTCTTGATATTGACGAAGGCGTCGAGACGGCAGACGACGAGCGGCGTGAGCGCTTGATCTTCCGTATATCGCACCTGAAGAATGAGGAACGCTTCGCCCTCGACGGGACGAATCATTCCGGCGCCGCGGTATGTTCCGACGACGTGCGCGACCGCGAGTTCGGCGTTCTGATACAGAATCGTGAGCTTGCCGCTAGAGCCGTCTTTTTCGCTGACGGCGTAGGTCGCGGAGTCGACTTGCTTCATGTCGACTTCCTCGTAGCCCATCTGTTTCCATAGCTCGACGATCGTATTCGGGTAGGTGAGGAAAAAGTCGAACAGTTCCGGATTGCACCGTCCTCCCGCCATCGGAAGTCGGCGATACATCGTCGGCGACGCCGCGACCTGCTGGAATCGCGCCTTGGTCTTTTCAGGGAAGAGGTTCCACGGAACTCTGGCGAGCGCCTCGTTCGCCTCAGCAGGGTTGGTCGACGCCTGCGTGAGGTCGCCCGGCGCGACGCTTTGCGGATAGGAGCCGTCGGGACGACGTCCCGCGCCCTGGACCATGATGGGCTGACCCGCGTTCTGACCCGGCGCGTTTAGATGCTGAGAACGCTCGTGAAACTCTTGACTCTGACGTTCGCGCGCCTGACGTTCGGCGCGGTCCAGATTTTTGGATCCGGAAAAGATCGGACGCGTTCCGAAGACGCCGAGATGTTCCGGCTCCTGCGACGGCTGCGCCGTTCGCGGCGGAATGTGCGGCGTCGGCTGATTAAGTTGATTAAGCTGGTTAAACTGTCCTGAAGCGCCGCTTGACGCCTGCTTGTTTTGACCGAGAATTCCGGAAAGGATGGGCGAACGGGACGACTGACGATTTTGCGTTCGATTTGCCTGAGCTTGCGCCTGCGCTTGGGCCGCTTGAAACTGCTGCGCGCGCGGCGCCTGTGGGAACTGCTGCTGGTTTTGGGGCGGGAAAATTTGCGCGATCGATCGATTCTGAGCCGCTTCGACGCCGTTTCCTCCGAAGAAACCTAACAGGGCGCCTAGCGCGACAACACACGCTTGACGTCGTACGGCGCTTCCCAGCGACATACTGACGTCACGATCTCGCCCACGCGAGGTCGCGCGGCGGTCTGAATCGTTGAAACGGGTCATCTTCAATCCTTTGAAAATCATCGACGCGCTTTTCTGAAGTCGCACGAGCATAGTTCCGTCCATGCAACGACTGCAGAAAACGACTTTACCTTCTTTATCGGACGTAACGATTAGAAAATCAAGTGGAAAACGAAAAAAA
>Ga0256407_10008349_pt1 | contig 15245 bp, 13 predicted proteins | sample RumenRJG_04DNA_FD_193489 | JGI IMG/M metagenome (GOLD analysis project Ga0256407, IMG submission 193489) | Bovine rumen microbial communities from Lethbridge, Alberta, Canada - RJG_04 | ecosystem: Host-associated > Mammals > Digestive system > Stomach > Rumen | place: Canada: Alberta...
CCCAGTAACCGATTTAGGAGGATTGTTGTATCTAGGCCCGTTACCAATGACAAGTCTAGCATTGAAGTAAGTAAGTTTTCCATTGGAATAGAAGGGGAGTATAACATACCCAAAGTAATCACCTTTCGTGCAATACCCGATACCTTGCCTGGATAATTCATTAATGTCGAATCCACGATGTTTGAGGTAGTTCCTCGTGATTTTAGCAATATGACCTTCTCCTTGGTTAATGAGTTTAAACGATTCAGGTAAATATACTGGCTTGGCCTCAGATAATTCAACCTTCTCTTCTTTAAACTCGAGTTCTGTAAAATCTCCATGTTTTAAAAAAGTTATAAGTTCTGAATAAGTTTCTAGATCTTCTATGTCCATAACCATTTGAGCAGGAGATGGATGTTCATTACACCTAAAACAATTAGTTCTATATGTATTAAGATTAATTCCCATCTTTTGTTCCCTGTGACAGTATGGGCACACAGGAACTCGAAGCCAACCATTTCTATAAGGATAAGCTCCGAGTCTCTTTACAAAATAATTGTAAAGCTGATTTTTAAACTGTTGGGTTATTTTCATCTCTATCTAAAATCTTATTAGTCCACCTTCTTTGTAAATGTTCAAGCTTCTCTAAAGATAATGTTTTTAGATATCTTGGAGCTACCTCCATTATTAAATAAGAATAGGTTTTCTCCCAAGCTTGTTCTTCTGAAGATTTTGGTATAAGTATCTCATACCCAGGCATTTCATCATTAGCTGTACCATCTAATACAGAGAATTTTACCTTACGATAAAAGTTCTCAAGTTTAATCCATTTAGGACCTACACTTTTTACAAATTTAATTTCATCTCCATACCTTGTATCTGAAGTATGTAAGATTACCTTATCTCCTGGTTTTAATTCAGAGTATTTCATATTTAGATATCTCCATGATTTTGTTCTTTATTAGCTTCGGCAGCTTGCTTCTTTATTTCGTTATCAATAGTACTAGAATAGAGCTCATCATACTTTTTCCTTTGCTCCCGAGTAAATTCTACTGCTCTTTGTCTTTCTATATCTACTTTATATAAGGCTCTTCCAGTAGGTTTACCATCTCGCATAACGCAAAGTTCTAATCTCTGGATTCCATCTTTCTCTTCCTGTTCTGTACAGTTAAGACCAAATATTGCTACTGAGTTTCTTACTATATCTACGCATTTAGCAATATCATTTTCTTCATACCTAGTCTTACGATGTTTATAAGCATTACGAGTTACATGATTAGCAGTCCATATAATATCTAACTTTAATTCTTCAGCTAAATTCTGAGCATCTATGTAAGCATTACCTATACGTTCAAAATCATCTTTATCGCCATTAACACTAGCCATTTTAGCAAGGTAATCTATTATTACTACTTTAATATCAATTCCTTGAGCTTTGAGTTTAAGGATTCTATCTCTGATGTAGTTGCAGTCTGTAACCATAGCAGGTATACGCTCAACAACAAGTTCCACCCCGAACCTATTAAGCTTTCGCATATGTCGTTGTTCAAGTTTATCAAAGTCTCCGGAGTATATTTCCTTTTTGGTTTTATTAAGGGATGATTGTATAAATCTATCCATGATTTGTTCTTGTCCATTTTCTGTATCAATGTAGAGAACTGATTTCCGCATTTTAAGATACCCGATTGCGAGGTTAACAAGGAAGAAAGTTTTTCTGGCTTTTGGTTTATCAAGCAAAACTGCGACAGAACCTCTTGCGAAACCACCTGCATTTGTAAGCTCATTAATCTGTCTTGAGGGAGTTGGTATAATGTCTGGTTCTGCTTGACGTTTAAACTGTCTTTCAATAACATCCCTGATAAGGAAACTTGGTTCATCTTCCTTTTTTGGCTTAGATTTTTGTAATATCTTATCGATTTTTTTCGAGTAGGTTTCATATTGCTCAAAATTATCTAAATCAAACGAATCATTTAAGTTTTTCATCTCTACCCAGGTTGAAAACTGATAAATTTTTTCCTGTATATAATCTGAATCCTTAAGAGGTTCGTTATATAAGTTTTTAATTACCTTATTAATTTCTGGGATATCATCTTTAGTTACTAAATCTATATAATCCTTACCTTCTAGTAATTCTTTTATAACTTGTTTAAGAATATTCTCTGAAGGAATTCTTTTTTTCTTTTTGTAATAACTAAATATACCCTCGGCAATTATAGAATGTTCTATTAACACAAAATAATTAGGCTTTAACCTTTTTAAAGCAAGCCCTCCTTCTGGATCTCTAAGTAAATACTTTAATACTTCTGCTTGGAAATCGCAAGAAAAGGAAAATTGTACTTTCTGTCTCATACTTATTTACTTTCTGTCTCATACTTATTTTAATTTATATAATCATATATAGATCCTTAGTGTATATAAGTAATCGTGTAAACTAAGCTAGAACCAATCTACACATCCAGACTACCAACATAAGAAAAGTAGTTATTTATTTGCATATTTAAAATATTATTATTAATTTTGCAAAGTAAAATATAAATATAAACCTTTTAAACTAGGAGATGGTATGAAACTTGATAAAACCATAGGTCCAGAACTACATAGGATAAAACCTCTGGAGAATTACAACCAAGTAATCTTCAATAAACTTTATAAAATATGTAAACCGGTTATTAAAAACCTCGTTAAACATATAGATTATAGGAGATATAATGTATCTAAGGATGTAATAAATTCCTACTTTTGGGATAAGATGTTATTCTTATTTAACAGATACTATGAAGAAAGTGATGGTAATATAGAGTATTTAAAAGCTCATATATTAAAGGGTTTATCTACATATAAATATCACCTATTACAAGAAGCTTATACTGAAAGAGCAGAATATTTTCAAAACCTTACCTCATTAGATGTATTATATGATAATAATAAAGAGGATATTAATATAAAGGATGATGAAGATTATAAGTATAGGGAAGAGTTATTTGGTATATTATATAAGTATATGAATGACCACCTATCTCCTGATGCTATCTTAGTTTTTGAGTGTTTAATAACTCCGCCACCATTTCTACTAGAAAAAACAAATAATGGTAAAACACGGATAACTAATGCAATGTTAGTAGAATTTTTCAATTTACCAAAATGTAAAACCTATACACAATATATTTCTGATTTAAGGCATGATGTAGAATATTGGGAGAGTAGAGCTATACAAGATTTACAACACAAATAAAGGGTCCAGCCTTAGATTAACTTTAGCTGGACCCCGTCACAACCTTTAAATTATTATGGAAAACAAAGGCTTAATCTAGGGTTTTTATAATGAATGTTACTACGGTATAAGCAGGTTTATTATCTAATGGTTTATTACCACCAACCTTAGAAGTAAGGTAAGCTTTAGCAACACCCTGATTACCAGAACTACCTGCAGTACCAGTTACAGATTCAGAAGCTCCTGAATATACTTGTGGGAAACCAGTTTCAACACTACCAAATTTACCTTCACTATTATCATCTGCAGTATATACGTGATTATGTTGAGGTATATTGTTTATCTCAAGTGTAACTTTATTATTACCTCCAACAGCTCCAGGTTTATTAAACTCTGAATCAGAAGTACTTAAACCTATTGGGAATCTACCCATTAGATTAGGTTTAAGAATACTAGGATTATGTACAGAAGCTGTACCATCACATATTTCCCAACCATAAGGTATAGTAGCAGTAGAACCATACCACATTACTATAGTTCCAATCGGAACAGATACAGATACAACCTCCTCTTCTTCACTAGATTCACTTAACAACTTTCTTAAATACTGTGGGAAAGTTAAACTACCCATACCATCAAATACTCTATACAAGTACCTAAGTAAATCTTTGTTGAAATTAATATCAGACCATGAATAAGTTAGCTTCATAGGAAACTCTCCATCATAAGGTAAGATTATAAACTTCTGAAGATTACCAGTACCTGACATAGCATTATTACCAGTACCATATATACCTACCAAAGTACAATCACTCAAATTATTTGAGTCTATACCAGTTGCAGATAAAGCTGTACTAATTAGGTAGTTATAAGAAAGCTGTGAATCTTCTTGTGGTACCTGATTAATATCTATACCATCTATACTTCTTGATTCTAATGGTGTAGGGTAGTTAAAGTCTATAGATTTTTTGTATAACCTAAAAAATGAAACGTTTGACTGATTCCAATAAGCTTCATATATTATTGGCATCTCTACATTTACATCTTCAGAATAATTATGTCTAGCTAAAACAATTACTTCTGGATATGTACTTTGAGTATTTGAGATGTTAATAGTTAGACTATTAGCATTATTTACTTCTATATACCCATCCTTAGCTATAATACCAAAATTACCAGTAGCTCCATCAAAAGATTGTATCATTAATCTTCTAGAAGCCATTCTACTGTTAATTAGTTTACTAAAATGATCCCGGAAATCTTTAAGCTCAGTATCACCTGTATTTGGTAATGGCGTTAAAGTAATATTTGGGCCTGATATAGAAAACCCTGCATAACCAAATAATGGGCCTGGACCATGTTGTAAAGATATAGCCTCTGTAAGTTCCTTTGATTTTAATTGGCTCTGAAAGCCAAAATAAGTTTTAGTTGCCATTGTTATTTTCTTTATTTTTATTATTTTCGTACTGATTAGTAATATCTTCTATGGCAGATGCAAATTGCTTAAATCGCAATGTAAGAATAAATGCAAGCAATTTCCAGAAAGAATATTTAACTTTAATATCATGTAATTCTAGAATATGCCCATAAATACTATCAATTTCGAATCCATAGCATAATACCATAGCAGTTATAGCAGTTATTATCGGATCTATTCCGTAAGGTTCAGCTATAGCTTTACCTAAAGTTACACCTATAAATATGTAACATAAATAATCTACTATTTTATTAAAAGTTCTTCTCCCAGCCCTAGATCTTCTAACTTTTTCTCCTCTATACCTTGAAGCTGAAACTCCAAACCATAGGTCCGAAAAAATTAGTACTAAAGCCAAGAAAATCATCCATCTCATGTTATAAAGTAGACTTTGCCACTCTACTAAAAATCCTATTATCGCAGTTTTCACAGCAACGTTATTGTTATTAATTTCGTCCATAATGTTATTCGTTTTGTACCTTTACTGACCAATCCACATCTGAAGAAGTAGTAACTACTTGAATCTCCCTTTCAGAAACATCTGACCACTCCCAATTTAAATACTCATCTGATATACCATTATCTGTAAGTACTTTAAATGAAGCCATCAGATCAAGATATACCCATTGACCACCTTCAAACTTATATAGCTTGAAGTTATAAGTTCCAGCCTGATAAGCATAGAAAGCGTATGGTAACTCATGATATTCTAAGATTTCAGTACTATTTGGAGGTATTACTGTAACAGCTAAAGTTTCTTTAGTAAACTTAGCACTACTTACTGCATCTACCTTAGTACCCACTGCAGTACCTTGTAAAATAGCTAATAAAGGATCTACTATAAGCGAATATTTAATATCTTCTTTTACTTCTAAGTAAGCATAATTAATTACTTTAGTATCTACATCTAACTGATTCACTAAGAATAGGTATTTACCTGGTTCCTGAGGACCGGTAATGATTTCACCTAATTGGTATACTGATCCGGTGAATAACCATCTACCTGTATATCCAACTACTCCGGTATCACCTTTACCATAATCCCATTTATCATCTTCACTATTATACTCTCCTGGGAATCCCCAATCTTTAGGTATAGCTTCATCCAACCAATGTAGATTAACTATACCAGTATTAGGAGTAGTAGATTTTATTACTGGAGATAATACTGGGGGGTATGAAGCATCATTATCCCATTCAACTCCATTCTCAACTAACTTATACATATATACTCTAGTATAACCTATAGTATTATTAGTTAGTTTTAAACGAAATTGAGGAGTATCTATAGATGGATCATATCTAACTAACCTAACTGAATTCAGGTACTCATCATTAGTTTTAAACCAACCCCAAGTATATTTACCAGTAATTGGATCAATATCATAAACCTGACCAGCTGGTGAAGTCCAAGCTTTACTAATAACATCCACATCGAAATATAGGTTACCGTCAAACTTTTGAGGTATAACATAAGCATCTACAACTCTATAAGATGGAGTACCTGGCCAAGCATGATTCTTATCATGTAATTCAACACAATATAAACCAGGTGGATAATTACCATTTATATCATAAGAACCATCCCAAGAAAGTTGTATAGTACCTCTTACTTTATAATGAGGTAATAGATTACCCAGATCATCCACCAATACTTCTACATCAGCAGTATATGAACCTAAGGTTACACCTCTATTTGGAGTACCACCTCTGTATAATAATACTTCAAAATCAAAGGCATTAGGATCAACTATCTGTATATCTTGAGCCTCTACTATAGATTTATCTAAAGTAATACAAAAGTTGAATCCCCATGATACAGTTGTACCTGGTTCTGGTCTTCTAGGAATAAGTGTACGTATCATATAAGCCTCATCATCAGACTTATCTCCATCTTCTACCTCCAGGTAGTACTTAACATTATACTTATTAGATAGTACACTTACATCAATGTAATTACTGATTACATTATCTGGGTTGTTAGGATTAACACCAAAGAACCGATAATGGCCTGGGTCATCAAGTACTATTACATCTTCATTGTTCCAATATCTTGTTACTGGATTAGTGGTTTCTTTAATAAGCAGAGTATCCTCATGATCTAAGAAGGTTAGATTGCTAGTTACTTTCAACTTAATACTTGCAGTTGGATGTTCATTATCTACTACGTTATCGGTTGAACCTTCTACTAATGTTAAAGTCAAAACTTCTTTTACAACCTTTACCTCTATCTTAAACCTATACTCAGGCCTATCTAACATAGCAAATTCATAAATACCAGGATTAAATATGTGTTGAACATATACACATCTATTCCGGTAAGTTGAATAACTTACTGGGTTACCTTGTCTATTAGGTAAAGTAGTATTATTCCTACATAAAGTAAGATATTCTCCGGTAGTAAGGTTTACTACTTGTTGTGGAGTAAAAGTATCATCATTTGGGTTAGCATCATTAGTATAAGTACGAACCGAAGCTGATTGTACTATTACTGGTATATAGTCACTATTTATACTCAACTCATATTTCGATGATGGGTTTAAATGTTTGAATATAGTGTAATTAAATTCCTTTAACCAATTGGATATAATGAAAGTAGATATACTACCGTTACTCAGATTGAAATCTTCTTCACATATAACGCTAACCTTAAACTTTGGAAAATACAAACCATTACCACCTGGGTTCAAAGTAAATATATGACCATCTTCATACTCTACATCAGAATAATTAATACCATCAAAAGCTACAACAAATTTTTTCGGCTGGTCTTTTGTAAAAACTTGAGTAGTATCATTATCCTTTACCTTTACCATAAATTTTAATGGTAACCAACTAAAATTTCTTGACTGGTTAGCAGTTCTATAATAAACCCTATACCACCCAGGATATTCTGAAGAAGGTACAAATACCTTATCCGATGAAGTCCAATTTATTGGAGTTCTATTAACATAAACCTCTATTGACCTAGTAACCTTACTAACGTAATTATTACCTACATTAACATTATCCCATATTATATGTGGTCTAGTACCTATCGGTAAAAATAGATTAATAAGATTAAACATCCTATCCTGTAAACGCTTAAACTCATTAGAAGAAGTATTATATACATAATTACTCTTAAGTTTAAAGTTTACATTTACTATACTAGTACAGTTACTATGGTTATCTATTGTATCTTCATCTAGATTTAACCATTCTGAATCTAATTTTGTAGCTTCTGTCTTTACCTCAAATAAAGAATCAATTGAGCCAGCATAATCATCATCACTACCCCAATAATCTGTATTACTACCCCAGTAGTCTGCATCATCATTATCAACAGATGTAGTTTTAGGATAAGTACTACCATTACTAATCTCAACATCAAAACCATATAATCTAAGTAGTATTTCAAAAAATTTCTTAGTACCTCTTATAGAAAATAAAGCTACAGAGTATTTTACTAAAGCCCTTACCTGATTAATGTTCAGATTGTAATGATCTCCATCAGAATCTTTTCTATATATCCAAAGTCTACTTAAAGACTCTATAGTAGAATCACTATCAAAACCGTTAAAATATTGTTTCCATTTTTTAGGATCTATAGCCTTCGGATTGGCATAAGGCATAGATCCTAAAAATTCCCACAGATATCCTAAGTATAGTTCTGGGGTATTATCAATATCTATGATATCATCCAGAGTACTTATATCATTAATTATAATATTATCAAAATAAGCTCCAAATATATCTAAATACCTTTCTAAAAGACCCTTACCATTAACTTTATAAGTATCTTGCTCCTTAAAATAATAAGGAAGCAGATCTATAAGAGACCTTAAATTTATCATATTGTTTCTGTAATTTTAGCTGTTAAATCAGAATCTCTTGAGAATATTGGTACTGTGTAACCAGTATCAACATAATCACTATTAATCTGTGATACCGTGATTTTGAATTTATTACCAACTCTGCCTAAAGTAGAAGTTTGAGATGAGTTAAGTGGAGTTATTGTAAATGATATACCATGTATATTATCGGTTACATTATTACTAGAAATAGTTTCTATGTAACCCTCATATCTACCATCAGTAGATACTATGCTGGCTGTATTATTAGCCATCATAGTTATAATATAAGTAATAGACTGATCAGCTTTAGATATGTTAAAAGCCTTTGGTCTAAAACCAATACCATAGTTCAAAGGTATAACATATGGTCTTACATAAAACTTATTAATCTTTAAGAAATCTATACTTGGTATATTATCCAAAAGAGCGTATAAATCTGAGATTCTTACTGTACCACCTATATCTGAAGCTTGAGCATTATAGGTTGTATATAAAGCAGTTCTAATGTGAGTAAGTATATCGGTAGATTTATAATTAGGTTTACCGGTTATATCAATATCTAGTACTATATCTGAAGTACCCAAAGAATACACCTTTAATATAGTAGTTACTGGTAAATAGGGGTTTAACTTATTCCATACCATTTGCTTCAAAGTATTAGAAGCCTGCAAATCCTCATTTACTGAAGTATCAGATGGGTATATGTATAAGGCTACTTTTCTACCGCATACCTGTTCTACTTTAGCTTTACCTACTCCAGGTACCATTAAAGCTAAGTCTTCATAATCTCTTTTAGTAATAGCTACACCTTGAGTTCTAGCTTGTAATGGTATACGATCTCTCATAGATTCTATAGTCTCATAATCAGAACCTCCTGTAGCAGGATATGGATTAGTGGTATCCATACCACTGATTAAAGTATTATCTATAGAACCAGCTTCTACATTACCAACTGAACCATAAGTAAGATAACAAGTAGCAGTATCTATAGTAGCTCCTGTTGGTATACTAGAACCAAAATTACCATCACCAAAAATAATGATCAGGTTATTAGAACTATCTACTTCTACTCTAAAATGTTTATCAGTAGGTTTAGAATAAGCAAAAGTTTCTACTAAAGTATAATGTTCTCCGTTTATTACTAAATCTAAAGAACCATGTTCATACATCTCACCAGAAGGTAATTCATCTGTATTAATTAATATGTTATTAGAATTTACAGGTATATTCATACCTTGTAAATTATCTAATGTATATAAACGATGTTGAACTATTGGTACAGTTACCTGACTAGTATAAGGAGGTATATAAACTTTAGAACTAACTGTCCAAGGTAAATTATTACTAGTGAACGTATAACCTTCAGCTATGCTATCAGAAATATTAGAACCGCTACTCGATTTATCTCCTCTGGTTAAAACCAAATCAACTGTAGCTGCAATAGCCCCCTTAGGATAATAACCAACTAAATTACCTAAAGCCTGTACTGAAGTATACCTTCTAGCAGTAGATAGGAAAAATTCTCTAGCTTTAGTATCTATGTAATAATGTATTACTTCAGCTATAGCTGCAAACATAGAAATTATAATAACTAGAATATTTCCTTCTGATACATCTGTTATTAACTGTCTACCGTTACTATCGGTAATAGATTTAAGACCATCTATTAATTTTTGCTTAATCTGTTGAAACGACCTTTGATATGGTGTGAGCCATGGATTTGTTATATTCATATATACATTTTAGTTTTAAAGTTCATAAGTTGCTCCTACTACATCACCAATATTAGTATCTTTTACAGTATAGTGAATTACTATAGAGAGCTTTGTATTTTGCCTGATAAGTTCTGTTTTAGTAATACTAATCCTATTCTCCCATTTAGTGAGAGCTTGTTTTACAAATTGGTTTACTAAAAAAGCCTGAGCTTGGGTATTTGGCTCCTCTATACATTCCCAAAGCCTGGTACCAAAATCTTCTTGCCTTATTCTAAAACCAATTTCGTATTGTATAACAGAATTTATATTATGTAATATAAGGTCTGGAGTACCGGTTACTGGATACCAGCCAGTCTCACCTCTAGTATTTTCAGTTAAAATAATTGGAAATAATACTCCTGACCCAATGATTTTTTCTAGAATATTTGCCATTAGTGTAAAAAGGTTTTATCTTCATAATCATCTTTATTAAATTTACTAAATGGGCTTGTAGAGGGTTGTAAATTAGGTGAAGTAGGTGAACCAGGAGATGAAGAAGTATGAGTATGAGTATTATAAGATGATCTTAATTGTTCTAATTCCTGTTGTAATTTATTTAACTTATTAGTCAACTCATCTATATTAACCAACCCACCTTTTTCACCATCATGCCCAAATATACCTTCTTTAGCATCAAGGAATATACTACCTTTAGATGAAATTTGTACATCACCCTCTTTACTAACAACCATAATATGGCCAATAGTATATACAGTTAAACACCCATTATCATCATCAAGGAATACCTTATTACCGGATGGAGTAACAAAACCAAGTACATTTGGTTTTGCCAATTCTTCAGGACATTCTTCTAATCCCCAACCACAATATTCCCATAAGGGTTTAGCTGGATTACCACATTCAAATGATACCCATACTATATCTTTTATTTTTGGAGTTAAGTATTTAAAACCACTATCCATTGAACCCTCCTGATTTACAGGCATAGCCCAATCGATAATACCTCCATATACTTCAGGTATAGCTACTTTAACTCTATTCATAGACAAGGGATCATCATTATCTACTACTATAGCCCTATATCTAGAATAATATCTACCAAAAGATTCTATACCTTGATCTACGATTACTTCTGTGTTATCCATAGTTACTTACTATAACGTTTATAATTTTCAGTTTTTCTACGAATAGATTCATATAACTTATTAGAATATACTGTCTTAAAGTTCTCATAATCAGAACCATGTTTTGGTGGATCCTTAGTATACCATACCTTAGATACTTTATCTCCATCCATATTAACATGCTTATTAACAGTACTCCTTTTAGCTCCTGGTTTATTACTAGATTTAAGATATAAGTTATAAGCTACTTCTGTAGCTATTTCTGTTTGTTCTCCTATATTACCAGCTTTAGAAGCAAAATACTCCATCTCATCCCTAGTAACCATGCTTAAATCAATATTTACTCCACCACTCTTAACCGGTTTTTCTTCTCCACCATCTTTAGCTCTCTTCCTTGGCTTAGATTTACCAACTCCAGCTTCTACACTATTTGTATTAGAAGCAGTCTTATAACCAGCAGGAGATAATGTAAGTGAACAAGTATAACCTTCCGGAGATAATCTATGTATTACTCTTTTTACATGATAATCTCCAGAACGAGAACCTATATTTTCTATATGTATTTTAGCAGAAGCCGTTAATGTAGGTCTACCAACTACTCTCATCTCAACCTCAAGTCTTTTTTCAGTAACTTTCCTAGTACGATTATTCATAGAGTGGTTCATGAGATATCTCATAAAAGCTCTCCTGGGATCATCTAAAGACCTACTGTAATAATCAGTCATTAATTGAACAGCAGATAATGGATACTTAGACCTTACTTTATGTACTATCTGTACTTGAACATTACCATGTGAAAAGAATCCTATGTGTTGTTCACGCTTAGTACTTGGTTTACTAACTAATACATAACCTTTATCTTTGAGGAATTTCTCTACTGAATATGTAAAATCACCACCTCTTAATGAATTAGCAGAACCATTCTTAAATACATAACTAGCTCCTATAGCTTTACCGTTACTATTATAAGCTGGTATATAGGTAGTACCTTTACCAACTAATTCAGATAGAGATTTAGTTTCAACCATTGGTCTATAAGTACCATTATCTATCATAACAGTATCATGACCAAAATATTCTTGAAATAAAGATTGTACTTTAGAAGGATTATTCTCTACTTCTTTAAATCTTTGTTTAAATTCCTTTTCACCTTGACTACCCTGGCCCATGTTCTTATTCCTTAATAAGCTCTGTACTAAATTAGTATGAACTTCTGGGCTCTCGGTTTTCATATGTTCATAATCCTCCTTAGCAGTTCTTTTAAATTCTTTATCTGCTTCAGCTTGTATTTGTTTTGGAGAAGTACTCGGTATATTACTTCTCCAATGTGTTTCCCAATAACCTCTCTCACTTTCTATATCTGGACTTAGATAATTAGGATTAGGTGAAGCTCTTAATTGATCTCCTTTCATAGCTGCAGCTTGTTCTGCTAATTCCTGTTCTGAACCCACTGATATACCAGTAGAAGTAGTCTTCATGCTTTTTCTAAAACCATCAAATGAACTTGAAGCTGACCTAGTAGCATTCTTAGTTCTATACTGAGTTTTGAAACTTATAGACAATACTTCACCATTTTCATGAGCATATACATAATTATGAACAGCCGGAGTAGAATAAGGTTTATTATGTATATATAAGGCTTCTCCTCTACAGTCTATGTACCAGGGACCTTTCTCTAATCTTTGTAAAGCCTTGTTTAATTGTACTAATGGATTATTACCAACGAATAAAGCTTCTGAGGTTAAAGCATCCCTTACTCTCTGATCCATATCTACTGGAGTACCAGTAAAAGAATTTGCAAATATTATAGTACCTTTACCAATAGGATGATCAGAAGTAGTAGTCTGTATTTGTTGAAATACTTGATGGTCAACAAGTTGTGATATTTTATTACTCATATTTTAAAAAGCTTCTATTATTACCGGCATTTCTAAATCGCAACCGTTCTCTAAGAACTTGTCTAGAGTTTTATTTTCATCTCCATTAGGTTTTACTGGTAAACTTAATAATAAGTCTGCTTTGATATCCAAACATACTAAAGTACTATGTACTCCCTGATCATCAAAATCAACATTATAGTCACGAACTTTTAAAGCTTTAGCCTCACTTGATACAGAAGTACCATCAGAAAATATATATCCCCATTGAACAAATATTTTCATATTAGTTGGAAAAGATTTTTCACTAACTACATCTGGATCTCCACAATCAAAAGTTATAGTACACTCATTATGTTTTTCTTCATCATACTTATATTGAAATTGGCTTATATACGCACCAAGAGGCACTCCAGTAATAGGATGTATAACTGGAGTGCCTACTTCGCTAAATATAGCTAAATATGGAGTAGCTGTACCATGATATAATATGGGTTTACTAGCTGGAGTTTTAATTTCCGCCATACTGAGGTATTCTTATTAATAAATCTGGATAAAACTGATTTATATCAAAGGGATTCTGTATGTTATTAGCTAAAGCTATGATATACCATAGACCTGAATCCTTATAATAAGTATTAGCAATACCTTGTAAGGTATCACCCTCTTTCACTGTATAGTTAAGATCATCTTCGGTAATAGCTACTTCTTCCTTAAGAGGTTCTAGACTTATAGAACCATCTGGGTATTCAACTACTACTGCAGAATCATAAGGACTTTTTACACTTGCCATAGTGATGACTGATTATTTTTCTGATTAACTATTTGATCTTTCTTATTAGTACCTATACCCTTAATACCCTCTAACTTAGTTGGATCATACATATTTGAATGTAATGGGTTAGTACTACTTACTCTAGAAAATATTAGTTCTTGGGTTGCTGACATTGGGTATAACATACCATTTTTCCATTCAGCTTGACTATTCCTACGATCTATATAACCATCCCTAAACTGTTTAAGTACATAGGTAGCAGAAGTTAATATAAAGTAGGCATTATCAAATAACCCAGAACCTCCCCAATCTAATTGTAAAATAGGAGGTCCAGCAGCATAACCATTTGACTTAGACCAAGCCTCCAATAATCTACACTTCTGTATAACCTCCCAGGGTCTCTCTGGATCATTACAAAACCATGAAACTTGAAGTTGTATCTTATCTTCAGCTCCAGTAAAATGGTACATTGGTACGTTTCTTCCAAAAGACTTAATAGCAGCCCAAGAAGTTTCACCATGATATTCAAGCTCCGGAGGTCTATTCTGAAGTATTATATATTGATAGGTATCACCTTCTCCGTTAAGATTAAATATGATTATCTCATTTCTAGTATGGTTCCTTGATCTTTGGTATATATCACTTCTTTCCTTAGGACCTCGGCTAACTTTAAAGGTTTTGGTATTAGGCTGATCACAAGGTAATATTTCAAAATTATCTCCACCAACATTACCAGTAGGTCTTGGGATCATATGATAATCTTGTACCTCTTTATGTTCTACCTTATTTAATAAAGTAGTTGGTTGACCTCTATATAGATCACCTTTACCAACAACATATTTACCTCTATTCGGTATATATCTCTCGCTTTCATTAGCATCATCCCTAGAAAGGCCTGGAGTTCTACCTATTGCAGGACCACCTAATTTATCTGATAATATTTTTAATCTCCAAGCTTTATTTAAATCTCCATTGGTTAACCCAGAAGTTCTTTCTACAAAGCCTTGTGATAGATCTGAAAATACTCCAGTTATAGTAGTACCTATTGAATTAATAGGGTTTAAAAAATTAACATTCCTAATAAACCTAGATTTATTTTGCCTATTATATAGCTGTTCTCTAAGTTCATAAGTATTAGATTTTAAACTAGCCATAGTATTTATCCAAATATAGAGAATGGGTTATTTTGATCACCGAAGAAAGCTAATAAACTATCACCGCCACTATTGCCCTCAACTGTAACATTTACTTCTG
>Ga0256407_10008353_pt1 | contig 15240 bp, 10 predicted proteins | sample RumenRJG_04DNA_FD_193489 | JGI IMG/M metagenome (GOLD analysis project Ga0256407, IMG submission 193489) | Bovine rumen microbial communities from Lethbridge, Alberta, Canada - RJG_04 | ecosystem: Host-associated > Mammals > Digestive system > Stomach > Rumen | place: Canada: Alberta...
CCTGAAGGGTTTCTGCCTTTCCGATGATCATCCAGCCTTTATACCAAACGAAATGGCTCTCGTCCTGGATAGTCATGAAATCCCCGACCTCGCTTTTGACGAAGCCTTTCCATACATAAGGCAGGACGGAAGTCTTATACTCCCTCATCGAGGATACTCCCGTATTTCTCAGTATTATATCGCTGTCTTCCTTTCCGGGACGGATAAGCAGCATCGCACTTCCGTCAGGAAGTACGGCCTTGGCCACTTCCCTGATATCCAGACGCTTCAACCATGCATCCGAGCTGATGCCCATGGCTGTCTTATGTCCGTAATTGTCCGAATGGTATTTACCCAGAAGTTTATGGGCATCCATATACCTGTGGTAGGCATTGAAATACCATTCCGAAACAGGTACGTCCATGAAGAACACGGTATTTGACGGAAGAAGGCCGGCCACGCCGGTCTCCCCCGGCGAAGGGACATTCAGGAAATATGCAGGATTATTTGTGTACGAAGCAACGGCATTCATCCGGCTGCGTCTCTCGTTACGTCCGTCAAGAGTAAAACAGGTCCAGTCCGCAAGCGTGGTGAAGAAAGTCGAAGCATGCTGCATCTCTTTCGTAAAGAAAGAGCCGAAAAGCTTTCCGAGGTAATCGGAAGAGACAAAGAACGCATCAGTACCGCCTGCCTTGACGGCCACGTCAGGGAAGCCCTGCTTGTCAAGTACCGAAGTTCCATTAGAGATATGTCTTCTGGCGGCATCCACGATAGTTTCTGAAGGGGATGCGAGCAGAATGGCCTTATTGCCGAGAAGCTCTGAAGTCTCGTCTTTCTCTACGATTGCAGAATAAAGACGAGCGGAATCTGCGGCAGTAATGAAAGAATATACAGTCTCCGGAGAATCGTTCTGCGAAGAAACGGCGATAAGCGGCACGAGATCCCCGCTATAATGGAGGGAAACCGCCATATATCCCGAAGGATGACGTCCTGAATCAAGGATCTTGAGAAAATCCTGGATTCCACGCTTTCCGGTTCCGCACATCAGAGTACCGAAAATGGACGTGCTGTCGGTAAGCAGGTCTATTCCTTCATCCATGGAATTGAAGCATACCAGCATGGCGGCGTCCGAAGGCACGGCAGGACAGATCGGATAAGCCGAAACGGCGGCATTCAGATCCACCGTAACACTCTGCTCGCCTTCCTCCTTCCGTTCATCTCCGTTACCGGAATACAAGAAGAAAACAGCCCCTGCTATCACTCCCACAAGAAGAGCGATTACCGAAAGAGCCCATATGAGTCCGGTCTTGTTCAATTATTCTTCTGTTTCCTGTTTCACCTGACTTTTTATCTTTTCCAGGAAATCCTCTCCGAAAGCAACCCACGCACAGGCCAGGAAGAATCCGAGGAAGCCGAACACGAGAACGCGGCTCTTGCGGCTGTTCATAGGGAACTGTGGCATGGTGGCGGGCTGGACGACGGCATATACCGGTTTTGCCTCCTGAATCTTGGCCTTTGCCATCTCCCTCTGCTGTACCATCTGTGTATAGACCTGGTTTGCAAGGTTGGCTTCTTCCTGAAGGCGCTGTCTTACGCTGTTCACTGACTGGAGGATGACGCCGCGGTCATAGTCCACGCGGGCGGCATAGGCAGCCTGGGCCTTGACGAGCTTTTCGTGGGCCTCGTCGGCAAGCTTGACATAATAGTCATAATCCGACTTAGCCTTCTTGGTCCTGTAGTCGATCACATAATTCTGGAGCATCTTGCAGACGGTGTCGGCGACCTGGGTCACGATACGGCGGTCATCCATTGTCACGCTGATGTTGGTGACGCCGGTCTTGTTGTTCACATTCACGCTTATGCTCTGGCGCAGGGCCTTCATTACGTTGTACTGGTTGTATGTCAGGCTCTGCGGATTGAGGACGGAATCATCTTCGAAAGATTCCTCATCCTTTCCCCTTGAAAGCCACTTCGAGAGCCCCTTCTTCGGCTTGTCGAGTCCGAGGACATGATTGTACACCGTAGTGACAGGCGGTTCCTTGGCGCCCTCCGCAAGCTTGGACGGAGAGATATATGGCTGCACCGGGACATCGAACAGTTGCGTAAGGAACGGCGTACTGCTGCAGATCTCCGGGAAAAGGGTGATATTGAGAGCGTCAGCCGAACTGTTCATGTTGGACATGTTCATGCCCATCATGCTGGCTATCGTCGCGACGCTGCTGCTAGTAGTTCTCTGGAACTCCGGCGCAAGGGTCATGCTGACGTTCCATTTGCGCTGCATGGTCAGCGCCGATATTATGCCAAGCACTCCGAATATGCATGAAACCACAAGTATGAATTTCCATCTCTTGAGCAGCTTGGCAAAGATTGCCATGAAATCTATTCCGAGTCCCTCATCCTCGATTGAAGAGTATTCGGGCTTTCTGTATTCTTCACTCATTTTCTTTATTTCTTGGTTGCGACAACAAGGTAGGCCACCATCGTACCGAGGGAAGCGATTGACGCACCGATACTTACGACATTGCCCCAGTTGGTATGGCGTTTTTCTTTCTTAGGGATGATAAGTTCGTCTCCAGGCATGATCTTGGTGTTCAGCCCGACCTTCTGGGCCACGCCGTTCATCCTTATGACATAAGCCTTGGACTTCATTGCCCTCTTGGCGTAACCACCGCAATTCTTGATATAATATCCGGCACTCTTTCCGCTCTTGTAGGTAAGCGTAGCAGGGTTCATCACGGCGCCGGTCACCCTTACGACATTGCTGTATACAGGGACTATGAGCTGGTCGCCTTCCCTGAGTACGATATCAGCGTCGGATCCAGGATTGGCAACGGCTGCTTCCAGGTCGATAGCCACGTTGTAAGCGGCGATAGACGAAGCATCGCTCACGCTGGCGCTGTCCTCGTTGCTGTAAAGCGTCCTTACGACCTCGGCGCTCTGGCGTTTCTCGGTATCGCTCATAGGGCGCACGAGCCTTGCTCCCCTAGGATAGGCGAATGAAGTAAGTCCGCCGGCCTTCTTGATAAGGTCGGAGATGCGGTCTTCCCTTCCGGTCATCGTGAACGTGCCAGGGAAATTGACCTCACCGGTTACGCTTACATGCCTCTGAGGGGCATAAGAAGGACTTCTGTGCACGGTTACCTCATCATATGGCTCGAGCACGAAACCGCCCTTGCCATCTTCGACGAAACCGTCCTTTATCGCAAAGCTGAAAAGCTGGGATATCTCGGCGCTTGCCTCGAGAGATTCTGGATCATGTATCCTGCGGGAGATGTCCACCCTGGCAGTAGAAGCTCCGTTCTGGAGACCGCCGGCGATGAGGATGAGGTCCTCGATCGTGGTGTTCTCGGCGAAAGGATATACTCCCGGTCTTGAAACATATCCGGATATGGTCATCGTCCCCCTGTCGACAAGGGCATTCTTGTCGGAAATCTGGAGGACGTCATTGTTCATGAGTTCCACGTCAGGCGAGAGGCCTGCCATGATACGTCCGATATTGAGAGGAACTACCTCGAACGTCTTGTCAGGAAGCTCCCTCTGCATCACCGCCCTGTCCAGGAAGGCCTCCGGAAGAAGTCCGCCGGCAGCCTTGACGAGCTGGGAGACAGTATGCATGTTTTCGTTGAGCTCATAATCACCAGGCATGAATACGCTTCCGGTAACGGTAGTCTTGTTGTAGAACAGAGAGGTCGTCTTGCCCACCGTGAATTCATCTCCGTCCTGAACCTTGAACCTGTCGAACTCCGAGCTGTCGATGGTACGGACCTCGTATCTGTTGCCGTTCTGGCGTACGAGAGTGATGCTTTCAGTATATGCCGAGTTGGCAAAACCGCCTGCGTATTTAAGAGCGTCAGAGATGGTCTCGCCTTTCTTCATCTCGAAAAACATCGGTCTCTTGACGAGGCCGCCGACCTTGATCATGATAGAATATGGGGAGACAAGGACGACGTCGCCTTCTTCGAGGCGGATATCGCTGTTCCTGTTGCCGTTCACGAGGAAGTTGTATACGTCAACCTCGCCCACAGTCTTTCCGTTTCTCTTCACGAGGATATTCCTGAGGGTACCCGGATCCTTCACGCCGCCTGCAAGATACAGGAGGTGGAATACGGTACTGAAGGATGACACTACGTATGTGCCCGGACGTGAGACTTCTCCGAGCGCATTGACCTGGATGGTCCTGATCTGGCCGAGGCTGAGCTTGATGTCAGTGCTCCTGCCGGACTCGTCCGTCTTCAGGCCTCCATATATGCTGGAAAGCTTTTTCTTGAGATAGGAGTTGGCCTCTTCCACGGTCATGCCGTTGAGATAGAGAGGACCGAGGAAATCCACGTTGATGCTGCCCTCCGGAGAGATATGGCCGCGGATGGTATTCTGGTTGACTCCGAAGATATCGATTATGACTTCATCTCCCGGGCCAAGACGATAGTTCTTTGGCGTGGCGATGTTCTCGCTAGGGGCGAAAGTAAGGTTACGGTTCCTGAAGATGTCCCTTCCGAACACCTTGTCAGGCTCGACCTGCTCGACGCCGCCGGACGAAAGAGGGGGGGCAGCCACGGTCTCGACCTCGCCGGAAGTCGTATGCATCCTGTCCTGGACGTCGAAATAAATCACGTCCCCGGTTGTCTGGGCATTCTCATATTGGCTGCGTATCCTTTCCGCCTGTTCTTTGGTTACTCCTTTAAGCATCAGTTCCTGAACGAGGTCGCTGCGGCTCTTGCCCTCGGCCAAACCGCTCTTGACATAGTCCATAACCTGTTTGTCAGTCATGCCTTGTGCAAAAGCTGCCAGGCTCATGCAGAACAAGCAGACCGTCATAGCTGTAAATCTAAGTTTCATCTCTCTTGTTGGTATAATAGCAATAGTTTTGTGGTGCTTTATAGAGCACAATTCCTTGCAAATATAAGACAATTTAAACATTATTCATTACTTTTGCAGAAACAAAATACACGATGGATAACAAGGTAGTAATATTCTCGGCCCCGTCCGGTTCCGGCAAAAGCACTATAGTCAGTCATATTCTCAAGCTTCACCCTGAAATGGAGTTTTCCGTTTCCGCGACATCCAGGTCTCCGAGAGGAGCAGAGACTGACGGCGTCGAGTACCTTTTCTACACGGAGGAAATGTTCCGCCTGCTTATCGCAGACGACAAATTCGTTGAGTACGAGGAAGTTTATCCAGGCCGTTTCTACGGAACTCTCAAGTCTGAAGTCAACAGAATCTGGGCCAAAGACCATGTGATCATATTTGACGTGGACGTCAAGGGAGGCGTGAACCTCAAGAAATATTTCGGCGACAAGGCCCTCTCCGTCTTCATCCAGGCGCCTTCCGTGGAAGAGCTCAGACGCAGGCTGGAACTGCGCGGGACAGACTCTGCGGAGGATATCGCGAACAGGGTTGCAAAGGCAGCTGAAGAGATGACCTATGCCCCCAAGTTCGACCATGTGCTCGTCAACGATGACCTCCAGAAAGCCTACCGCGAAGCGGAGGAGATCGTCGGCAGTTTCCTAAAATAGCCAGATCATGAAAATAGCGGTATATCCGGGATCTTTCAACCCTCTCCACATCGGACATCAGGCCATCATGGAATACCTGACGAGGGAGAAAGATTTTGACTGGGTATACCTTATCGTATCCCCTAAGAACCCGCTCAAGGACAATATCTCGGCAGAATCGGGCGAAGCACGGTACAAAGCCGCCGTCGAAGCGGTCAAGAGGCATCCCGACCTGCATGTCTGGGTCGACGACATAGAACTCGGCATGGAGCCCCCGCACTATACGATACGTACCCTCGACGCCCTGAAAGCCAGGGAGCCGGAAAATGACTTCACGCTTGTGATCGGAGCCGACAACCTTGCCGGAATCAAGAGATGGAAAGACGCTGAGAGGATACTCCAGGACTATGGAGTCGCAGTCTATCCGAGAAAAGGATACGACCTCGCGGAAATCCACCGCCAGCTGATAAAGGATTATCTCGACTCGCCGAAACCATATGTTCTCGACTGGAATGAAGACCTTGGGTCGGAAGGGTCATGGAGCTTCGACCAGATGATCGAGAATGTATATAACATCAGGATAATCGACGCCCCTATCGTGGACATCTCCTCGACCGAAATCCGCGAAGGCCAGCTCGCGGGCAAAGACATGTCCGCCTATCTAATGTAATCAGCGCTTCAGTCTGAGACTGTTTGTCACCACCAGCACCGAACTCATGGCCATGGCAGCCGCAGCCAACATCGGATTCAGCACGAACCCGCTTATCGGATAGAATACCCCCGCGGCCACCGGAACGGCAATCAGATTGTACAGGGAAGCCCATATCAGGTTCTCCCGGATTATCCGGTCCGTCCTGCCGGACAGCCTTATCAGATACGGGATCCTCTCCAGATCCGACGTCACCACCGTAACCATGGCGGCATCCATTGCGATATCGGTCCCGCTTCCCATGGCGACGCTGAGGTCAGCCAGCGCAAGGGCCGCGCTGTCATTGATGCCGTCCCCGACCATTGCGACGGTCTTGCCCTGCTTCTGCAGCTCTTTCACGAAATCAGCCTTGTCCTTCGGCAGACAGCCGTAACGGACATCAGTGACTCCAGCCTTGGCAGCTATCAGTTCCGCCCTTTCCCGGCTGTCACCGGTGAGCATGTGAGTCTCGATCCCCATGGAAGCAAGTTCTGCCACCGCCGCGGCGGAAGTTTCTTTTATGTCATCTTCCCCGACCTTGCCGACCGTGATCGTGCCGGTCTTGTCAAGAACGACGCAATCCACCTTCCTTGCAACCTGCAGGGCATCGGCGTCCTTTATCAGCACGCCCTTGGTAGCCCCCTTCCCTATTCCGACAGTAAGGGCCGTAGGGGTAGCCAGTCCCAGAGAACATGGACACGCGATCACCAGGACAGTCACCATGGCCAGAAGGCCCCTGGTCACCCCGTCCGGGACCGCCAGGGCCCATACGATGAACGTCACGAGCGAGATTCCGATGATGACCGGGACAAAGACGGACGCAACCTTGTCGACAGTATTCTGTATCCTCGCCTTGCTGCCCTGGGCGTCCTTGACCATCCGGATTATCGACGAGAGCATCGTCTCTTTCCCGACTTTGTCGGCCCGCACCGAGACAGCGCCTTTCATGGTCATCGTGCCGGTATAGACCTTCGATCCTGCGGTCTTCAGCACCGGCTCAGCCTCGCCAGTCAGCATGCTCTCGTCCATCGAAGCCTCTCCTCCAGTGACTTCTCCGTCGACAGGGACCCTGTCGCCCGCAGCTACGCTTATGATATCTCCGGGCCGGATGTCCATGATCTTTGGCTGAAGGCCCATGAGACCGCGGACAGCGGCCGTAGTGCTATGTTTCGCCCGTTCCTCGAGCAGCCGGCCGAGAAGGATGAACGCCACTATCATTGACGAGGACTCGAAGTAGAGTCTCGGTTCAAGGCCTCGGGATGTGAAGACCTGAGGGAAGGCCAGGGTGAAAATACTGAAGAAATACGATATCATGGTCGAGAGGGCGACCAGAGTATCCATGTTGGCGGCGCCGTGGCGGGCCTGTTTCCAGGCCGCAAGTATGAAGCGTCGTCCGCACCAGAAGACTGAAGGTGTGGCCAGAAGCCAGAGTATGGTTCCTTTGTGCGGGAATGGCTTGAAGCCCATTCCGATTATCATTATAAGGGCAGCGAGTATTATCGCTGCGATCGTGTCGCGTCTGAGCGAGCGGAAGGCGTCCTGCTGTCGCCGGTCGGCTTCGTCGTCAGATGAGGAGTCTTCGTCCTCAGTCATGGAATAGCCGGCGTCAGCTACTGCCTTGCAGAGTTGTTCTGAGGTTACGACCTGCGGGTCGAAGTCGATTCTGGCGCTGTTTGAGGCGAGGCTGACATTGGCCTCGGTTACGCCCTTGCAAGATTTGAGGGCTCCTTCGACTCTTGCCACGCAAGCGGCGCAGCCCATTCCCACAACCGAAAAATTCTTTCTCACTGTCTTTGCCATATCTTTTCTTTTTGTTCCAGACAAATATAACAAAAAATCGGGTGACCGACATGGCCACCCGACTAACAATCACATTATTACTGCTCATCAGGAGCTTCAGGACCCGGCTGAGGGCCTGGCTGAGGACCACCCTGGAAAGGACCCTGAGAGCCGCCCTGGGCGCCGGCCTGCTGAGCCTGCTGATACATGTCTCCGAATGCCTTGTTGAGAGCCTCGGAATACTTGTCGATGTCAGCGATATTCTGACTCTTCACAGCTTCCTTAAGGCTTGCGACATTAGCCTCCACGTTAGACTTCACGTCAGCAGGAACCTTATCGCCATTCTCCTTCAGGAACTTCTCAGCCTGGAAGCAGAGAGCGTCAGCGTTGTTGATCTTGTCGACTCTCTCCTTCTCGGCCTTGTCGGCAGCCTCATTAGCCTTGGCCTCGTCACGCATCCTCTGGATCTCCTCGTCAGAAAGACCTGAAGAAGCCTCGATACGGATGCTCTGGGCCTTGCCGGTAGCCTTATCTACAGCTGACACATTAAGGATACCGTTGACGTCGATGCTGAATTTCACCTGGATCTGAGGAATTCCTCTAGGTGCAGGAGCGATTCCATCGAGGTGGAAGACACCTATCTGCTTGTTATCCTTAGCCATAGGACGCTCGCCCTGGAGGACACGGATCTCGACTGATGGCTGATTGTCGACAGCGGTAGAGAACACCTGCTCCTTATCGACTGGAACAATTGTGTTACTTTCGACCATTTTCGTCATTACACCGCCAAGAGTCTCAATTCCAAGTGAAAGAGGGGTCACATCCTGAAGGATGACATCCTTTACATCACCGGCGAGCACACCACCCTGGATAGAGGCTCCGATAGCCACAACTTCATCAGGGTTAACACTTTTGTTCGGTTCCTTGCCGAAGAAATTCTTGACGATCTCCTGAATCTTAGGAATACGGGTTGAACCGCCGACGAGAAGAACTTCGTCGATGTCTGCAGCAGTAAGCTTGGCATCTGCAAGAGCCTTGCGGCATGGCTCGATGGATCTCTGGAAGAGGTTGTCGCAGAGCATCTCGAACTTAGCCCTTGTGAGGGTCTTAACAAGATGTTTAGGAACGCCGTCAACAGGCATTATGTAAGGGAGATTGATCTCCGTAGAAGTCTGGTTTGAAAGTTCGATCTTGGCCTTCTCGGCAGCCTCCTTAAGTCTCTGGAGAGCCATAGGATCCTTCTTAAGGTCAGCTCCGCCGTTCTCTGAAGCGAACTCCTGGGCAAGCCAGTCGATGATTACCTGGTCGAAGTCATCACCGCCGAGGTGGGTGTCACCGTTGGTAGACTTAACCTCGAAGAGACCGTCACCGAGCTCGAGGATAGAGATATCGAAGGTACCGCCACCGAGGTCGTACACAGCGACCTTCTGCAGTTTGTCCTTCTTGTCAAGACCATAAGCGAGGGCAGCGGCAGTAGGCTCATTGATGATACGCTTTACATCAAGACCGGCAATCTTTCCGGCCTCTTTAGTAGCCTGACGCTGAGAGTCGCTGAAGTATGCAGGAACTGTGATGACAGCTTCCGTAACCTCCTGGCGGAGATAATCCTCGGCGGTCTTTTTCATCTTCTGGAGAATCATTGCCGAAATCTCCTGAGGAGAGTAAAGTCTTCCGTTGATATCAACGCGCGGGGTATTGTTATCACCCTTGACAACCTTGTAAGGCACACGGCTGACCTCGGTATTGACCTGGTCATATGTCTCGCCCATGAATCTCTTGATAGAGAAGATGGTGTTGTTAGGGTTGGTGATAGCCTGACGTTTTGCAGGGTTACCGATCTTCCTTTCGCCGCCGTCGGTGAAAGCGACGACAGAAGGAGTCGTTCTCTGACCTTCGTTATTGATGATTACTGTTGGCTGGTTACCCTCCATTACCGCTACGCAGCTATTGGTGGTACCCAAGTCGATTCCGATAATTTTTCCCATAATATTTTTCTCCTTTTTGTTTCTTATTCATTCAAGGGCGCCCGTCGGGGCGCGACGACATGATAATATCGAATGTTATGCCAATCGCATCTTTATGCCAATTTGTCAGAATTGTTGTATATTTGTGACATGATTTACAGACAGCTTTCACAGCCGGAATATGATGATCTGGCATCCAGGATTCTCTACGAAGACAACCATCTTCTGATTATCAACAAGAAGACGGGAGAGATCGTACAAGGTGACAAGACGGGTGACGAATGTCTTGCCGAAACCTGCAAGGCTTTCATAGCCCGGCGCGACGGCAAGCCGGGTCAGGTATTCATGGGAATCCCCCACCGTCTGGACAGGCCTGTCAGCGGCATAACCATCTTCGCCAAGACTTCAAAAGCCCTGGAGAGGATGTCCGCAATGTTCCGCGACGGAGACGTGCACAAGACCTATTGGGCTCTTGTCTACAACGCTCCGAAAGAGAAAGAGGGCCTTCTCGAGAACTGGATGTGGAGAAACGAGAAGATGAACAAGAGTTTCATCTGCAACGAAGGCCAGCGCAAAGACGCCAAACTCGCAAGACTGAAATACCGCCATATAGCCGATACTGAAAGATACCATCTTCTCGAAATCGAACTTCTTACCGGAAGGCACCACCAGATCCGCTGCCAGCTTTCCGCAATCGGCTGCATAATCAAAGGCGACCTCAAGTACGGAGCTCCGAGATCGAACCCGGACGGAGGCATATGCCTGCTCGCCCGCCATATCTCCTTCGTACACCCTGTCAAAAAAACCCCGATAGAGATAACGGCTCCGGTCCCGGCTTCATGGAAAGGCCTGGAAAACATCATTTAGCCTTGTCGTCTGTCAGGCTGTTCTTGTAAGCGTTGCACCATTCGCTGGGATTCTGGTTAAGGAAGAGCTTGAACGCCAGATTGAACGTCACTCCGCTCTTGAACCCCGACATCATAGCCAGTTCGGATACCCTCAGCCGGGTATCTTTCTTGAACAGCTCCATCGCATACTGCACTCTGAAATTGTTCATATACTGGGAGAAATTCATCCCGGTACAGGCATTCACCATCTTGGAAAGATAGCTCTTGTTGGTATATAGACTTCTGGCCAGGTCGTCCAGAGTATAGGAGTCTGACAGGAAGGGCTGCTTGTCATTGATGTACTCGAACATCCTGTTATAGACTATACGGTAATTGAGGCTGATGCGTCCTCCGGGATTGGGTTTGAGGAGAGTGGAAGGTCCCGCCACTTTCATTATCCCGTTCTCGAATTTCCCGGTCAGCACCGAATGCTTCGTCAGCATGCGGCAATGCAGAAGAATTCCGAGGAAGCCCATACATACCGTGGTAAGTATCTGGAGAATCTTTCCGGCAAGGCCGTCGATCATCGAGAAAATGAAAAAGAAACATACTATCGCCATATACAGGACTGTATAGAAAGTCTTGGATATGCCCAGCATATACTCCCATCCTATGAGACTTTCTGTCAGGAATTCGGAGTCACGTATCAATCCCGAAAGATAAAGTATCAGAATCAGAAGCATAGGGGTTACGGCCACAAGGTTCAGATAGACCTCGACTATGACCGTGGGAAGGAAAAGTATCAGTACAGGGAATAACAGACACAGCGCCGACTGGACAAGCATTATTCGGCAGGTCGTCTTGACAGTACATACTCCTGATGGAGAAATCAGAATCATAGAGCAGCCGATTGACAGCAAACCCATGATCAGGGGGAGAGTAACAGGCCTGGTAGTGATCAACGCCAGGACAAGTGAAACAAGAGGGGAAATATACGCTGCAGTCCTGACGATTTCCGGCCACTTGATTCTTAATTCAACGGTCTCTTTCATTTGTCTGGTTGTTAGTCGTTTTGGCAAATATATAAAAAAAAAAAGCCTGCCTCAAAACAAAAGAGGCAGACTTTGCACAAGTTGTTATTATTTTTTATTTCTTTCCCGTCTTTATTGTATCGAAGCCCTTGCCATAGACTCCCGTAGCAGATCCTACAGAGAGGAAAGCATCGGGATCTATCAGCTTTATATGTCTGAGAATCACGTTCAAGTCGGCCTTTCTGGTGATTACCATGAGCACATGGCTGTCCTTCTTGGTATACCATCCGGTAGCTGGAAGGACTGTCACTCCCCTATGGAGCTCTCCGGTAATGCAGTCAGCTATCTTGTCATACTTATGAGACAGGATGAACAGCTGTACCGACTGGCGGGAACCTGAAATATAAAGGTCGACCACATAGCCGTTGATCGTCACGAGGATAAGACCATATACGACCGTCGTCACCTTGTCCGGCCAGCTGACAAGCGAACCGTCAGCAGTATAGGACGGAACTACGATAGAGGACAGGATTATGAACACATCCATCCAGAGTATCATGCGGCCCGGGGAAATATTCCTGTATTTATTGACGATGAGTGCGATTATATCCGTACCTCCGGTACTGCCGCCCTGCGTCATGGACATTCCGATTCCGACTCCGGCCATGATTCCGCCCATTATGACGGACATCAGTTTTCCGTTCTGGAGAGCAAGTGTATCGATTATCTGCAGAGGAATGATATCCGGGAGTACGCTGAGTCCGACAGAGGCCAGTATTATCGCATAGATTGTCTTTCCGCCGAAACCGGCTCCCAATATCAGGAACGCGATCACGAGCAGTCCTGCATTCACGATGAAGTAAGTATAACCCATCTTGAATCCTGTTGCATACTGGATAATTGAGCTAAGACCTGAGACTCCCCCGCCCACGAGATTGTTAGGAAGCAGGAAAAGGGACCATCCGCTTACATAACACAGGATACCTATCGTGATCAGAAGGTATTCCTTGACTGCTAAAAGAAAACTTTTTTCCGTTGGCATTACCTATTGATTTAAAGAGCCTACAGTTTTTTTCTTCCTTTCTATACCGGTCTTCATCTCGTCGAAGCCCTGGCCATATACGCTGCTGACGGCAGAAACACTGACGAACGCTTTGCTGTCAATCTTCTTGATAGCCTTGGTAAGTTCCTGGATCTGCGGTTTGCGCACGAGGATCAGGAGCACCTTGGAATCATTCTTGGTATACCATCCGACGCTGTTCAGAGCAGTCACTCCTCTCTTCAGATCGTTCATGATATAATCCGCTATCTTGTCGTAATGTTTTGAGAAGACCATCACCTGCATAGTCGACTTGCTTCCCAGAAGGAAGAAATCCAGCATCATCGAGAACGTGATCATCGCGAGGTAGCCGTAAATCATGTCCTGGAAAGTCTTTCCCGGCACGAGCAGCACCGAAGCGATGATGAACAGGTCAAGGACCATGTACACCTTGCCCGGAGACACAGGATAGAACTTGTTCAGGATAAGGGCGATCACATCAGTTCCGCCGGTACTTCCGCCACGATTGAAGATAATGAAGATGCCGACTGCCTCAACAAGTCCGGCAATCACCGGAATGAGGACCTTCTCTTCAATAAAGAGAGGATGTCCCGGCAGGGCAAGGATAATGTCTATTCCCGGCATTATCCTGAAAAGGATCGTGGAAAGCACGATGGCATATATGGTCTTGAAACCGAATCCTTTTCCAAGCACCAGGAAACCCAGGGCGAGGAGGAAGACATTCAGGACGATATATGAGACCGAAACCGGGATCGCACCCATCGTCGCGAACTGGATGATCGTGGAAAGACCCGCGATGCCGCCGCTGGCAATGTTGTTCGGAATCATGAACGATGTCCACGCCATACAGAAGATCACGCATCCCAGAGTAACGAGGGCGTAATCCCAAAGAACATTCAGAATTCTCTTCAAATCCATTTTTACTTGACAACTATGTTGACAATCTTTCCAGGTACGACAATCACCTTGACAATACTCTGTTCGCCCACATACTTGGCCGTCTGTTCGAGTCCCCTGACGTGGGCCTCCACTCCGGCTTTGTCCATATCCTTAGGAAGATCGACCGTAAACCTTGTCTTGCCGTTGAATGAAACGGCATATGTGACGCTGCTTTCAACTGTATATGACTCCACATATTCAGGGAAGGCGGCATAAGCCACGCTTCCTTCATGACCGAGAGCGCTCCAGAGCTCCTCAGCAATATGAGGGGCGAAAGGAGAGAGCATGATGACCATAGGCTCGAGGACTTCCCTCTTGGAGACTTTCCTGTCGGTAAGGTCGTTGACGGCAATCATGAATGCGCTGATCGTAGTATTGAACGAGAACGATTCGATATCGGTCTGCACCTTGCCGATAAGTTTGTGGAGAGTCTTGAGGTCCTCAGAAGAAGCCTTCTCGTCGGTAACGATGAACTTGTCTCCGTTGAAGAAGAGCCTCCAGAACTTGCGGAGGAAGCGGTTGACTCCGTCGATGCCTTTGGTATCCCATGGCTTGCTCTGCTCGAGAGGGCCGAGGAACATCTCGTAGAGACGGAGGGTGTCTGCTCCATAAGAGTCGCAGATATCGTCAGGATTGACGACGTTGAACATGGACTTGCTCATCTTCTCTACAGCCCAGCCGCAGATATATTCGCCATTCTCCAGCACGAACTCCGCATCCTTGAACTCAGGTCTCCAGGCCTTGAAAGCTTCGAGGTCGAGACGGTCGTTGCGGACGATATTGATGTCCACGTGGATTTCCTGGGTCTCATACTGGTCCTTTAGTCCGACAGAAACGAACTTGTTGGTGCCCACGATACGGTAGACGAAGTTCGAGCGGCCCTGGATCATACCCTGGTTGATAAGCTTCCTGAACGGCTCGTCCTCGCATACATAGCCGAGGTCAAAGAGGAACTTGTTCCAGAAACGGGAGTAGATGAGGTGGCCCGTAGCATGCTCAGTACCACCGATATAGAGGTCTACGTTTCTCCAATAATCGTCGGCCTTGTGGCTTACGAGCTCCGAAGAGTTGTGCGGATCCATGTACCTGAGATAATATGCGCTCGATCCTGCGAAGCCAGGCATTGTGCTGGTCTCGAGAGGCCAGCCCTCGTATGTCCAGTTCTCAGCCCTTGCGAGAGGCGGTTCTCCGGACTCGGTAGGCTTGTATTCGCTGATCTCAGGGAGAGTCAGCGGGAGCTTGTCCTCAGGAAGCGGAGTCGGGATGCCGTCCTTGTAGTATATCGGGAAAGGCTCGCCCCAGTACCTCTGGCGGGAGAAGATAGCGTCACGGAGCCGGTAGTTGACCTTGCGGTGGCCGATTCCATGGGCCTCGACATAATCCATCGCTGCAGGGATCGCCTCCTTGACGTCCATTCCGTTAAGGAAACCGGAGTTGCACATCTTGCCTTCCTTGGCGTCAAAGCTTTCTTCGCTGACGTC
>Ga0256407_10008356_pt1 | contig 15236 bp, 10 predicted proteins | sample RumenRJG_04DNA_FD_193489 | JGI IMG/M metagenome (GOLD analysis project Ga0256407, IMG submission 193489) | Bovine rumen microbial communities from Lethbridge, Alberta, Canada - RJG_04 | ecosystem: Host-associated > Mammals > Digestive system > Stomach > Rumen | place: Canada: Alberta...
ATGTTTGCAAGTATGCAAAGGCAGGAACTTCAAATCTTTTTCAATTATTTTTGCAGTTTCCTTCATCATCTGGCTTTCTGCAATCCAGAGGGCTGTCTTTGCAACTACGGCAGCAAAATCATTTATTTCAATTCCGTAGAACTGCTGAATAGACACCTGGATTAAATCTTCTGCATAATAAGTCAGTCCAAGCGAATTATCCGTAATTCCTAATTCTACTTTGATACATTCGTTTCCGAGTTTTCTTAAACTTAAATAAGTTTCTGTAAGGAAGTTTCCAGAGCCGCAGGCAGGGTCTAAGAATTTTAGAGTACCTAGTCGCTTATGGAATTCTTTTACCTTTTCAATTCTGTTTGTTGCATTTTTTATCTGCTTCAACTCTTCAAATTCAGCTTTCAAATCATCAAGAAATAGAGGGTCTATAACCTTGTGAATATTTTCAATGCTTGTGTAGTGCATACCGCCAGATCGGCGAGTTTCCGGGTTAAGAGTTGATTCAAAAATTGCTCCGAAAATTGTCGGGCTGATTTCGCTCCAATCGAACTCATTGGAAGCGTGTTTAACAAGGAGTTCTTTTATTTCTTCTGTAAGTGGCGGAATAGTTTTATCTTCCTCTGTAAAAAGTCCGCCATTTACATACGGAAAAGCCGCCAAAGATTCTTCGAGATATTCATCACGTTCTTCTTCTTTCTGGTCTAAAACCTGGAATAAATCTAATAATGCACGGCGAAGGTCTTTTGCTTCAAACTGTTTCAGATAATCGCCAAAAATAGATTTATGTCCGAATATTCCGGCATCTTCTGCATAAAGACAGAATACAATGCGGACGCAAAGCATATTAAGGCTTTTTAATGTTGCAGGACTTGGATTATCAGCATCTTTGTACTGTTTAAGAATTGCATCATAGATTTCGCCGATTATGTCTCCGGCTTTCTTCGATACTTCAAGCTCTTTTTTCAGGTGTACACTACCCTGGTCTGCAATGAAAGAAAGTCGATAAAACTCTTTTTCAAGATTTTCAAGAAGTATTTCTTCCGGCTCTCCGTTCGGATTTTCCATATCGTAAACAAGGAATGACTTAAAGTTGCTTGTAACAACCCATCGAGGATGCTGCGACAATGGAAGCCCAGAGATATATTTTCGGGCTTGTTGGAAAGGATTTAATAAAGTTCCATCAGACTGTCTAATAGGTTCTCGAAGGTCTTTGTCTATACTTTTTTGCTCAATCATTACTTTTGTAGACGGAATGTAAATGTCTATGAAGTTTGTGATTGTCTTATCTGTAAACTTTTCTTTTATCTGATTTTCGAAATATACAAAATTTGCAAAGTCTTTTATTCCAAAAACATTGCACAGCAAATCGAGCCAAAATTTTTGGCTCTCCCCTTTCTCATATCCTTTATCTTTCCAATCTTCACTAAATTTCTTTGCAGCTTTCTGCTGTTCTGCCTGTGTCATTTTTTTTACCCTTTGATTATATTTCGATTCTTCCTGAATTATATTGCTTTATGTAATATCTTACGGCTTTTCTTATACCTAGAGAAACTGAGTAGTCAAGATTGTTAAAGAAGTTCTCCCAATCTTCCTTTTCTTCTGAAGGTACACGAAGAGTTATTCGTTCTAATAAAACATTGTTCTGTTTTCTTGTTCGTTTTTTCTGAGTTTCACCACTATCTTCTTCAGAGTTTGTTTTTTCTGTTACTTTTTTCTGTTTTTTCTCGGCATCTTTGATTTCTTCAGCTCTTGCTGCAGCTCTTGATTCAGCAGCTATTTTCTGCTGTTCTGCAGACGAGTCAGCCAATGAAGTATCATTTACAGCTTTCTGTTTTACAAATTCACTTGCTTTCATAGTTAATCACCTCTTTTATAAAGTCTTCAAAGTCATTTGTTATATTCTGTTTATCAGAGTTGCCTTTTTTATATTCAGAAATGCCTTTTTTCATGAACTGACTTTCCTGAACTGCGATAGAATCACGAATCAGACTTTCAAATATTGTAGAATCAAATAATTCAGCCGCTTTATCTGAAAAAGACTGAAGCATGAGTTTAGGGAAATTTCCATTTTTTACCCTGTTTATCAAAATTCCCATAATTTTTAAGTTCTGATTTTCATATTTCTGTATGGCTTTTATTTCTCTATGAAGGTTGTGCAATCCCTGCTGAGACAATAATTCAGCGTTTGCTGGAATGATCAAATAATCGCTGCATCTGTAAGCTCCAAGTGTTAATTCATGCAAAGCTGGCGGTGTGTCTATTATGATGTAATCAAATCTGTCTTTGACTGACTCTACAATATCTGATAAGAAATGATTTTTTTCTGAACTAGGCAGTGTTGCGAGAATGTTTTCCAAATCTTTGTTGGATGCCAGGAAGTAAAAACCTTCTGTTTGCTGAATAGCTGCAGAGCTATCAATTTCATGAGAAATGACTTCTTTTAATGTCTTATTATTGAAATCAGCATTTACTAACATTGATAAATTGCACTGAGGATCCAAATCAATACCAAGTGTTTTGTATCCGGCTGCAGAAAGTCCATAAAGCAATTCTCTAGCAGTTGTTGTCTTGCCGACACCGCCTTTGTTGTTTGTTATGGTAATAATCATGAAGGCCCACCTCTTAATATTTTTATTTATTATAAATCACAATGTTTTTTTAGTAAACTAAATTGTCGTGCATTTTACACAAAAAGTTATACTATATAACATAATTATATACAAAATATTTCGGTAATATTTATAAATAAATTAGTACAAAGTGTGTCAAATGTCAGACAAAAGACATACGAAAATAAAACACGCTCTAGGTTTGATTTTGAGAGGACTTTTTTGAATTTTTGATAAATTACACTACCCTGCTCTTTTTGGCTTGTTTTAACGCTTTTTTGACGCTTTTAGATAACCTAAATATTTAGATTATTTTGTGTAAAATACTTAAAAATACTTGCTTTTTTTTGGGATATATCCGATAATATCTGCAACGGACTAATCAACCGTTTTTAACATTTAGCATTTCACGTAACCTAAAGAGAACTTATTTAGTCGGCATTCAAAGTGCCAACTTCCAAGTCAACTTTGAGGATGGCACTTTGAGTGCCAACCGAATTTCTTTAGTTCCCCAAATACTGTTTTAGTGAAATGCGACAGTGTTGAAGGTGTGATAGCCGGGGAAAAGAGGAAAGAAGGACTTCTGGCTGCCGACTAAATAAGTTCTTTTTTTATTCCCCTACTTTCTGCCAATGATTCAAAAAAAAATTGGGTGGGAATAAATTGGCGTTTGCAGCTAACGGAACATCTGCACTTGTATTAAAAAACTATCTTCTCAAATCTTATAACGTAGGCGAGAATTCTCGTTATCTCAAAATTCGTAGTGCCTGTGATAAAGGTCGTTCTGAAAATTACCGCCGCCCTATTGAGGAATCATTAACTTATCCGTATATCTCACCTAACTCAGATTTTAATATTGCCTGGATTGTTTTCGATATTGATAGATACTTCAACCCTTACGAATTATATGACAGGAATCTGCCATTACCTACCTTTATTGTTTTTAATCCTAAAAGTGGTTATGCACATCTTTGGTATAAACTTAAGAATCCTGTTTATTGTCAGGGCAGCTTCAAGAAATCAAAACCTTATAAATATTATCGAGCTGTTTGCAAGGCTTTGTGTAAAGCTTTAGGTGCAGATTCTCATTTTAACGGTAAGTTATGTAAGAATCCTTTATATCCAGAATGGAAAACCATACAATTTTCTGATTCAGAATACTCGCTCGCAGACCTTGCCGCACATCTTGATCTGAACTGGAAGGAAAAGAAAAAGAATAAATATACTGCAAAGAAAATTTCTGCTTATGATAGTGCAGAAGAATTTTCAGGAGCAGAGAAGGGTAGCCGCAATTCTTCTCTTTTTGATTACTGCAGATTCAAGGCGTACCATAAAAGAATGACAGCTGATTGTTCAGAGTCCGAGTTTGTGGAATGGTGCGTTGACTGTGTGCGTGAAGCTGACAAAAAGAATCCTTATCCACTTGGCGAAGAGGACGAAAAAGAGATCCGGCAGATTGGAGAATCTATTGGATATTGGACATGGGCTAATCTTGACGTACTTTCTGTTACCCAATCAAAATACGATGATGCTGACAGAGAGCGTTCCTTGAAGGTTCGACAGAGAAAGGCTGCGAAGAAGTTAAAAAAGATTGAAAGATACATGAAAAAGCATCCTGATGCATCGAATAGAGCTATTTCGAGAGCTTTGGGAGAAGGTTATTCCACTGATACTGTAAATAAAGCCATAAAGAAGATTAAAGCTGCTCAGCAGGCTGCTGCAGAACAGAGTAAGGCATCTGCAGCCGAAGTTGTCGGATTATTACCCCCTCTTCATATTGTTGGTGAGAGATTTGTTAATCAGGTTGTAGTCCCCGTAGGGGACTCGAATGGGGCAGGGGGCTAACTCTTATTCCTGGTAATATTGTCGGAGCATTTCTAAAAGCCTTGATAAATAAAATGAAAAATGATGCAGGGCAAGAGTGAAGCGAAGCTTCACCGCGGCAGGTGGGGGTCTGGGGGCATCTGCCCCCGGCATATTATATAGTATTTGTTTTTTGTTCTTGAATAACCTAAATATATGGGTTATCATGGCTATTATGGAAACTGTGAAGCAACAGATTGATCGTCATATTGATGAATTAAAAATTGATAATGAAAGCCTTAAAGCTGACCTTGAATATTTTTATAACATTTCAAGGGGTAAATCAAAGATATATATTGATTCTGAAAAGTTGGAAAAACTCTTTTTTAAGGCAGATGAAATCTGCAGGACTGTTGAACGTCTTGATAGGGCTAATAAAATCCTTTACCAGAACAGAGGAAAAAGTTCTTTTAAGAAATCAGCTGCATCTAAAATAAATGGAGCTAAAGGTGGCCGCCCGCCAAAAGAAATATCTGCAGCTCGTAAAAGAATTAACGAATTAGATGATAAATGGGTTCGAGGTTTAATTACTGATGAGGAAAAAAAAGAGCAGGAGCAGCTTTATCAGCTTGTTCGTGATTGGGAGAATAAAAGAAAACCCAAATAATTAGGTTATGAACCGTCACGTGACGGTTCTGTGTTAGTAATGAATTGTATTTTCACGTGTTCTTTCCCGGGCATATTCGAAATGTCTTTCCAAATATTTTGGTTTCTTTTTATGCAGTTCTGCATAATTATTTACGCCTTCGGCATCCATATCATCCGCAATCTGCCGGAAGGTTTTTGCACTTGCTTCTGAAACAAACATAGTCTGTATTTCTGCAGTTCCAAAATTGTGCATGGGATTTCCTTTTTCATCTTTGAAATCATAGCCGTTTAATTGTCTCTCATATTTCCTTATTTTTTCATCATACATGTGTTTGATTTTTGCAATAAAACCTTTTACGCCTTGTTTTATTTTTTGGATCAGCGTTTTTGTGTCTTGTTTCTTCTGGAATGTATTATTGAATTCTGAATCTATCCAGGCATCCGTATCTGTTCCTTTTGCAAAAGACAGAGCTTCTTCCCATTCATTTATTTTTGTAGATTTTTCTCTGTATTCCTTTCTGTATTCAAGCATTGATTCCTGGTTGTCGTCAAAAATCTTTTGCTGCTGCTTAAAATATTCGTCAGCCTTTGTATAATCCTCATTATATTTTTCGACTGCATCATTAAGTTCTTTTCTGTCTGCAGCCAAAGAGGACTCTCTTTTTTCCAGGTCTGTTTCCTTTTCGTGATTAGCAGCCGCATCTATTTTTATCTGTTCTTCTCGGGCAGAAATATCCTTTTCTTTTTCCTCAACGGCCTTTTTTTCTGCTTCTAGGGTAGATACATTTTTTTCTCGTTCAGAAAGTTCTTCTGCTTTCTGTTGCTGCTGCAGCTCGGTTTTATCTTGCTTTGCTTTTTGGTTATCTAATATTTCCTGCCTGAAATCCTGAGACTTCTGGACTTCGTAAAGTTGGTTATATTTAGCTTTATAATCCTTGTCTACGGAAGTTTTAACTTCTTGATAAAGGTCATTTCGTATCTGTTCAATGTCGTTTCTGTAGGCTTCTGTTTCTTTGTTAATTTGTCGGGCTTCTTCGAGCTGGCTTTCAGCTTCTTCAACAACCTGGACCTTAGATTCCAGATAGGCATCTTTTTCGGTCTGTTCTTTTTCCTTCTGAGCCTGCTCGGCTTCTTTTTTTGCGAGAGCTTCTTCCTTTTCTTTTAGTTCTTTTTCTTTTTCAGCAAGTTCTTTTTCTTCCTCGTCTATATAATCAAGCCGTGTAGACAGTTCATTATAAAGGGCGAGATTTCTTTCCTGGATATTTTTGTCTTTTGATTCAATGTAATCTTGTGTATCTAAATGCTGTCTGTGTTCGCCAGGATTCTTAATTTTATAGCCGTGTTTTTCAAACAGACGGATAAGGCAATCTCTTTCATTCTTGATCCACTGCATTTGTGCAGTGAGCAGCCTGGTCTTTATCGGCTTGCCTTTTTCGTCTACACGGCTGCTCATAAACTCTTCATACTGTGCCTGCCTTTCCGGGTCTTTATAATGTTTTTCTGCAATATGAATTCCGAACTTTTTTTCAATGACAGAAACATCTAGTTCTTTGTTAATAAAGCCCTGGGCGGCAAGAGCTTCGGTCAAAGAGTTTTCAACATCAAGTCCATTAACACGAGTTTTCTTTTCAATCTCTTTTCCGGTGAGTTTATCAAGCAGGCTTTCTTTTTTATTCTGTTCGTCTATGAAGTTCTGCCAGCGGTTTCTTGAAACGGGAATGTAATCAACGTGCATATGAGGTGCGCCTTGAACTCTGCCGCCTTTTCCATCATCCCTGGTTTCATCATCGTGATAGTATGCTCCGATAACTTCCATGTTCGGATTTCGTTTTTTGAATTCTTCCAGAGCTTCAATGTAAATCAAGCGTACTTCTTCAGGATTGTCCGGCAGATTATCTTTATTTCCAAGCGTAATTATGTATTCATAAACCGGAACTTTGTTCTTCGAGTTTTTTATTTTTTCGTAGTATTTTTTTCCGCTTTTAATTTTTCTGTCGGAGCGTTTTTGCTTTGCGTCATATTTTTCTATTGCTTCGGCAAAGAGTCGTTCATAGGCATCTTCCGGCTTTTCATCGAGAATTACATGAGTTTTTGCCCACTCTTCGTGTTCCTCTTCGGTTTTGTTTTTAAAGCCTATGTGTTCCTGGTTTTTGCAGTAATCTTCATCACGAATATTGTGTTCTCTGTTCGCCTGAGATTTAGTTGCCCTTACAGTTCCCTTTGTGTCTTTCGCATCTTCTTTGCGGCCACCGTTGTGAAATGACACAGTGAAATATTGTTTCTTCGCCATTTAATCGCCCTCGCTATCGCAGGAATCCGGCCTTCTGGCCGGAGATATAATCAATCTGTTTTCTCAGATTGATTATATCTTGGATTTTGACGCGTGTCAAAATCAATAACCCAATATTGTTTTTGTCATTCTGCACTACGCTTGAACAACAAAAACCATTGGGGCCCAAACCGTATCGTCGGTTTATCTCTCGTCAGGGCAAGCCCTCGACACTCCCAGGGGGCGCACCCCCTCACAAAAATCTTGCTTTATTTCAGCTTCTGAACGAAGCCTTATAAAGCTCGCTTTTTGCTCACCCCGTGTAATATGCCTTGATTCAAACTTGCGATGTTTCCGGCAGCTGCCGAAACCCCGCAAGTCTTCATCTTCGTCATATTACATTTTTAATCTGTTCCGCTGATCCATACGCTGAACGCTCCTGGACAGCTCCGCAGCTTAAAAACTCTTCGTGAACTTCGTTCACGGTCTTTGAAAATGCAAAGCATTTCCAAAGACACCCCTTCGGGGGTTATAATTATATATGTTATAATATACACTAACATATATAATTATAACATGGAATCCCCTTCCCAAAGGAGAGGTGTAACAGTTTTGTTACGGTCTAAACCGTTTCAAAACTGTAGTTATAAATAGATTAATTAAAAGAGTTTTTTGAGAGCATCATAGATGCCACAAATTAAGATACCTGTAATTATTTCCTTAATGGGAAACCAGCCACCACAAAAGTCATAAATGACTTTTACCAATTCAATTATTTTAATTAATAAAAAAATCCTCATAAAATAATTAGCCGAATTGATGAAAATTCAAACTTCATCCTGGGGCTTGTGTGGCGTAACAAAACTGTTACAGGATTAAAAAATATATGCTTGCAAAAAGCTTCCAAACTCTCTCCGGGGAAGATGCATAAAATTCATGTTTATTAAAAATGTAAATTTAAATGAATTCAGGTTTATGAAAAAAAAGACAGTAATTTTCAATTACTGTCTTTTTAAGATTTCTAGACTGCTCTAGATTGCGTTATTTGGATTTCATCCGTACATTTATACGGAATATTTACAAATAGAAGGTTCAAACTTTCTTGTATTTTAAGAAGAAAGAGTAGGGCACAGCCCATTCAGGGGCACCATCATTGAGCCTGTATTTTTTATCCTCGTCATCGTAGGTGTAAAAAATCTTTTCTCCCAGGTCTCCATTTTCAGCTACAAAACTGAAAACAAGCTTTACGGCACCGTTATCAAATAAATCTCTGTAGATGATTTCATCAATTCCACCATAACCTTTTAGATCATGAACGGCCATTAATTTGTGATAATCCCAATCCATTTTATATTTTTCTGGTGGAGTCAAAGTTCGTTTTGAAATTCCATATTCATCAATTGAAACTTTGCTTTGAAGTTTTTGCATTACATCTTTGCCGATGTATTTATCAAAAAGGCTGCTGAGCTGAGCTTCCAGGTCAGCCTTTTCCTTTGAAAGTTCCATGGATTTTTCTTTGTATCTCTTCCTTTGATTTTCTTGAAGATCTTCCTGAATGATTTTATATCGTGATAAAAAAGCTTCTCTGTCATATTCATTCATGAATATGGTTGCGGAAACTTTTATAGTTTGCCTTGTACAAGAGGTGAGAGACTTTTTCAGCAGAGCTTCAAAATCACTTGTTTTGTACCAGGCAGATTCAGTTATCTCTTCATTGTTGAGAGCCTGTGCTGCCATATATACCCAGTTCGGAGTGAATGATTTTCGGGAGCCGCCAACTCTTCCACTGTTCAAATAAATCTTATCTAGTTTTGGAAGAATGTATTTTGTAACCCAAGGCCGATATGTTTTTAATAATTCACATATCATTCTTGTTGATAAAGTATGTGTAGTCTGCAGAGCTTTCAAAGCCTGTTCAAAGGTCAGATCGGATTTTGTCTGTTTTCTAACCTTTCTTTTCATTTCAGGAAAAGGCTTTCCATCGTCATCAAATAACAATACGGTTCCTGGTAAATCTTCCATCATTCTGCTCCTATTAGTAATATATGTTATATAATACACTAACATATATTACTATGCAATAAAAATATATGTCTGAGGGTAGTGAACATAGTCTAGATTGCGTTATTTCGTAGTAATGTACGGCTAGAAAGCGAATTTTGACGATTTTTTTAACTTTTTTTCAAAATCTTTTCCTAAAATGATACATCTTTGACAATATTATATATGAGAACTTTTTAGGTTCTAAATTATTGCCGGAGGTATTTATATGGCTGCAGTATTTAATCCATCAATGATTATGACAGGTGATTTTTACCAGGAGAATTATTCTGACGATAAATCGCCATCAAGTAGAGAAATTGAACAGATTCTTGGAGAGAAGATTGATCCAGGTTTTGCAAACATGCTTGACTCTATGACAGGAAAGGAAGCAGCAGAGCTTCTTGATAAATTACTTGATTCAAAGAAATAGAGCTTGTAATCAGCTTCCAAACTCTCTCCGATGGATTCTAGAATGTTCTAGATTGATTTATTTCGTATAAATGTACGGATAAAATCCAAATATTTACAAATATTGGTATAAATGATTATATCATGTTATAATAAGGTACAGGTATAACGACCCGCAAGTTGCCTCGGGATTTTTAAATTTGAAAAATAAAATCTTTTAACAAAATTTAAATGCTGTGTTATAATTAATCTATATATTTTTCGAAGAAGGTGAGAATATGGGGTCAAAACTACGTGTAACACTTACAGTAAAATTATTAATTATGATCCTTGCTGTTATTCTATTTACAAGCATTACAATTGGTGCTGTTGCATACAGTACTGCATCAAAAGGAATGACACAGAGCGTTTTCAGTCATATTGATGCTGTTTCTTCTGATGTTGTAAATCAGATTGTTGGAATAAATGAAAAACATCTTACTTCAATCCGCTTTATTGCGAATCTTGATTTTATGAAGGATGAAACGGTTCCACTCGCTGACAAGCAAAAAGCTTTGACAACTATTGTCGCCGCATTAGGAAAAAAATACGAAAACGTTGCATTTTATGATAAAGATGGAAATGCCATAACTGCTGACGGGCGAATGATAAATATGGCAACCCGCATATATTTTACTGAGCCTATGGCTGGACGAGATTATATTTCTAATCCTGCATTCAGTCCAATCACAAACGGAATCCTTCAGCAGTATAGTGTTCCGGTTTTTAATAATAGTGGAAAGCCAATTGGTGCAGTAGTAATGCTTATTAATGGTAATGCGCTGTATGATACAATTGTAAATTTTGATATGGGTGGGGGCATGCATCCTTCTGTAATTGACTGGAAGGAGGGTGTTACTATTGCCAATGCAAATGAAGGAACTGACGAAAGTGCAAATGGAAGTGAAGGAGAAGGTCTTAGTGAAACAGAAGGTTTAGGACTTGTTCTTAACAATATTTTTGCCGGAAAAGAAGGTATAGAATCATTTGTAGATCCAAATATTCATGCTCACCTTATCGCTTCATATAAAAAAGTTCCGGGAACAACCTGGACAGTATTTGCTGTAGCACCTTACATGTTTTACTTTGGAATTCTTTCAAAAATGCAGAAGACTCTTGCTTTCATTATTACGCTGACAATTGTTATTGCAGTTATTATTATTGCATTCCTTGTCAGACTTCTTGTAAGGCCTCTTAAAACTGTAAAAACTTCAGTTAATACAATTGCAAGCGGAAATGCAGATCTTACACAGCGTATTCCAACAGCTACAAATGATGAAATTGGCGATGTTGTAACTGGCTTTAATGCTTTCGTAGAAAAGCTGCATGGAATTGTATCAAATCTGAAGACTTCAAAGAATAATCTTATGAAGGTTGATACAGAACTTCAGGAAACCACACAGGATGCATCTGCTTCAATTACAGAAATTATTGCTAATATTGAAAGTGTTAATAAACAGATTGTTTCTCAGGCTGATTCTGTACAGGAAACTGTCGGTGCAGTAAATCAGATTAGTTCAAATATTGATTCTCTTGAACGCATGATTGAATCTCAGGCTGCTTGTGTAACAGAAGCTTCAGCTTCGGTAGAAGAGATGATTGGAAACATCAATTCTGTAAATAATTCTGTCGTAAAGATGATTGATTCGTTCCATACTTTGCAGACTCACTCTTCAGAAGGTTTTACGACTCAAAACAACGCAAATGAAAAGATTATGCGCATTGAAGAACAGTCAAAGATGCTCCAGGATGCCAACACAGCAATTGCAAATATTGCGGAACAGACAAACCTTCTTGCAATGAATGCAGCAATTGAAGCGGCACATGCAGGTGAGGCCGGAAAGGGATTTGCGGTAGTTGCTGATGAAATCCGTAAACTTTCAGAAACTTCTACAGATCAGTCTAAGACAATTGGTTCTGAGCTTCAGAAGATTCAGCAGACAATTGAAGAAGTTGTTAGTGTTTCTGCGGAAACTAACACGGCATTTACTGCAATTGAGCACAGTATTACAGAAACCAGTCAGCTTGTTGAACAGATTAGAGGTGCAATGGAAGAACAGCAGATTGGTTCAAAACAGATTATTGATGCTTTGCAGTCTATGAATAATTCAACTTCAGAAGTACGTTCTGCTTCAAATGAAATGTCTGTAGGAAATAAACATATTATGGACGAAATTTCTAAGCTTCAGGAAGCCACAGATACTATGAAAGGAAGTATTGATGAAATGCACATTGGCGTAGAACGAATGAATGCAACAAGTGCAGCCCTTACTGTAATCACAGGTACTGTAGCTGACAATATTAAACAGATTGGAAGCGAAATAGATTTGTTCAAAGTATAAGTTATGTACATATTTCTGCGTACAAAACCAGAATAAATCAGTTTATGTCTCATTCCCGGGCAATTTTTAGAGGGTCGTTATACAGTGGAGGCACGAATATGAAGTTGAATGATTACATTGCATTTTCAAAAACTCATGGAAGAGACTCCGCAAAATTTTTAACAAGATACAACGGAAAATCTGTTTATATAGGAACTCGTAATAACAATAAACCGAGGATGACAGGATATCCGCTTTTAATGACAGAAAAGAAAAACCAGATAGTTGCTCTAACCCATGATGAAATAAACAAAGTTCTTGCGTCTATGCCAGATGATGAATGATTTACAGCTTTAATCAAAACCGGGCCAAAAGTACAAAATCATTGGAATATGTATTGAGGTCTATATTTAAGTCAAATTAAACTTATAAAAGCTTGTTTTTGCATATATATTTTATCGTTAAATTGCACTTTTAATGGCAAAAATTAGAAAAAATCGGGCCAAAAGTACAAGATATATTTTTATGTAATAAATATATTTTTAATTTTTTTTGTTATGACGACATTGTTCACAATCTCTATTTGATAATAAATTCTTAAAATTAAAACTACTTATAATAGAGATTCTGTCTACTAAACCTAAATATTTAGGTTTAGTAGAACGTTATTTTAATGCTTTTTCCCAGTTAATTTTACCAGGTTCGTAATTAAGCAAAGAAAGCGGATTGTGCATATCAATATTTGTTAATTGGGCATATTCGATTATTGATAATTCTGGTTTTGATATTTCCGACCTTTTTTTGTTAATGGCTTTTAGATCATCCATGAATAAATCGTACTGACGTTCGAAATCACCTCTTTGTTCGATTGGTGATAATCCATTTCTTTTCGCTTTTATTGCAGCCTGTTTATGTTCTTTGTCTTTTTGTTTTGTACTTTTATATTCTGATGTTGAGCCTGCAACAAATGTACTCGGTTTCATTTTGATAATAAGCTTCTTTTTTCTTCGCAGCTCGTTGATACAATCAACAATATCTTTTCCTGTACAATCTTTGATTTCTTTTTTAATTGGTTCTTCTCCAGCATATAAAGGCTGCTCTATTGAATAAAGCCTTGTATCAAGAGTGATTTTCCCTGCAGAATCTTTTATTGGAAGGCCGCCACAAACACATTCTAGGTGTTTGTAATTTTCACTATCTTCAAATATAAATTCTACAACGGTAACTTCTTCTGGTGGTGGAGTAAATAAAACTTTTATAATATCTACATTTGGTATATGACCTATAGCTGACACAATTCTTACATGAGGATGCTCAGGTTCCTTCCCTGTTGCGTATTTGCAGAATTCAATACCGTTTTTTATACAACGTTTTATATGTTCAGAAATTACTTTTCTGTTCCTGCCCTCTTCTACTTTTGCTTCTGCAAATATTTTAGCTCTTATATCACTGATTTCTTTTCCGAGTATTTCTTTATTCCAATGCTTAATAAAACTAATACCTTCTTCTTTTCTAAAAAGTTCTGGATACCAGGAATGAAGAAGTTCCATTTGTTTGGGAGAAATTTGATAACTGCCTTGTTGGTTGATAAGGATAGTTTTATCTAACCATTCTTTTGTAATGAACATACACTACCCTATTTTGTCAGTTTTTCGTACAGCTTGAATAATTCTGCAACGCACTCAGATTCTGTCATTTTGGTACTGAATCCGTAGGCTGCCATTACGGCTCTATCGTTTGCCTGGTGAGCTTTACGAAGTTCCGGCGGCATTAAAGTTTCGTCATAAAGGTCAGCAAGAGAAGAATCCGGGTATTTTGCACGAGCGTCTAAAATTGCCTGGGCGGTTTCCTCGATTTTTGTCTTTTGCTCTTCTGTTGGATTGCACCACGGAAAGTTGTTGTAAACAATTGTGTTTGAGTATCTGTAATCGCTCTTTAATCGTCCGCAAACGGCACGCATCCACGCATTGTGTACATTTGAAATCAGGACACCAAAGTGATAGATAGTAGCATTTGGAAGTACCATATTTGCATCAGTGCTTATAACATCTTTTGACATATATCCAATTGGAATATATCGTCTCTGTTCTGATGAAACTCGAGGAACTAAGAGATAATCTGTTTCCGGCTGCCGCAGTTCCATAAATCTTGTTGGATAATCGGCAAACTTTCTTGTCGCTTCTTTTGTACTTGCCAGACGCATTTCTTTTACCTTTTGAACACGGTCCATAACTAGAGGACATTTTTTCATATCTGAAGGATTTGCACCAACAAGCCATAAACACCAGCGTTTTTTATTGTTAATGAACTCTTCTGAGCCGACTAATGGTTTTATAAATTGTTTTGCCTGGGGTTCTTTATTTATGAAATCTTCGTAGTCTTCAGCTTCAATAATTAAGTTTCCTCCATCGACCGGAATGCTACCCTTCTGCATTTCTGGCACATTGCACAGAGGTTTTTTCGAGTTTTCAATAAAAATATCCGGCGCATCCAAAAGATAGCCGTTGATATTTTTTGCTTTTATAGATTGTGATTCATTAAGAAAAATTATCTTTGATTGTTTATTGTCAAAACAACTGAATCCAATAATTACACAATGCACATGAGCTTTGATATTTGCTTCGCTATCCCAACGGAATGTTCTGTATGCAAAATCAAAATGAAGCCCTAAATTTGTAAACATAGGTTTCCAAATTGCCGCAACCTGCTCTCCTTGAGTTATCGAATTAGTTGAAACGAGGGCCGCTTTTATTTGTGTTCCTTGCATCATCTGAGCTGCTTTATAATACCAGCCTGCAACATAATCAATGTTTTTCCCAAAACCTTTCATTACAGATTCAAGGTCATCTTTCTGTTCTTTTGATTGATAAGCATATCCAACAAACGGCGGATTTCCCAAAATATAATTCAGTTCATTCTTAGGAACAACGCTCTCCCAATCAACTCGAAGGGCATTTCCTTCAATAATGTTTGCGTAAGTATGCAAAGGCAGGAACTTCAAATCTTTTTCAATTATTTTTGCAGTTTCCTTCATCATCTGGCTTTCTGCAATCCAGAGGGCTGTCTTTGCAACTACGGCAGCAAAATCATTTATTTCAATTC
>Ga0256407_10008357_pt1 | contig 15236 bp, 26 predicted proteins | sample RumenRJG_04DNA_FD_193489 | JGI IMG/M metagenome (GOLD analysis project Ga0256407, IMG submission 193489) | Bovine rumen microbial communities from Lethbridge, Alberta, Canada - RJG_04 | ecosystem: Host-associated > Mammals > Digestive system > Stomach > Rumen | place: Canada: Alberta...
TGCGACTCCCAGGACGATGCCGGTGAGGACGGGAACGAGGATGGCGATGATGGCGGGGCCGAGCATTTCGTGCTGGGCGGCCTTGGTGGAGATCTCTACGCAACGCTTGTAATCGGGAGTACCCTCACCGGTGAGGATCCCCTTGATTTCGCGGAACTGGCGGCGCACCTCGATGACCATCTTGCCTGCGGCACGACCGACTGCGTTCATGGTGAGACCGCAGAAGAGGAATGCCATCATCGCACCGATGAACACGCCCGCGAGAACGGAAGGATTCATCAAGCTGACATTGTAGTTGTTGAGGATGTCGAGGATGCTGGCGTCGGCGGCTGCTATCATGTCTCCCGCGACGGAGAGCACCTTCTCGCCGGTGCGCTCGAGGGCGATCTTGATCTCCTCGATGTAGGATGCAAGGAGTGCGAGGGCGGTCAGTGCGGCGGAGCCGATGGCGAAGCCCTTGCCGGTGGCGGCGGTGGTGTTGCCAAGGGCGTCCAGAACGTCGGTGCGCTCGCGCACTTCAGGCTCGAGTTCGCTCATCTGGGCGTTGCCGCCCGCATTGTCGGCGATGGGACCGTATGCATCGGTGGCAAGGGTGATTCCCAGGGTGGAGAGCATACCCACTGCTGCGATTGCCACTCCGTACAGACCCTTGGAGAGGTTCGCGGCGGTCAGCATGTTCGCAACGTCAAAGTTGATGGCGAAGAGATAAGCCAGGATGATGGCGCACGCAATGGCGAAGACGGGGATGGCGGTGGACACCATTCCGAGGCCTACACCGTTGATGATGACGGTAGCGGGGCCGGTCTGGGACGCTTCGGCCAGTTTCTGCGTAGGTTTATAGGAGTGCGACGTGTAGTATTCGGTCGCCTTGCCGATGATGACACCTGCGAGGAGGCCGGCCACCACGGAGAAGCTGAGCTGCCACCAGTTCTCGAAACCGAGGAGGTAGAGCACGCCGAAGGTGGCGACGCCGCTGAGGGCGGCTGCGAGGTTGGTGCCCACGCTCATGCTCTTCAGGAGCTCAGCCATGCCGGCGCCTTCCTTGGTGCGCACGGTGAAGATGCTGAGCACGGACAGCACCACGCCGATTGCGGCGATGAGCATGGGGGCGAGGATGGCGCGCATCTGCATGTCGTCGCCTGCTCCGTAGAATGCGGATGCACCCAGTGCCATTGTGGAGAGGATGGAACCGCAGTAGCTTTCGTAAAGGTCTGCACCCATGCCGGCCACGTCACCCACGTTGTCGCCTACGTTGTCGGCGATGGTGGCGGGGTTGCGGGGGTCGTCCTCGGGGAGATCGGTCTCCACCTTTCCGACAAGGTCGGCGCCCACATCGGCGGCCTTGGTGTAGATGCCTCCGCCCACTCGTGCGAAGAGGGCCTGGGTGGATGCACCCATTCCGAAGGTAAGCATGGTGGTGGTGATGACAACCATCTTCTGTGCGGTGGTGACGTCATCCACGAAAGCGTTCAAGAGGATGAACCAGAGGGCGATGTCCAGAAGTCCGAGGCCCACCACGGTAAGGCCCATGACTGCACCGGAGCGGAAGGCCACCTTAAGGCCTGCGTTCAGGCTGCGGCGGGCGGCGTTGGCGGTGCGGCCGGAGGCGTATGTAGCGGTGCGCATGCCGATGAAACCGGCAAGTCCGGAGAAGAAACCGCCGGTGAGGAATGCGAAGGGCACCCAGGGATTCTGTACTCCGAAGCCGTAAGCCAGCACGGCGAAAAATACGGCCAGCACGGCAAACACGATGATAACTACCTTGTACTGCTGTTTGAGGTAAGCCATTGCTCCCTCACGCACGAACTGTGCGATTTTCTTCATTGTAGGGGTTCCCTCATCCTCCTTTTTCATTTGTGCATAGAAGATTGCGGCGAAAACGAGCGCCACGACCGAGGCAATGGGAACTGCGTAGAATAGCGGGTTCATAAAGTTTTGTTTTAGTTATAATATGCAAAGATAAAAAAAGAAGGGAGAAACCGAAATTTCCCCCTTCATTTTGCGGCTGTTTTATTCAGCCTTAGGAGCCTCTGCGGGCGCTTCCGCTGCGGGAGCCTCTTCGGCCGGAGCAGCTTCCGCCTTCTTCGCGCGGCTGCGGCGTGTGGTCTTCTTGGCCTCCTTCTTGGTGCTGCCTGCGAGGGCGGCCTCGTTGAAGTCGACGAACTCTATGAGAGCCATCTCAGCGGCATCTCCCTGACGGAAACCGACATGGAGGATACGGAGATATCCACCCGGACGGTCTGCGATCTTGGGGGCGATGGTGCGGAAAAGTTCGCTTACGGCGTTCTTGTCCTTGAGATAACTGAAGACGACGCGGCGGTTGTGCGTTGTATCTTCCTTGCTCTTGGTGATAAGCGGTTCAAGATAAGGCTTGAGAGCCTTTGCCTTGGCCTCGGTGGTGACGATCCTCTTGTGGAGAATCAGCGAAGAAGCCATATTGGCGAGGAGTGCCTTGCGATGTCCGCTCTTGCGACCGAGATGATTAACTGCTTTATTGTGTCTCATCGTTAGATATTCTTTTTCTTGGGTTCAATATTGTACTTGGTGACATCCATTCCGAACGAGAGTTTCATCTTCTCCACCAGCAGGTCGATCTCGTTGAGCGACTTGCGTCCGAAGTTGCGGAACTTCATGAGTTCGGCGCGGCTGTAGGACACCAGGTCGGCGAAAGTGTCGATGTCGGCGGCCTTGAGGCAGTTGAACGCGCGGACGGAAAGTCCCATGTCGGAGAGTTTGGTGAGGAGGACGTGCCTCATGCGGAGGCTCTCCTCGTCAAGTTCCTTGCTTTCGGTTTCAAGAGGGCTCTCGAGAGAGATCTTGTTGTCGTCGGTAAAGAGCTTGAAGTGATAGATGAGGATGTTTGCTGCATCCTGAAGAGCAGCGCTCGGAGAAATGGAACCATCGGTTTCAATCTCAAGGTTGAGCTTCTCGTAGTCAGTCTTCTGCTCGACACGCCAGTTGTCCACGCTCCAGTTGACCTTGCGGATAGGGGTGTAGATGGCGTCTACCGGAATAGTTCCGATAGGAGTGTTCTCGTCGCGGGATTCCTCAGCAGGAACGAAACCGCGGCCCCTCGTGATGAGGATGTTGATTTCGAGTTTTACTGAAGGCTCAAGAGAGCAGATGTGCTGATCAGGGTTTAACACCGTGAAAGAAGACAATCCTTTCGAGATGTCCTCCGCCTTGAACTCCTGCTTGCCGCTGATGACGATCCGGGCCTCTTCGCTGTCGACGCCTTCGACCATCCTCTTGAAACGGACCTGCTTGAGGTTGAGGATGATGTCCTGCATGCCTTCGATGACGCCGGGAATCGTTGCGAATTCCTGGTCGACACCGCTGATGCGAATCTGGCTGATGGCGAATCCTTCAAGGGAAGCAAGAAGTATGCGTCGGAGGGCATTGCCGATAGTCTGGCCGTAACCCGGCTCGAGAGGGCGGAATTCGAAACGTCCGAGGGTATCGGAACCTTCGAGCATAATAACCTTGTCAGGTTTCTGGAATGCTAAGATTGCCATAATTGCTGGGTGTTAAATGTTACTTGGAGTACAGGTCGACGATGAGCTGCTCGTTGATGTTTTCGGGAATGTCGGCACGGAGGGGGACATTCAGGAACTTGCCGCTGAGTGTCTGTGCGTCGAACTCCAGCCAGGAGTACTTGGATGCACCTGCGACAGCTGCAGTGATGACCTCGAGGTTCTTGCTCCTTTCGCGTACGGCGACGACGTCACCGGCCTTTACGGTTGCGGAAGGGATGTTGCAGACGGAACCGTTGAGTGTGATGTGACGGTGGCTTACGAGCTGGCGTGCGGCTGCCCTGGAGGGAGCGATGCCGAGACGGTATACCACGTTGTCGAGACGGCTCTCGAGGAGGAGGATGAGGTTCTCACCCTTCTGGCCGCTCATGCGGGAAGCCTTGTTGTAGGTGTTGTGGAACTGACGCTCGAGCACACCGTACATATATTTGACTTTCTGCTTCTCTTTCAGCTGTACACCATACTCCTTGCTCTTCTTGCGCTTTGCAGCGAGTCCGTGCTGTCCCGGAGGATAGTTTCTCTTTTCGAAATCTTTGTCTGCACCGAAGATGGGTTCGCCGAACTTACGGGCGATCTTGGTGGTAGGTCCTGTATATCTTGCCATAGTTTCTTGTCTTTAAACGTTAAACTTTACGACGGCCTTTCGGACGGCAACCATTGTGAGGCATAGGAGTCACGTCGACGATCTCGGTGACGATGATGCCTGCGTTGTTGATGGTGCGGATAGCGGATTCACGTCCGGAACCAGGACCCTTGACGAATACTTTCACTTTGCGAAGACCTGCATCATAAGCAGTCTTGGCGGCATCTTCTGCGGCCATCTGTGCAGCGTACGGAGTGTTCTTCTTGGAACCACGGAAACCGCACTTGCCAGCGGAACCCCAGCTGATCACCTGCCCCTGAGCATTGGTCAGAGACACGATTACGTTGTTGAAAGTGGAGGAGATGTGGGCCTGCCCATAAGCTTCCACCTTGACAACTCTCTTGGATGTTGTTGTTTTCTTTGCCATAATTCAACTGCTTTTACTTGGTCGCCTTCTTCTTGTTGGCAACGGTCTTCTTCTTACCCTTGCGGGTACGGGCGTTGTTCTTGGTGCTCTGCCCGCGGACAGGGAGGCCGACACGGTGACGGATTCCACGGTAGCAACCGATATCCATGAGTCGCTTGATGTTCATCTGAACGGTGGAACGGAGTTCACCTTCGATCTTGAGCTCACCGACTTCGGCACGGATTGCTGCGGTCTGTGCGTCATCCCAGTCGCCAACCTTGATAGTAGGATCGATGCCGCACTTCTCCAGGATCCTGGTAGCAGTGCTGCGGCCGATTCCGTAGATGTAGGTGAGTCCTACATCACCTCTTTTGTTGTTTGGTAAATCAACACCGGCTATTCTTGCCATAATTATACTTTTACTTAATTGTTAGACAATTGATTATCCCTGGCGCATCTTGAACTTGGGGTTCTTTTTGCAGATCACGTAAAGACGGCCTTTACGCTTCACGATCTTGCAATCTTCACTGCGCTTCTTGATGGATGTTTTGACTTTCATATCGTGGTAATTTTATTTGTATCTGAAAGATATTCTGCCCTTGGTCAAATCGTAAGGCGAAATTTCAACTCTTACTTTGTCGCCCAGAAGAATGTGGATAAAGTTCATGCGCATCTTCCCCGATATATTGCAGAGAAGCACGTGACCGTTCTCAAGCTCGACCTTGAACATCGCGTTTGGAAGGGTCTCTATAACCTTTCCATCTTGTTCTATTGCTACTTGTTTAGACATTGAATATTAAGCGTTAAAAATTGATCTTGGGATCTTTCTCGATAAAATCGAAGGTTGACAGCTGCTCAGCTTTGCCGCGACGGATAACAACCGTCAGTTCGTAATGAGCGGAGTTGCTGCGGTCGGCAGTGTGCACGGACCAACCATTACGGTCGAGGTACACGCTGCGCCCGCCGGCATTCACCATCGGCTCAATACAGATAGTCATTCCGTCCACCAGTTTGGGACCGTGGCCCGGACGCCCGAAATTCGGCACGCCCGGAGTCTCGTGCATTTCCCGCCCGATTCCGTGACCTTCAAGTTCACGGACTATGGAGAAACCGAACGACTCGACGTAAGATTGCACCGCGTATCCGATGTCGCCGACCCTGTTGCCCGCCACAGCCGCCTCGATGCCCTTGTAGAGCGAGGCCTTCGTCACGTCGAGGAGCCTGCGGGTCTCCGCACTCACCTCCCCGACAGGGAAGGTGTATGCGGAATCGCCGTTATAGCCCTTGTACAGCGTGCCGATGTCCGCGGTGACGATATCGCCCTCCTTGAGGACATAGTCGGACGGAAATCCGTGCACGACGACATCGTTCACCGAAGCGCAGATTGCTGCGGGGAAACCCTCGAATCCGAGGAAAGAAGGAATGGCGCCGTGGTCGCGGATGAAAGTCTCGGCCACCCTGTTCAACTCTTTGGTTGTCACACCGGGGGCGACCGTCTTACCGACTTCCGCCAAAGTCTTGCTGACTATTATGGCATTCTCGCGAAGGAGCGCAATCTCTTCCTCTGTCTTGGGTCTTACCATCTCACTTCTGAATTTTCAAAGAACTACATGCCCGAGCGTCCGGTAAGGCGGCCGGTCTTCATGAGGCCGTCGTAGTGACGCATAAGCAGATAACTTTCGATCTGCTGCAGTGTGTCGAGAACGACGCCGACAAGGATCAGAAGCGAAGTGCCTCCGTAGAAGCTTGCAAATGAATCCGTGACGCCGAAGTTCCTGGCGAATGCAGGCATGATGGATATGATTGCCAGGAAGATGGAGCCGGGGAGGGTCACCTTGCTCATGATGGAGTCAAGATATTCCACGGTCTTCTTGCCAGGCTTCACACCCGGTATGAAACCACCATTCCTCTTCATGTCTTCTGCCATCATGGTGGGGTTCACCGTAACGGCGGTGTAGAAGTATGTGAAGATGATGATGAGAATTGCAAAGATGAAGTTGTACCAGAATCCGGTATAGTTACCAAGCGTTGCTGCAAGGCCGCGGGTTGCATCCCACCTCGAGAAGATGAGAGGGAAGAGCATGAGGGCCTGAGCGAAGATGATGGGCATGACGCCGGCAGCATTGATCTTCAGAGGGATGTACTGACGGACACCGCCGTACTGACGGTTGCCGATCACGCGCTTTGCATACTGCACGGGAACGCGGCGGACAGCCTGGACCAGTGCGATGGCAGCAATGATGACGAAGAACCAGATGAGGAACTCGACAATGAGGAGAAGAAGACCTCCGTTGGTGGTGGAGAGTTTCTCGCCGACTTCAGCCGCGATTGCGAAAGGCAGACGGGCCACGATACCTATCATGATGATGAGGGAGATACCGTTACCGATGCCGCGGTCGGTGATACGCTCGCCGAGCCACATCACGAACATCGAACCGGCCATCAGGATGAGGGTGGATACGATGTTGTACATGAAGTTGCTCCAGCCGAGACGGTTCACTGCGATGAACGCCTGACCGGGAATCTGGTTGTGAAGAGCGGCCATGTAGGCAGGTCCCTGGATGCAGATGATCAGGATGGTGAGATACCTGGTGAGCTGATTCATCTTCTTGCGCCCGCTTTCGCCTTCCATCTGGAGCTTGCGGAAGTAAGGCACAAACACACCAAGAAGCTGGACTACGATGGATGCCGAGATGTAGGGCATCACACCGAGCGCAAAGATTGAAGCATTGCCGAAGGCGCCGCCGGAGAACATGTTCAACAGGCCTACGAGGCCGCTGGAAGCAGTGTTCTGGAGTTTGGCGAGCATTGTGGCATCGATGCCGGGGAGCACGATGAAGCAACCGAGCCTGTACACCAGGATAAGCCCCAGGGTGTACAGGAGGCGCTTGCGCAGCTCTTCAATCTTGAAGATGTTCTTGATTGTCTCGATAAACTTCTTCATTGTTATTCATTTACGACTGCCTTTCCACCGGCAGCTTCGATTTTTGCGATTGCAGATTTGCTGAATGCGTCAGCCTTGACGGTGACGGCCACAGAGATCTCACCATTGCCAAGGACCTTGACAAGGTCGGCCTTGCCGGCGAGTCCGGCAGCCTTGAGATCGTCCACGGTAATCTCGGCAGCCTTGGAGGCCTCGGCGATTGCCTGGATGGTCGCTACATTGACAGCGGTATATTCAACGCGGGTAGGATTGGTGAAGCCGAACTTGGGAAGACGCCTCTGAATAGGCATCTGGCCGCCTTCGAAACCAATCTTATGCTCGTAACCGGCGCGTGCCTGAGCACCTTTGGTACCACGGGTGGCAGTGCCGCCCTTTCCGGAACCCTGGCCACGGCCCAATCTTTTCTTTGCGTTCTTTACAGAACCTGCAGCAGGTGTAAGATTATTAAGTTTCATGGTCTGTTCCTCCTTTAGTCGATTACTTCGTATTTTACGAGATGCGCCACCTTGGCGAGCTGGCCGCGGGTGATGGGGGTATCCTCAACCTCCACGGTGTGGCGGATGCGGCGGATTCCGAGCGCGCGGAGATTCTCCTTCTGGCGCTTGGTTTCACCGTTTGTGCTTATAGTCTGGGTAATTCTGAGTTTTGCCATGGTTCTTTCCTCCTAGCCTTTAAAAACTTTACTCATAGGAATTCCGCGCAGACCGGCGACAGTGTAAGCGTCGCGCATTTCGGTAAGTGCGGCCACGGTAGCCTTCACGAGGTTGTGAGGGTTGGAAGAACCCTTGCTCTTTGCAAGCACGTTCTGGATGCCTGCGCTCTCGAATACGGCACGCATTGCACCGCCGGCCTTTACACCGGTACCGGGAGCTGCGGGCTTCATGAATACCCTTGCGCCGCCGAATGCGGACTCCTGCTCGTGAGGGATGGTGGTGTTGATGACGGGAACCTTGACGAGGTTCTTCTTTGCATCCTCCACGCCCTTGGCGATAGCCGCAGTGACTTCGTTGGCTTTTCCAAGACCATAGCCTACAACGCCGTTCTCGTCACCTACGACTACGATAGCAGCAAAGCGGAAGTGACGACCACCCTTAGTGACCTTGGTCACACGCTGGATGGCAACGAGCCTGTCCTTCAGTTCGAGGTCAGACGTCTTTACTCTTTTAACATTTGTATTTGCCATAGTCTTTCCTGTTAGAATACGAGGCCGCCTTCACGGGCAGCATCTGCCAAACTTTTAACACGTCCGTGGAAGAGATATCCTCCGCGGTCGAAACATACGGTGGTGACACCGGCTGCGAGAGCACGCTCTGCAACTGCCTTGCCGACAATTGCAGCAGCTTCGATGCCGCTCTTGCCCTTGCATTCTGCTGCAAGGAGCTTGTCGTTGGATGCGGCTGCGACGATAGTCTTGCCGGCCTCATCGTTGATCACCTGAGCATAGATCTGCTTGTTGCTTCTGAAGACTACAAGACGCGGGCGCGATTCGGTGCCGTTGACGTGCTTGCGGATACGGTAGTGAATCCTTTTTCTTCTTGCTATTCTACTTAATGCCATAATTCTGTCCTCCTTTATTTAGCAGCAGCAGTCTTGCCTGCCTTGCGACGAAGTTGTTCACCGACGAACTTGATACCCTTGCCCTTGTAAGGTTCAGGCTTGCGGAATGAGCGGATCTTGGCGGCAACCTGGCCGACAAGCTGCTTGTCGCAGCTCTTGAGAACCAGCTTGGGGGTCTCTCCCTTCTTGATCTCGGGAACCTCGGCCTTCACCTCTGCGGGAAGCATGAGATGAATCTCGTGGGAATAACCGAGAGAGAAGACGAGCAGCTGCCCCTGGACGGCTACACGGTAGCCGACGCCTACGAGCTCCTGCTTGATAGTGAATCCTTCACTTACGCCGACAACCATGTTGTGCACCAGTGCGCGGTAAAGGCCGTGCATGCTGCGGTGACGGGGCTGGTCCGTCGGACGGGTGAATTTAATCTCGTTGTCCTCAATGGTGACGGTGATGTCCGGATCAACTTTCTGGAACATCTCACCAAGAGGTCCTTTCACCTTCACAACGTTGCCGTCGAGGAGCTCTACGCTCACCCCGGCCGGAAGGTTTACAGGTAATTTACCAATTCGTGACATTTGTTTTGTTCTTTATAATATTAATATACGTAGCAAATAACCTCTCCGCCGATTCCGAGTTCCTTGGCTTCCTTGTCGGTAAGCAGGCCCTTGGAAGTAGAGATGACAGCGATGCCGAGTCCGTTCAGGACGCGGGGCATGTCTTCTACGCCGGTGTACTGCCTGAGGCCGGGGGTGGATACGCGCTCGATCTTCTTGATAGCGGGCATCTTGGTCTCGGGATGGTACTTGAGAGCGATCTTGATGGTGTTGTACGGAGTTCCTTCAACTACCTTGTAGCTGAGGATGTATCCTTTCTCGCACAGAATCTTGGTGAGAGCTTCCTTCATCTTGGAAGAGGGAATCTCGACCACCTTCTTGCCTGCCAGATAGGCATTGCGGATCCTGGTGAGGAAATCTGCGATGGGATCAGTCATATCGTTAATCTTTTAATATTCTACCAACTTGCCTTCTTTACACCCGGGATGAGACCGTTGCTGGCCATCTCGCGGAACTGAATACGGCTGAGGCCGAATGCCCTCATATATCCTTTGGGACGACCGGTAAGAGAGCAACGATTGTGAAGACGAACGGGGCTGGCGTTCTTGGGGAGCTTGTCGAGAGCTGCCCAGTCACCTGCTTCCTTGAGAGCCTTCCTCTTTTCGGCGTATTTGGCAACCAGCTTTGCGCGCTTTACTTCGCGGGCTTTCATTGATTCTTTTGCCATATCTCTTAGTTGTTATGTTTCTTGAAAGGCAGACCGAAGGCGGCGAGCAGGGCCTTGCACTCCTCGTCGGACTTGGCTGTGGTTACGAAAGTGATTTCCATCCCGTGGATGCGGGGGTTCTTGTCGATGTCGATCTCGGGGAAGATGATCTGCTCCTTGATGCCAAGGGTGTAGTTTCCGCGGCCGTCCATGTTCTCGGCTATGCCGTTGAAGTCGCGGATACGGGGCAGGGTGACACGGATGAGCTTCTCGAGGAACTCATACATCTTGACGTCGCGAAGGGTGACCTTGCAACCTACGGGCATGCCTTTACGCAGCTTGAAGTTGGAGATGTCCTTGCGGGAGATGGTGATGACAGCCTTCTGTCCGGTGATGAGGGAGAGTTCTGCGGCTGCATCCTCAACGAGTTTCTTGTCCTGGGTAGCGTCGCCGACACCTTCGTTGATGGTGATCTTTACGAGGCGGGGAGCTTCCATTACGGTATTGTAGTTAAACTGCTTGACAAGCTTGTCAGCAATTTCTTCCTTATAGGCTTTCTTCAGAGCAGGAACGTAACCCTTAGGGGTCTTCTGCTGATCTGCTGTTGCTTTCTTTGCCATAATTACTTAATCTCCTGTCCTGATTTTTTAGCTACGCGAACCTTCTTGCCGTCCTCTACCTTGAATCCTACGCGTGTAGGCTTGGAAGATGCGGGGTCGATGAGGTTGACGTTGGAAATATGGATAGCGGCCTCCTGCTTGATGATACCACCCTGGGGCTGCTTGGTATTGGGCTTCGTGTGCTTGCTGACGAGGTTGATGCCTTCGACGATCACACGGTCCTTCTCGGTGAGAACGGAAAGAACCTTGCCGGTCTTGCCTTTATCGTTACCGGAATTTACATACACGGTGTCACCTTTCTTGATCTTGAACTTTTTCATACTTCTGATTAATTAAAGGACCTCCGGTGCCAGTGAAACGATTTTCATGTAATTCTCGCGGAGCTCTCGGGCAACGGGGCCGAAGATACGGGTTCCGCGGAGTTCGCCTGCATTGTTCAGAAGAACGCATGCGTTGTCGTCGAAACGGATGTAAGAACCGTCGACGCGGCGGATTTCTTTCTTGGTGCGTACGACTACAGCCCTGGAGACTGTACCCTTCTTGGCGTCACCGCCAGGAATCGCACTCTTCACTGCGACGACGATGGTGTCGCCGACAGTGGCATAACGGTGGTGGGTACCGCCAAGTACGCGGATGCAAAGGACTTCCTTAGCACCGCTGTTGTCGGCCACCTGTAGACGTGTTTCCTGCTGTATCATAACTACTTAGCTTTTTCTACGATTTTTTCTACTCTCCAGTTCTTGGTCTTGCTCAGAGGACGTGTTTCCATGATGAGGACGGTATCGCCCTCGCCGCACTCGTTCTTCTCATCGTGAGCAACGAACTTTGTGGTCTTTTTTACGAACTTTCCGTACAAGGGATGCTTCTCTTTGCGTTCAACGGCAACAACGACGGTTTTATCCATCTTGCTGCTGACCACGACGCCCTGTCTTTCCTTACGAAGATTTCTTTCCATGATTAGTTCTGTTTTTCTTTTTCAGCGAGGATCGTGATCATCAGAGCAATATCCTTGCGGAGTTTCTTGAATTTGGAAGTGTCCTCCAATGGAGAAATAGCGTGATTGATCTTCATTGTGTCGAGATTTCCTTTCTCGATCTGGATGCGGTCGCGCAGGTCTGCTACAGACATTTCGCGTGCTTCTGCTGCTTTCATACTCTTTTCTTCTCCATTAAATTATTCAACATAATCCCTGCGGACGATGAATTTGGTCGCAACGGGGAGTTTGTTTGCGCCGAGACGCATTGCTTCCTTGGCGATTGCGAGGGAAACGCCCTCAGCCTCGAAGATGATGCGGCCGGGAGTAATGGGAGCGACGAATCCGTAGGGATCGCCCTTACCCTTACCCATACGGGTATCGAGAGGTTTCTTGGTAACCGGCTTCACAGGGAATACACGGATCCACAGCTGGCCCTCACGGTTCATCTTACGTGTGATGGCCTGACGTGCAGCCTCGATCTGCTGGGCGGTAAGCCAGCAATTCTCAAGGTTCTTGAGACCGAAGGAACCGAATGCAAGCTGGTTGCCGCGCTGGGCCATGCCCTTCATACGGTTCTTCTGTTCCCTTCTAAACTTTGTTCTCTTAGGTTGTAACATTTTACTGTTATTTTAAAAATTTGTATTTTTCAAGCCAAATCCTTGATAATCAGCGCCTTAGGCTATTACAGGGCGGATTTTTGGGATGCAAAGTTACAAAAAATTTCTTTACCGGCAAGGACTTTGGCAAAAAAATTGAACATTTTCGACACAAAAAAGTGATAGTCAACTACTGATTTTTCAACCACTTACAAAAGCGGAGAAAAAATATTTTTACTACCTTTGCGACCGTGAAAAGAATTGTGCTGATAACCCTGTGTTTCCTGCTGTGTCTTCCCGTCCTCGGACAGAGGAAGAAACAGTTGGAAAAGTTTCCCATGTACTACGTGGTCGACGAGAACGGCGACACGACCTTCGTGGACCAGCTGGACCCTGTATGGTGCTTCCCCAAAGGCACCCGGCTCAAGAAAGGAGACTGGCGCAGGCAATACAAGATGGTCTACAACTTCAACAAGGTGTACCCCTACGCCCTCGCCGGGCGCAAGATGATGCGCCAGGTAGACAGCGTGATAGCTGCCGACGTCACGAAGCGCAGCCAGCGGAACGCCTACACGCACGACGTAATGATCGAGCTCTTCACCATCTTCGCCGGCGACATCAAGAAGATGAGCATATCCCAGGGCGTGATGCTGATGCGCCTTGTAGACAGGGAATGCGGGATCCCGCCTTTCGAAATCATCAAGCAGTACCGGAGTTCATTCTCCGCCAACTTCTGGCAGCTGATTGCCAGGATGTTCGGGCAGAACCTGAAAAAGCGATACGACCCGGAAGGAGAGGACGCGAAACTCGAAGAACTGGTGGGTATATGGAACAAAGGGCACTGGGACTCGTTCTACTTCGCAGTATTCTTCGAGCAACCGAAGAAAACCGTCATCAAGCGCGACTACCTCAAGAGCACCGTAGCCTCGCGCGAAGACAAGCGCAGGCGCAAGGAAGAAGAAGCCAAGCTGATGCGCGATGGCCTCAAGGAAGCCAAGGAGATGCTGAAAGAAGATTAAAAGACGGTCAGTTCCGTACCTTCGAAGCAGGCGTAGTGGGGGGCTGTGTCGCCTATCCAGTCTTTGAGGACGATCAGGCGGCCGCCGGATGGCAGAGGCATGTCCACGGCATCGTGGAAGTGTCCGAAGATGAAAAAATCCGCCTGCTTGTCCATGCAGAATTTATAGAGGGGTTCCTCCGCTCCGCGGAACTTGTAGCCACCGTGCTTGCGGCGGTTGGAATTGCTCCAGTCGGTGCCAAAGCGGAATGCCAGCCATGGATGAAGGCCGCTGAAAAGCACCTGGCATACGCGGCTGTGGAAAATGCGGAGCATCAGGCGATAGCCGAATTTCGCCCCGCCCAGGCCGTCGCCGTGGCCGAGAAGGAAACGCTTGCCACCGATCTCCACCGCCTGCGGCTGGAGGACTTTCTTTATTCCGAGACTCTCGAAGAAAGAGTAGCACCAGATGTCGTGATTACCCGGCACGAAATACACCTCTATCCCATCGGAAACCATCTGGATCAGTTCGCTGAGCACCCGTGCGCCCTCGCGCGGAACCACGTCGCGGTATTCGTACCAGAAATCCCAGATATCACCCAGCAGCCATACGGCCTTTGTTTCAGGATTACGGATGCTGCGCAGCCACTGCACGAAACGCTCTTCGCGCCCCGCAGGGTCGTTCGCCTTCAGCCCGAGGTGGACATCCGAAACGAAATATGTCTTCGTCCTGTCCATCTACGCAAATATGAGAACCAGTATGCCCACGATGGCGCAGTAGAGCGCGAACCAGCTCAGGCGGGCCTTGCGTACGAGAGCTATCATCACCTTGCAAGCGAAAAGCCCCGAAACGAAGGCGGCCACGAAGCCTATGATCAGCGGCAGGGCTCCGATGCTGGACGCTACCATCTCCCCACCCACAAGGTCGAGGAAGGCCTCTCCCAGGATGGGCACCAGCACCATCAGAAACGAGAACTGCGCCATCACCTCGCGTTTCACGCCGCAGATGAGACCGGTGGAGATGGTCGTGCCTGAGCGGGACAGGCCGGGGATTACGGCCAGGGCCTGGCCTATGCCCACTGCGAACGCCTGCCAGAAAGAAATGCCGTTACGGGCGCTGTTCTCCGCCTGGGCCTTCTTCGACGCAAAATCGGAGAAGGACAGCAGCAGGGCGGTCACCAGCAGGGCGAGTCCCACCACCGTCATCGAGGCGAAAAGATCCTCGACATAGTCCTTGAAGAACATGCCAACCACGAACACGGGAATCATCGACACGACAATCTTGAGGATGTAATCGGTCTCGTCGTTCATCTTGAACTTGAAAAGTCCCTGAAGAAGCTTCAATATCTCTTTACGGAACACCACTATCGTGCTGAGCACAGTCGCGGCATGCACGGTGACTTCGAAGACAAGGTCGCCGGAGGCCTCCACTCCGAGGAGTTCACGGCCTATGGTAAGATGCCCGCTGCTGCTCACGGGCAGGAATTCGGTAAGGCCCTGCACAAGGCCGAGTATCAATGCTTCCAACCAGTTCATTTCCCGTCCCTCCTCATTATCGCCACGAGCATCACCACTATTCCGGCAATGATCACTATCGGAGCCGCAACCAGGCGGCGGAAATCAAACATGGAATAATTAAAGACCTGAGGGTCCTTGAGGCCTCCGCCCATCATCAGGATGAAGCCTGCGGCCATCACTATCAGGCCGGCGAGAAGAAGTTTGACACCCTTGCGGGTGAGTGCGGGTTTATTGTCCATTCTCTAA
>Ga0256407_10008359_pt1 | contig 15231 bp, 14 predicted proteins | sample RumenRJG_04DNA_FD_193489 | JGI IMG/M metagenome (GOLD analysis project Ga0256407, IMG submission 193489) | Bovine rumen microbial communities from Lethbridge, Alberta, Canada - RJG_04 | ecosystem: Host-associated > Mammals > Digestive system > Stomach > Rumen | place: Canada: Alberta...
CTAAATGTTAAATTAATAAACTTGAATGGTCTCAAATAGTTTATGTCCTCAAGGCATGGTCTGATATCAATTTTGCGATATTTTCCTTTGCAGTAAATTTCCCCGCTTACAAACTCCCTGGAATAGTAGTCAAGCAAATTTATTGATGGGAAATTGATATAGGCACCGTCACGCATTACACAATAGATGTTTAAAGACTCGAGATATGCTTGCAAATCATCAAGGTCCTTAAAATCAACATCATACCCACCGATATTATGTGGATTTACTCCGTGCGTTGAATATTCCCATAGGATATCCCTGAAGCATGTCAAAGTATTGTCTTCCCCAAAAAGTACTGAATTTGAAAACAACAGTGCCTTGATTGGCTCGATTTTTGAAAAAACATTGATTGTTTTGACCAGATTGTCCTTGTGAACATCCAGCTGTACCTGTGAAGCTGATGAAAACATACCATATTCAGGATATTTATGAAACTGCATGCGGATATTCTTATAATTCTTATAGGATTTCAAATGATGATAAAGCATCAAATATCTCTCAGAGGGAATTGGCTGATTTAGATTATATTTCCTATACGGATTGATTCCCATTCCGGTCAGGGTATGGTTATACTCCTGAAAGGATTTCTTTACAAAATTATAAAACTCACTGAAACGCTCATTTATGGAAAACAGATCCTTTTCTTTACCCATTGCAAATTCAATGTTATTGTATGAACAGTCATAGCATAATATATCATCAGTTTTGGAATTTTTCAGGGAAAATACGTTGCCGTCAAAATCTATCCCGTCAGTTTTAAAATCAGGATACTCATTTTGAAATTCGTCGGTTACCTTATGAACAACATCAAAGTTTACTGCCTTTTTATCAAGATTGATAATGGGAATTTCAATTTCCACACCAATATAATTCTTCTTTTGGGTTGTTGGCTTTATAAACTCATTATACAATTTATATTTAACCAAATCTTCAGTTTTCATGATTTTCATCCGCAAATTTATCTTCAAAAAATTTTATATGTTCATCTGTAAGTACAAACTCATTTCCATGGTCTTCACTTTCAAATATGATAATGCCATCAATTAAACCGAATAGCTTATTTAATTCAACGGGTTTCCAGTTTTCATCATCCCCAAGTGGTGTTGAAGCTATAAGAAAACCTTCATCATTTTTTAGATAATAAAGGGAATCTTTCATGTTGGAATGAATGTATGTTAAATCCCCATCATATATCATTAAATTGAGTTTATTGTTTCTGGATAAATCTGCGACGATTTCTGTCAATAAGTTAAAGCGTTCCTTAATTGTTGAAATGGATTTTTTATTATGTTCAAATTCATTGATTCTATCTATTATATATAATAGAATTCTTTCAGAATCAGTACTTCCTTTTTCTTTATCCTTATACTTGTCGAGGAGAGGATAATCAAAAATTGTTCCATTATGTATCAGCATCCATGATCGGTTATTGTCATCTGCCTCAATGAATGGATGGCAGTTTGGAGATATGATTTCACCAACTGTAGCCAATCGGATATGGGCAAAAATATTTTTTCCAACAACAGGATTGGACAATATATTCTTTAAGTTTTCGCTGCATGATGCCTTTACCGGCTCCTTGTTAATATTGAATTCACCAGACTGCATATTAGCTAATCCCCAACCATGCGGATGCTCATCTGAGTGATTGTAAAAACATTCAAGGCACTGATTAACCTGCTTTGGTTTATCTGAATTAAAACAAAAAATTTCGCACATATTATCCTCCTATCGTTCAATAATTATATCTTAATAACAATTGTTATATATTTTATAGTATATAAATATTTTCAGATTAACCGCCATAGATAATCTGAAGCAATTGGATTTCATCGCCCTCTCTAATTATATTATCTTCTATGGACAGTTCACCATTTTGTTTTGCCACAGTAGTTTGTGAAGATAACTCTAAATCATTCAATAGATTTTTAATTGAATAATTATTACTTTTCAACTCTCGTTTTTCATTTATTTCTTTAAATTTCAATGTAAACTCCATATTTTCACATCACAAAATTATAGTTAACAATTGTTATATTATTTTCATCAGTTTTAAATATTACTGTTTAAAAGTTATGAAAAACATGACAAATTATATATAGATGAAATGACTTACTTTATTTATGGAAAAAATAACTATTGTTATATAGTTAATAGTTGAAGGGATTCTATTTTTTTCCATATCTCACAAATAATTAATTGTCGATAAATTGATTTATAACCTCTAAAAATTAATTTATTGATTAAACACATATTCATAGTTTTTTTCCTTAAAACAGAATACAAATAATTATCCTTAACCCTCCCCAAACTATGAATATGTAAAAGAGCATCTTTTTGATGCTCTTATTAAAATAATAATGTGATATAATGGATTTGGAAGATAAAATCGATATTGTGAAAAGCATATTGAAAGACAAAAAAGTAGCGATTGGCTTTTCAGGCGGTGCAGATTCAACACTGATTGCTTATTTATCATCAAAAGTTGCAGCAGACACATTAGCAATAACAATTAACAATCATCTTTTGCCTACAGGATTTGTAGAAAATACAAAAAATATTTCTCAAACATTTAACGTTAAGCATGAGATTGCAGATATTGATTTTTATGAGAATAAGTATTTTCTCTCCAATACGTCCAGCAGATGCTATGAATGCAGAAAATTAATGTATTCACAAATAAAAAGAATAGCTGAAAAAAGAGGATTTGATTTTATCTGCGATGGAAACAACATCAGCGATCTGGTGATTGATCGGCCGGGAATTCTAGTGACTTACAAAAATGAATTCAAAACCCCATTTATCGAAGCCAAATTAACTTCCAAGGAAATCCATGGATATTTAAATAAAAATAATATTCCATATTACAGGTCTACAACATGCCTTGCCACAAGAATTCCTACAGGTACACCCACTACAAGAGAAAAGATTTCAAAAATAAGGTATTGTGAAGATTTCATTTCATCCAACACCAAATGTGAAATCGTAAAAGTTAGGGATTTGGAAAATATTGCTATAGTTGAAGTGGATGAGATATCTGAAATATTGAAAGAGGATAAATTTAAACATATAAATGATGAATTAAAAAAGCATGGATTTAAAAAAGTTGCCCTAAATTTATCGCAGATTGATGATGATGAAACAATTAAAATCAGTTATCATGAAGGTTCATTTTCATACCTGCTGCCTTATACAATAAATATTGAAAATACAAAAAAGCAGCTGAAAAATGAAATTACATACATAAATCATGAAAAAATCAGCTTAAAAAATATGGATATAAACAGGAATGGACTGATAAGGGGATATGATTTCAGAGATTATGAAAATGCATTAGATTCATTTATGGAATTACTGAAAAAAATTAGGAGAAATGTTTAAGGTGAAAAAATGCCGACTAGATATATAGGTGATGGATATTGGGAAATTGCATCCAGACAGATGAGTATTGTTACAAGAAGCGAACAGCAAAGATTTAAAGACGCTAAAATCACAGTTATCGGCTGTGGTGGAATAGGCGGTGAAACGATAGAAATGCTTGCAAGAATGGGAATAGGAAATCTTGTTTTGGTTGATAAAGATGCATTTGATTTATCAAACTTAAACAGACAGACCCTGGCAAGCCTACCTGATTTGGGTCTTGATAAAAGTTCTGTTGCATCACAAAAGGTCAGGCTGATAAACCCTTATGTCCATGTAGATACATTCAATGAACATGTGGATCAGGAAAATATCGATAAGGTTATTGGAGATTCGGATATTGTGATAGATGCTCTGGATAACGTATTGACTAGAGTAATCGTATCAAGAAAAGCAAAAGAAAAAGGAATTCCATATATTCACGGAGCAATACATGGAACACAAGGTCAGATTACAGTATTCTTGCCCAACACTAAAAGCTATGAAGAAATGTTTAATCTCCCATCACTTGGAAAGGACTTGACCGAAGAAGTCATGAACGATTTAAAAAATGTTACTTCAGGAGTTCCTCCAGTTATAGGACCTACTCCAAATATTATAGGTTGTCTTGAAGCCTTTGAAGCATATAAGATAATAACCGGAGTTGGAAAGGTTACTGTAGCACCAAAAATTTTAACATTTGATTTATTGGATTTAGGTTCATTTTATTTGAATGAACTTTAATTTTCTTATTTTTTAAAATCAATACGTTCTGGTGCAGTATATACAGTAAAACGATTATTTCGAACAAATCCAACCATCGTTATATTGCCTGCTTCAGCCACATCCACACCGGATGATGCGGGTGATGCATTTGATATTATGATTGGAATTCCAACTCTAATCACTTTAATCAGCATATCTGCAGGCATTCTTCCACTATATGAAATGTAACATTTAGAGAAATCATAATTTTCTTTTGAAGCCGCCCCAATTACCTTATCCACTGCAACATGGCGGCTTACATCCTCTCTGATTATTATTTCATCACCGTACTTCAACTGTGCAACATGAACTCCTGCAGTTTTCTGCCAGATTTTTGCCTCATCTGTTAAATGTTCAATATCTTTTATTATTTGAGTTGCATCAATTTTTAAATCTGATAGAATTGGATCAATGCTTTTTAATTCGGACCTTATTCCACCAGCATTATCCGAATTTACTCCCTGATATTCAAGTAACCTGCATACACAGGCATGTTCACAGTTTCCTTTTCTTTCCTGCACAATACCCTCCTGCTCCAAATCTTCTTCAGGATTATGGCTAAGAGTTGTAGTTACGAGAATATTTGTTCCATCAACTTTAATTTCCTTGATATCAGAATAATCTTTAATCAAACCTTCACCTAAACAGTAGCCTATTGCAAAATCCTCCAAATCCTTTGGATAAGTTGAAAACTTTCGTGGGGGCAAATAATCGATGAACAGATAAGTATATTCATCTTCTACAGTGTTTTCTTCAATTGTTTTACACTCACCACCAATCCATTGAATTACATTACAATTTCTTATAAACTCCATAGTATCACATATAATAATATTAACAATTGTTATATTTAAAACTTAATAAAAAAAAATAAAATTATTTTGTATCATTAATAAGGCAGATGCTGGATTTTTTCCAATAGCAATTATTACAGGTCCTGCATTCTGATTCAAATGATTTATTGTTCTTCCACTCAGTTAAAAATTGAGGATTTCTAATAAATGGCCTATACATGGATACAAAATCAATTGAAGTATTGTTAATTAGCCTATTAATTCTATTCATATCAGACATTCCACCACCTAAAATAACAGGAACTTGAACTTCACGGGATACCTTATCACAAAACTCAACCAGCATATCCTGATTGGACTGTCCCTTTCTGAAATATTGCGGAGACAGGAATTTTGTAATCTGCAAACTGTCAGCTCCATTGTCAGCAAGAATCTTACAGATTTCCAATGAATCTTCCATATCCTGATATAGATTTACCCTACAGTTAACATGCAAGTCAGTAGCCTTCTTAATCAACTTTATTATTTCAATTGCAATCCTTACACGATTATATGTATTTCCACCATAATCATCAGTTCTTTGATTTTCAAAAGGATTAATGATTCTTGAAAGATAATAATTATTTCCAATGCTTAATTGAATACCATCAAAACCTGCAAAAGCAACTTTTTTAGCGGCAACCAAGTAATCAGCCTGAATTTTTCTAATATCTTCAATAGTAAGGTCATTTACTTCAATCATCTGCTTTCCATTAACATTACAGTTAACAAAACCTACCTGGGCCAATATAGGAACATTGAATTGATGGACAATAGAAGTAACCTCCTTAAAATCCTTAATGAATAACGGAGAATTGATTGAATGGGAATAATCACTGAATCTATCGTGAGAATACAATGAGATTAATTCTGTAGTAATTAATCCGACGTTATTTTTAGCCAAGGTTTCATACCTTAAAAAAATATCCGCAGATAAATTCTTCTGGGACTCGTTTTGGGACTCCCACAAACCTGTTCTTACAATACGACTGTTGAGATTGAACTCACCAAAATTAGGATTATCAAATATGTCTTTCATAGATAATGTATTATAAAAAATAATATAAAAAGAGAAGAGTAATTCAGGAATTACTCTTATAGAGATATAATTATTTAAAATTAGAAATCATCTCTACAAATTCAGGAGTATCAATATTGGCTATTGGCTCATTGGTTTGTAAAGATTTAATTTCGTTCATTTCACCATCAGTTAATTCAAAATCAAAAATATTGAAATTTTCTTCCATTCTTTCGACTTTGACTGATTTTGGAAATACTATTATTCCTCTTTGAGTTAGCCATCTTAGTATTACCTGTGCAACTGACTTATCATGATTTTCAGCTATTTTGGACAACAATGGATTTTTAAATATGTTGTCCCTGCCTTCAGCCAATGGCCCCCAGGCTTCAACTTTTGTATCAAATTTTTTGTAGAACTCTTCAATACCGTCCTGCTGGTAAAATGGATTTACTTCAATCTGATTGACCATTGGAGTTATTTTGGAATTGAGAGCCAAGTTTGTAAATCTTGCAGGTGTGAAATTGGATACACCAATAGCTTTAACTTTTCCTTCTTCATATAGTTCTTCAAATGCTCTCCATGTAGCAAACACATCACCAATATTTTGATGAATCAAATATAAGTCAATGTAATCAGTTTGCAATTTCTCCAATGATTCAACACAAGCTTTTTTAGCATCTTCATAGCTGTGATGTGAATGCCAGATTTTGGTGGTTATGAAAAACTCTTCTCTTGGAATTCCACTATCCGCAATAGCCTGTCCCACATCTGCTTCATTATAATATGCCTGTGCTGTATCAAAATGTCTGTATCCTGCAGTTATTGCATCTTCAACAGCTTTTTTAGTATTTTGTGGAGGTATTTGAAATACTCCAAAACCTAACTGAGGCACTTTTACATTGTTGCTTAATGTTACATAATCCATCTTATCACCTATTGAATGTTTATTTCCATTTGTCCGCTTTGAATAGCTGCAATTGTTCCGCCGTCAATTAATAAATCAATTCCAGTGATGAAACCCGCCTTATTGCTTAATAGAAACTCACTTGCAAATGCTATTTCATCTGAAGTTCCAACTCTTTTAGATCCGCAGACATTAATCATTTGCTGATAACCTTCACCTGCTGCTTCAAATTCATCATATGCTAGTGGAGTAACAATTATTCCAGGACTGATTGAATTGATTCTTGCACCTCTTTCAGCCCATGATGCTGCTGAAGCATATTGGACCCTGAGCTGGTTTGCCCTTTTGGATACAACATAAGCAACACCAGAATTAACTATTACATCATCTTTTAGACAGTCAAGATTTTTCAATTCATCAGTTGGAGTTTTTCTAAGCAAGTCTTCATCCTCTTTTGTTAATGGAGACGGCATGTATCCTGTCATTGAGGAAATGATTAATCCAACACCACCTCTTGCCATGACTTTTCCGAACTCATCTATTGCATATGAAGTTCCAATCAAGTCCAAATTAATGATATGATCAGGAGTTGTCTGATTTGGTGATGCGCCTGCAGTATCGATGAAATACATTACAGGACCTAATGATTCAGCCTTTTTAGCTAACTCTTTAATAGAATCCAAATCCATTGCATTTGTTACCTGTGTTTCAACATCATAACCTGAGTAGGTTAACTGTTTTTTTAATGAATCTAGTTTTTCTTCATTGATATCTGCAAGCAATATTTTTTTACCTGCAGAAATTCTTTTGATAATAGCTAAACCCATATCTCCCGCGCCTAAAAGTACAACTACTTCTTTATTTTCATTTAAATCGAAATTCATAATAAAACGACCTTTTCAATATTTTGTCTATAGAAAGTTTTTTATAATAATAGATAGTAAATAATAATATATAAAACTTTCTTAATGAAAGAGTTATCTTTGTAAAGTATTAGGTGATAATAATGAAAAATGAAAATCTTATAATTTATATCATGATGTTAGGTACTTTCGGTGTTTTAAGTACTGAAATGGGAGTAGTGGGAATTCTACCCCAAATAGCTGAGTATTTTAATGTAAACATTACGCAAGCAGGATTATTTGTAAGCCTATTTGCATTGACAATCGCAATATGTGGAATATTCATGCCCCTTGTCTTTTCAAAATTTGACAGAAAAAAAAGCTTCATTTTGGTTCTTGCAATATTTACCATATTTTCAACAATAGGCGCATTCGTAACAGATTTCAATATTGCTTTAATCTGCAGAATAATTCCAGCAATATTTCACCCAATCTACTGCGGACTTGCACTGACAGTAGCCGCGGAAATTGTAGAGCCCGAAAAGGCACAGGATGCTGTAAGTAAAGTAATTATGGGAGTGTCTGCAGGAATGATTATAGGAGTTCCTATTACAACATTTGTTGCGACAAACTTCGGCTACCAATATGCAATGATATGGTTCAGTATCGTTACATTCATCGCATTGATAGCAACAATAATATTCTTCCCAAGTTTACCTGGAAAAGAACAGTCATACGGAGGCCAGGTATCTGTTGCAAAAACAGGAATTTTCATCATATCCACATTAGGAGTAATATTTCTAAATGCAGGAATGTATACATCATATTCTTACATTTCTGAATTTTTAAATGCAATAACAAACATTTTTGGTAGTGAATTAAGTTTAGTCCTATTTATATACGGAATTGCATCAATTGCAGGAAACTGGATTGGAGCAAAACTACTTAATTCCAACGTAAACAGAACAGTCTTATCATTTCCAATAATATTTTCTATCTTACTTTTGGGAGTATTTACATTTGGCTTTATGAAAATACCAACAATAATATTAATAGCATTGTGGGGATTATTAGCCGGAATAGGTAATGATATATCCCAATATTGGATGGTATCCGCTGCACCAGAAGCACCAGAGTTTGCAAACGGAATATTTTTGAGTATGGGTAATGTGGGCGTAACTATTGGAACAACAATAGCTGGAGCAGTTGTATTGAGCATGGGAGTTCAATATGTAATGCTTGCGGCAATAGCAGTTCTCATCATAGACTTAATATTATTATTTATCAGAACAAATAGATATGCAACTGAGGCATAAATATGGATCTTCCAGAACAGTTTTACAAAGAGAATTCACAAAACATATTCATTTATCATTATGTTGAAGAGATGATTGCCAGCTTTAGCAGTCACATGAAAAAAAACCTGAATGAAAAGGATATAAGTGAAGCGGAATTTCCTTTCTTAATCAGAATACGCTACAACAAGAAAACAACACAAAAAGAGCTTGTTGAGTTATTTAAAGTTAGTGAAGGATATACTGCAAAGCTTTTAAGAAAATTTGAAGATAAAGGATATATCAAAAGACATGAAGATCCAACCAACAGAAGAATTAAAATTGTCAAGTTGACGAAAAAAGGTATTGAAAAAACAGATGAACTTATAAAAATAATTGAACAATGGGAAACAAAAGTAACTACAGACATGACACAAGAAGAAGTGAAATTATTAAAAAAGCTATTATTTAAGGTAGTTGAGTAAGATGGTTGCCAAAAAAATTACACAATGCAGGAAACCTCATGGAAAGGAAGGAATTCAGACAATAAAAAACATGAATGAAAACCATAAGGACATATCCAATTTTGCATTTGAATGCATTGATGTTGGAAAAAACGATAAAATCATTGATATAGGCTGTGGTGGAGGAATTAACATTGAAAAATTCCTCAAATTAACAGAAAATAATGTTGATGGTCTTGATTATTCTGAAATATCTGTAAGTGAATCAATAAAAAGAAACCAAAAAGCTGTAGATGAGGGAAAATGTAAAGTGATGCAGGCAGATGTAAGCAGAATGCCTATTGATGATGAAACATATGATTTGGTATCTGCATTTGAAACTATATATTTTTGGCCAGATATAGAAAACACTTTCAAGGAAGTATCAAGGATTATCACACATAATGGAAGATTCATGATTGCTCAGGGAACAGACGGAAATCATCCTGATGATGAAAAATGGCTAAGCACAGTAGAGGGAATGAATGTATATACAGCGGACATGTTGAAAAAATACTTATTAAATGCAGGTTTTTCAAGCGTAGAAAACTTTAAAAAAGAAAATGACTATATTTTAGTGATAATTGCACAAAAATAATTACCACCAAATATTTTTTTAATGATAACAAACACTTTTTTTAGTTCTATAACAGTTATTGCACATCAAACATCTGGATTTAGTGCACTCACCAGATTCCCATTTGGCAAGGAAATCATTTTCAGCCACAAATGGCCTATACATTGAAAGAAATTCAATATCAGTCGAATTCAATATATTATTCATATGTCCCATATCATTAAATCCTCCGCCTAAAATTACCGGAACATTTACAGAATCTATTAATTTTTTAGAATAATCCAACAAATCATCTTCCCCAGATAATTTTTTAGTAAAATACAAAGGTGAAAGAGGCCTTGTTACTTGAATGCTGTCAACACCAACCTTTTCAAGTAATTTACATGCTTCAATACTTTCAGCAGAATTAAAACCATCCTTTCTTTCATCAAAACTGTTTACTTTACAGCTGATATGTAAATTAAGATTATCTTTCATTACCTTAATCAATTCCAATACAAGACGCATCCTGTTGAATACGCTTCCACCATAATCATCAGTTCTTTGATTATAATAAGGATTGATGAATTTGGATAAGAAAAAATTATTGCCTATAGATAGCTGAATTCCATCAAAACCAGCAAATTCTAGTTTTTTAGCAGCTGCAATAATATCTGACTGAATTTTTCGAATATCTTCCATCACTAAATCATTTACAGAAATATCCAAATCGATGCCACGATTGTATTTAATGAATTCTACCTGACCCAATATCGGAACATCATAACTGTGAGTGATTTCAGCCATTTTACTAGCCATGACCATGAAATTTGTGCTGTCCATCCTATGTGAGTGCTCTACGAATTTATCTTTTGGATATATTGAAAACAGTTCAGAAGTTATCAATCCAACACCACTTGAAGCGATTTTATCATACCTATCATAAATGGCATTCAAATCTTTTTGCTGAGATTCCCAGAGTCCTGTTCTAATGATACGACTGTTAAGTTTAAAATCTCCAAATTTACATTTATCAAATATACTTTTCATAAAAATAATATTGTTAAAAATAATATAAAAAGAAATAAGTAATTTTAAACTTACTTTAAAAAAAAAGATAGTTGAATAGGATTATTCAACTTGAGAAATTTTATTCGTCATGTCTTCAGAGAGATCCATTTTAGTAAATGATTCCGATGAGGATAGAAGCATGTTAAATTCACTGATAATATCTATGCCTACAGAGGCATTAGTCTTGTTGAACTCTAAAACATGACCTCCTTTTGTTTTATCATCAGACAAGAAATGCATATGCCATCCTGCCATATTTACATCACCCATATAATTAGGGAAATGGACTGCGACAATTGTTCCTGATTGATTTGTATAGTTAAAAACCTTTTGGTCTGTTTTTGCAACTTCATTAAATTCCTTATATGGCTTATCCTGTTTTTCTATGCTTCTAACAGTAATGTTTGAAAAATCCCCTTTGATTTTGACTACATACATATTATTTTTTCCCAACTTATCCAACTCTTTATCCAATTGAGAAGTTAAATCGGAAAAGTTATTGGCTGATATTTTAGGTATTGATGCATCTTCATCAAAATTTGTTACAACCGCAAAAGGTACTCTTTCATTATTTGGCATAACTTGAATACTGCCGTCAGCTTTTGCCTTGTAGACAACACCATCCAAAACAATCATTTCTCCATCGACGCCTTCAAAGGTTCCAAGACCGGTATCACCATTCAATTTCAAATCACCGACAGAAATAACGCCCTCATATTCCCCATGCATAAATGCCTGCATTATAGAAACCTGATGAATGCTATCATCCTTCATTACCATCACATTGTCTGCAGAAACTACAGAAATGAAAAATAATGTTAAAATGATAAGTGTTAGTAAAATTATTTTTTTATTTAACAAACTTTTCACCTAATTAACTATTTAATTTACATGAATTATATAACTTATGAAAAGACATTTAATTTACTAAATGCAACTGATTCAATAAAATCATATACATTGTTTCATTTATGATAAGTTTTTTTCAGCCAAGTATTTTCCCGTTAGACTTTCAGGAGTATTAATGATATCTTCCAGACCACCTGTGGCTAGAATTTCTCCACCATTATTATCCTCATCGATTCCAATATCAATTATGTAATCCGCATTGGCTATCAAGTCCAGATCATGTTCAATTACAATAACTGTAGCTCCCCTGTCAATCAGATTATCAAATACATCAATTAAAACTTTTACATCTAACGGATGAAGACCAATTGTCGGCTCATCAAAGATGAAAATAGAATTCTTTTGAGATTTTCCAATTTCAGATGCCAATTTCAGTCTTTGAGCTTCACCACCAGACAGGCTTGGAGTAGCTTCACCCAATGTCAAGTAACCCAATCCCAAATCAGAGAGTTTTTGTAGCTTAGATGTCACTTTTTTAAGACCAAACAACTCTTCCAATGCTTCATCAACAGTTAAAGTCATGATATCTGCAAGAGACAAACCGTTATAAGTTGTTTTTTCTATATCTTTATTGTATCTTGTACCATCACAATCAGGACAAGTCATCTCTACATCAGGCAGAAACTGCACATCCATTGAAACGCTTCCAGTCCCATTACATGTTTCACATCTCAATTTTCCAGTATTATATGAAAAATCAGCAGTCTTATACTCATCAGACAACTTTGCAAATTCACGCCTTAAATCATCTAAAACTTTTGAGTATGTTGCAACAGTACTTCTTACATTCTTTCCAATAGGAACACTGTCAATCAAATCAATTTTTTTGATATCCTCGCATGAAATATCATAAACATTTTCTGGCAACTCTTCATTGCCAATATATGATTGGACTGCAGGATAAAGTGATTCTAAAAGCAGCGTTGTTTTTCCACTTCCAGAAACTCCAGTTACAGCAGTAAATTTACCTTTTGGAAACTGAACATTCAATGATTTTACATTGTGAATTTTTGAAGTTTTTATATCAATAGAACCATTTCCAAACATGTCCCGAGATTTGTTTCTAATAATAATCTTTTCAGAATTTGTTAAAAAAGGTGCAATTTGTGAAGATTCATTGGCTTTAATTTCATCAAGTGAACCCTGAGCTATTATATTTCCGCCATCAGCACCTGCAGTTGGACCTAATTCCACCATATAATCTGCAATGCCCAATATTTTTGTATCATGATCAACTAGAATTATTGAATTTCCATCATCTACCAAGCGCCTTATCACACTAATTAGGCCATTTACATTATCAGGATGAAGACCAATAGACGGTTCGTCCAAAACATACAATACACCAGTAGTATGATTTCTTAAAGTTTTTGCAAGCTGCACCCTTTGCAGTTCCCCAGTAGACAATGTATTTGCAGGCCTGTCAAGAGAAATATAACTTAATCCCAAATCAAGTAAAATATTAGCATTATCCAAGAATTCCTCCAGAATATTTTCTGCCATTTTGCCAACATTCTCCGGAAGCTCGCTTACAACCTTCTGAATCCAAACAACAAGATCTTTTAGATTCATCCGACATGCTTCATCAAGACTAATTCCACCCAGAAGAGTTTGTCTTGCCTTGGAATTAAGTCTTGTTCCACCACAATCGGGACAAACCTGCGTAGTCAAATATTTATTTATTCTTTGAAGTCCTTTTTCTGTCTTTGCTTTTTTAAGAGCTTCTTCAACTGCTTTATGAGCATTCCTATACTCTGCATTCAATTCAAACAGTTTGCCGTTTTTGGAAGGAATGTTTATATATCTTTTAACTGATGGTCCGTTATAGACAATGTCCTTTTCTTTTTCAGTCAAGTCCTTAAATGGAACATCTACCCTTACTCCCAGTTCTCCTGCAACATGATACATCCATGAAATTCCAAACATGTTCCATGATTCGACAGCACCATCTTCGAGAGTTTTTGTCTCATCGCCAACTAATTTCGAATCGTCAATGCCCCTAATATAACCGGTTCCCTCACATGTCGGACATGCACCATCAGAGTTAAATGCATACTCTTCAGCACCTAATCCATAGAATTCTTCACCACATTCAGAACATTTTATTGGGATTTCACGAGCTACATTAAGTGTTGGCTCTTGCATATGTCCATTTGGACAAAAATAGTTACCGCACCTAGAATATAATAATCTCAAAGAGTTTAAAAGTTCTGTGGATGTTCCAAAAGTTGATCTGATATTCGGAACATTAGGGCGCTGATGAAGTGCTAAAGCTGCCGGGACATACTGGATTAAGTCAACCTGAGCTTTTTGAGTTTGTGAAATCCTGCGTCTTGTGTAAGTTGAAAGGGCATCCAAATATCTTCGTGACCCTTCAGAGTATAATACTCCCAAAGCAAGAGATGATTTTCCGCTTCCGGAAACACCAGAAATAGCAACAATTTTTCCAAGAGGAATATCCACATCAATATTTTTTAAATTGTGAACTTTAGCTCCCCTTATTATTATCAAATCTTTATACATAATTAAAAAAAGAGTTAAAAGAATTATAATAATTCTTTTCTTAAGTCAATAGTATCTTTTAAATCAGGCCCAGTTGAAATGATAGTTACTGGAACATTTGTTTCTGATTCAATATCATTAATGAATGCTTTTGTTTCAGCAGACAAATCATTGTAATCCTGTGTTCTTGCACAATCCGGATATAATCTGTCAACACAGGTTAATGCAATTTGAGTTGCACCATTGATTCTGCATGATTCTTTTGCAAGTTCCATATCAAAGTAACCGATTCTTCTACGACGTCCGGTTACAACACCATATTCTTCTAATCCTCTGCTTTCAGCTTCTTCCTGAGTCATTTCAGTTGGGAAAGGTCCTTCTCCAACACGTGAAATATAAGCTTTAAATACATCAATGACCTCATTGACTTTGGTTGGACCTACACCAACATCAGCAGCAAATGTGGATGCTGTAGTATCCTTACTGGTTACAAAAGGATAGGTTCCATAGTAAAGTGATAAAGCAAAACCTTGGGATCCTTCAATGAATACTTCTTCACCATCATTAATGGCTTCATTTATTTCTAAGGAAACATCAGTTATATATTCTT
>Ga0256407_10008360_pt1 | contig 15230 bp, 7 predicted proteins | sample RumenRJG_04DNA_FD_193489 | JGI IMG/M metagenome (GOLD analysis project Ga0256407, IMG submission 193489) | Bovine rumen microbial communities from Lethbridge, Alberta, Canada - RJG_04 | ecosystem: Host-associated > Mammals > Digestive system > Stomach > Rumen | place: Canada: Alberta | collected...
CGAAACCGGGTACTACGCCAGCAACGGACGCATCAAAGGCACCTGGGATTTTTATATCTACACGCCGCAGAACGGCACGAACCAGCAGACGATGTTCCTCGCCAAACCCAAGACAGTGGATGAGGCCTATGAGGGTTACATCAAGCTCTTGAAAGAGAACACGCTGGGAGAAAAGCTGCAAGGCGCAAGATTCGAGGTTTTCGAGGATTCTGCCTGTAAAACGCCTGCTGATGGCGACAAGAGCGGTACGACGGATGCCCAAGGAGAGCTTATGCTGAAAGTCCGCTGGTCAGGCAACGACAAGCGAACGTTCTATGTCCGTGAATCCAGCGCTCCAGAGGGGTACTCGCGCTCTACGACTGTCTATGCGGTCGTAGTTGACGGGCATTCGAATACGTCCTCGAACCCCGCACTTGTCAGTGGCGGCGCACCGATCCTGAACAGCACAATTACGACCGATCAACCGAGTCAGACCATCATCCAGAAGATTGACGCAGTCACCGGAGCCGGTATCGGACCGGCAACCTTCACTTTTTACGGCCCGGGTTCGGGCGGCGGACAGGGAACCTACGACTACACCACCAATGAAAACGGTGAGTTGGAGGTCCAATGGAGCAATCCGACGAAGCCGTTCTATCTGCCGCCTGGAGTTTACACGGTACGCGAAAAGGTGGCGCCGGCAGGCTATGAACTGTCTGATGAGACGCAGCAGCTGACGCTGGACGAAGACGGCATCCATCATACTGGGCCGCTGGTTTTTCGAAACAAGGCATTTCACACCGTCATTTTGGAGAAGCGGGACGATAGTGGCAATCCGCTGGAAGGCGCCTCTTTCGATATCTACAAAAACGGCACAAAAGTAAGCTCGGGAACGACCAGCCCCGACGGTAAGATCGTCTACGCCGGACCGATTGGCAAAGGCGTCGATACAGGCGTCTATGCGTTCTATGAAACGCAGGCACCAGCAGGTTACCTGCTCCCATATGAGCGTTGGCACCAGGTTTTTGTCAATGTCGACGATCCGGAATCTGCCAACAACGATGACGGGATCTATACGCATGTCCTGACGGCAACTAACTTCAAAGAGCCTGAAATTGTGCTCAAAAAAGTGAATATGCTGACGGGCGAAGGCGCTGCAGGTGCTTGCTTTGAAGTGCTGATTGACGGTACCCTGCTCGGTCGATATGGGCCTACCGGCAGAGACGGCACGATCATCATCAAAGGCAGCGACTATCGCGGGCATCTCAGTCAAAGCGCTGACAGCTGGACCGTTACGGTGAAAGAGGTGCAGGCACCAGACGGATATTTTTTCGATGACGAGAATGTGCAGACCGTCGAGATGAAGAAGGGCCAAGAGCTTGCGCCGTTCATATTCAGAAATATGCCCTATCCTGAAATCGTTATCACGAAAATGGATCGGGAGACAAAGGCAAGGCTGAGCGGTTGCCAGATGCGCATTGTTATCGGCTCGGGTTTTGATGTGACGAGAACCACCGATGACCTCGGTGAGATCCGCATTTCGTATGCAGAGTATGGGAAATATCTGCGAGATCGGCTCCAAGATAATCAGATTACTGTTACGGAGCTTACTCCGCCTCAAACCTATAACCGAGACGGCCAGGTAGAAAACGCGAATTCCTACAGTATCACGAAGACGCTCATTGCCGGTGAGACAAAGATCGATTTTGAATTCACTGATACGGAGTACCGCGATATCCGGGTCTACAAACGGGATGCCCAGACCAATTGGCTGTTGTCTGGGGCTGAGTTCCATTTGGAATCCATTCAGCTCGATGACAGCAATGGGCAGGTCAGCCGCGACGGTGTGACGGACGATACGGGGTCTATCCTGTTTAAGGACGTACCGAATGGAACCTATCAACTGACCGAGACCAAAGCGCCTTTCGGGTATGCAGGCAATTCAGAGGTGCGTACCATCGTTGTCTCATCCGATGACGAGCCGGTCATTGAGGTAACCTATAAGAATGCTCCAAAGAGTGCATTGCTCATCCGCAAAATAGACGCTGTGACATTGCAGCCAATTCCGAATGTCAAGGTAAAAATCGAGCGTTACTCTGATGACGCTGTGCTGAAGACTTGGGAGCGATTTACAGATTCGAACGGCGTTATCGTTCTTGACGAGACCGAAGGTCTTGAGATTGGCTGGTACAAAGTGACGGAAATGGCGACTGTCGATGGCTATATCCTGAACACGGAGCCACAGACTATTTATGTCGCAAATCAGCATGAGTCGTACACAGTAACTCTGACCAATAACCAGACCCATATGCTCAACGTCCTGAAACTGGACAGCAAAACCGGAAAACCCTTGCCTGGCGCAACATTCATGGTCAGTACGGCGGGAGGATCACATGTTGCCAACATCACGACCGGAATCAACGGTTATGCGAACCTTCCGGAGCTTCAGCCGGGCAGCTATGTGGTAAAAGAGGTAAAAGCACCGGATGGGCATTTGCTTGATCCATATCCTCAGACTTTTGAGATCACAGATTCCGATGCAGGGCGCGTCTTCACTCTGGTCTTCTATGATTCGCCGACGATAAAACTCTATCTCGTCAAGCACAGCAGACAGACGAATGAACCGCTGGAAGGCGCTGAATATAAAGTCACGAAGAGTGATGGCCGAATCATTGCCGATAAGGTCGTCACAGATGCAAACGGCATCGCGATGGTGACAAACAGCGATCTCGGCGAAGGCACATACTACATCACTGAGCTGAAAGCACCGACCGGCTACCTGCTGGATACCGAAGTCCATTCGGTTTTCATCAATGACGGCGAAGTCAAAACGGTCGATCTGTACGACGATATGCCGGGCGGGATCAAACTGCTCAAGGTATCAGCTGCTACAGATGAACCCCTCGAAGGCGCTGGCTTTGATCTGTATTCCGTCGATGCGAAGCTTCTGGGTTCTTATGAAACGGGGGCTGACGGATACCTGCGCATCGACAATCTGACGCCGGGTTTTTACTTCCTGCGTGAAACCAAGGCGCCGACAGGCTATCAGCTCGACAGCGAGTATCGCCGCGTTGAGGTCAAGGCGTTCGAAGTGACGGACGTCAAGTGGACAAATAGCGAACGGTCCTCGCTCACCATTGAAAAACTGGATAAAGAGACAAAGCTTCCGCTTGGCGCGGCAGAGTTCGAGATCAGGACCCTTTCGGGGGAGCTTGTCAAAACAGTCGTTACAAGCGATGCGGGTGTTGCAAATGTAACGAATCTGGAGGACGGGTACTATACCGTCCGGGAGACAAAGGCACCTCAGGGCTATCTTCTCAACACCGAATCGCAGATGGTGCGGATTCAGGCAAACCTGCCTGCAAAAGCAACCTTCGAAGACCAGGCGATGAAAGGTGTCGTCATCACGAAACTGGACGCAGTGGATAAACAGCCTCTAGCTGCGGCGCGCTTTGAGATCAGGAATCTGAACAACACGCTGCTTGGCACCTATGTGACGGACGGTTCCGGCTCATTCACAACAGAGGTTATGGAACCCGGTTTCTACTATCTAGTGGAAACCAAGGCACCGGACGGCTATGTGCTGTCAAGTGAGCCAAAACTCTTTGAGGTGAAAGAGGGAGTTGCGGCGGATATTACCGTCGAGAACTACCGAGAATCCACTATCCAGGTGTTTAAGGCGGATTCGGTGACTGGTGCGCCGCTCAGTGCGGCGGAGTTTGCGGTGAAGGACTCCGATGGAAACATCGTGGAGATTATCACCAGCGAAAACACCGGCTGGGCGTATACAACGAGGCTCATGCCTGGTGATTATACCGTGACAGAGACGAAGGCACCTTCCGGTTACACCGTCGATAGCGCGGAGCACAAGGTTCATGTAGAGGCTGGGAAGTCAGCAATTATCCGACTGACAAATGCTCCGGATACATCTCTCCGGATCACGAAGGTGGATCGGCTCAGCCGCGCGCTGCTTGCAGGCGCAACCTTTGAATTGAGCTATGACACCGGCCACGGCGACTGCACGTATATCGGTACCTACACGACAGATCCGACAGGAAGTATCTCAACTGAGCCGCTGACGCCGGGGTTCTATATCATCAAGGAGATCAAGGCACCCGATGGCTACGCACTGGATGCGAGTTTCAGCAGCAGAAGCTACGGAGGCTTAGCGAACGTAAAACTTGCAAATAACGAGTATCGCTACTGCCTGACAGCGGGGGTAACAAATGAGGTGATTGTAGAAGACTCTGAACTGGCGGTCATCACTATCCGGAAAATCGATTCTGTCACCAACCGCCCAATTGCAGGAGCTACCTTCAAAGTCGAAACGGCTGACCATAGCCTTGTCGGCATGGTCGAATCCGATGCGAATGGGGAAGCGATCCTGACAGGAGTCGTGGCGGGCACCTATATCATCACGGAAACCATCGCACCGGAAGGTTATAGCCTCTCTGCAAGCCCTCAGACGATCGTGGTGGAATACGGAAAGAACAACTATGTTGATTTCCGTGATGCGGAAAAAGCAAGCTTGCTTATCGATCTTCGCGACAAGATTACAGGCGTTTATCTGGCGGGCGGTAAGTTTACCGTTATGCGCTGCTCGGATAACACAATCATCTATGAAAGTGCCACAGATATGGCCGGCTCCATTGTCGTTGGGGATCTGATGCCGGGGAAGTACATCATCACGCAAACTTTTGCGCCCGAGGGTTACTACATCATTGAAGCGCAGCAGACGATCATGGTGCCGGCCGGCACACAGCAGACAGTCCACTTCTTCAATGTGACGGCAGGACTTGTTATTGAAGCCGTCGACAGCCTGACAAAAGCGACGATTGAAGGCGTGCGCTTCCAAGTAACACGCAATGAAGACAACATCGTCATTGGCGAGTATGTGACGGATAAAGACGGCCTTGCGCTTGTATCGGGGTTGAAACCTGGAATGTACACCGTGGAAGTCCTTGTTACGGCGGAAAACTATACCATTGACTTGGACCGCAGCATTGTCCACGTGAAGGAGACCGGAGAAGCACATGTGACATTCACGTTTACACCTTATGCCGGATTGACGGTACGCGTAGTCGACAAAGACACCAAGAAAGCGGTTTCTGACTGCATCGTAGAAGTCTGGGTACAAAACGGGGAGTTGGTCGGTAGTTATACGACGGATATGACGGGAACCTTCGTCACCGAACGCATGACGCCTGGGTTTTATGTGCTCAAGCTCATATCTGTTAAGGACGGATACAACATCATATTAAGTGAGGCAACAGTGGAGATTCGCAACGGAGTGCCCGTTACCTACACCTTTGAAGTTGCGGCGAACGGATCGCTTACTGTCATCAGCAAGGATCAGAACGGAAAAGCGATACCCGGCATGAAGTTCTCTGTGACGGAAATCGACGGGACGATCGTTGGAGAGTATGTCACTGCGGAAGCCGGCAGCTACACTATTTCAGACCTGAAATCCGGCTACTACATTGTGACAGAGCTGGAGGCACCGGAAGGTTTCAATATTGTTACCGTTTCTCAAAACGCGAACGTTAGCAGCAACGGGAATGTGGAGATTGTCTTTGAGCATACCCAAACCTTTGGGCTGCAAGTCAGAACCATATGCCGGCAGACGGGTGAATTTGTTCCTGGAGCATCCTATGTCATTACGAAGCTGGATGGCGCGATCATCGGCACCTATACCTCTGACAAGGCAGGACTCATCTATGTGGTGCTGACTCCCGGATATTACGTTGTTACGCCAAAAGACGCACCGGAAGGTTATACGTTTACCGATCCTGCGCCGCGTAACGTCGAGGTAAAAGCAAATGGTATCACGACGATTGACTTTGAACTGAGCCGTATGTCCAGTATCCGCGTTCGCGTCATTGACGGGGCAACGGAAAATGGCATCTATGGTGTTCGCCTTATGGTTAAGAACGGAACAGTCTGCATCAAGGAATTCACAACGGATAACGAAGGCTATATCCGACTCGACGAAACCGTCCTGAATGGCGCCTATGTGCTGGAAATGTTCTCTGTACCGAGAGGCTATCGTGTTGACACGATCCCAAAGTCCATCAGTGTGCTGGTTGCAGAGACTACGGAAGTCACTTGGAAGCTCTACAAGGACGCTGGACAGATCCAAGTTCTTGTTACATCGTCCGAATATAATGCTTCGCGCGACTTGCCTGCGGGCACTCCGCTCCAGGGCGCCATTTTCGAGATCACGAATGCAGATACCTATCAGGTGGTAGGACGAATGATATCGGATACCTCGGGGATTGCGGCGTCCGGAGGACTCCCAATTGGCCGATACATTGTGACTCAGATCGGCGCAGCTCCGTATTACGGTATCAGTGAAAAACAGCTGGAGGTGCGACTGAAGGTCAACAATGATGTAGTTCGCGTTGAAGTCCAGAACCCCAGTGTCAATCTGAAGGCGGAGATCACACAGAAGAGCAACAAGAACATCAAGGCAGGATCGTCTATGCGTGTGGATATCACGACGGCAGCGAATCGTTCAGATGTCAGGATTGATGATTTCTTTCTGCATATCAAAGTACCTAGTGACGCGGCGCGTATCAGCACGATCTCTACCGGCACTTGGAATCAGGCTGTGTGGTATTCCATCCGCTATAAGACGAATATGCGCGATTATGAACTTCTGTCCGATAAGCTCCTGTCGACGAGTAAGTATCAATTCGACCTCAGCACAGCATCTCTCGGCCTTCAGCTCGGTGAGTATGTAACGGATGTCCGTTATGAGTTCGGAACTGTCCCGGCCGGGTTCCACGCTACAACCAAGCCGGCGTATATGCTCTATGTGCTCAGTACGGTGCCAAATGGTTATAAGCTTATCTCGCGTGTCGAGATTGGCGGACGGTATAACACCATCATTACAACCACGAATGGCAACGTTGGGACTGCGGTCCCCGGGAGTTCGGAAGGTACCGGCTTTGATGGCGCTCAAATCACAGGCAATACCGGGCTTTGGACGACGAACGCTAATACATGGACGACAAACGTGCCCAGCAACGTGTCAAGTGGCTCACTTCCGAGCAGCCTGCCGAAAACCGGCTATTAATCCTATAGTTCCCCCGCAAGCGGCGGGGCGAGCCCCGCCGCTATACCATAAACACTTATCAACTATCGGGGCACAGTCCCCACCAAGAAAGGAAAGGTTATCATGAAAGTTACCAGCATCCGTATGCGCAAGCTCAACACCAGTAAGTTCCTTGCTTCGGCGACGCTGACTATCGACAATGCAGTTGCCCTGCCGGGTATCCGACTCGGCAAGCGTGAAGACAGCGGCGAGCTCTTCATCCTCATGCCGACCACGGCGGGCAAGGACGACAAGCTCTATGAGAACTTCCACCCCATCAACAGCGAGGCGCGGGCGGCGCTTCAGGACGCGGTCATTACCCACTATGAGAAACTGTGCGAGGACGAGTCGCTTTCCGGCAAGCTCGTGCAGTTGTCTGATGAGAGCGACTTCAAGATCACAAACATCAGTGTTACGCCGATGACCTATGATCAATCTCCGCTGCGGGCGTTTGCTAATGTGACAATTGACGATGCGATCGTTCTGCGGAGTATCAGGCTTATTCAGCATGAAGACCACAGCTTCTCGGTGCATATGCCGACGTATCGGCGCCGCGGCGATGACTCGGAAGCCAAGCCGCGTTACATTGACTGCTATCATCCGATCACCCATGAGGCGCGCAGTGCCATCGAAGACGCGGTTGTTGCGGCTTACTCGTCTCTGGATGATCCGGCAGAGTAAACAGATGGGCTGCCACAGCAAGTAAGAAAGCTGCCCCCTAAAATGACATCCTCCTCGCGGATAAAACCGGGGGAGGATGTCGCTGTATTCGAGGGTGAGCACAATAATCTCAAGGCACAACCCTTAAGTAATCAATGGGGCGATGGCGCGTAATACGATTTTTCTATCGAGCGTATATTGTTCAGTTAGAAAGGAGTGGTTGAAGTATGGAAAGACTGACAACAAAAGACAAGAAAGGCAACGTCCGATACAGACTTGACGCCTTGAAACCAGGTGACAACCCGCAGAAAATGGGGAAGGAAAAGCTGTTTGCATATGAAGAAACGGGACGGGATCCGGAAGAGATTCAAGAGATGACGGACACAGTCGAAACCCTGCGGGCGCGACTTCAATCGTTTGTCGATGCTGACAACAACGGTTGTATGCTGATTTTGCCGCTCAAGATCCACGAGAAAGTGTATGCGATGATTGATAATGCTGTTTATGAAGCCAACGTCACAGGGTACAGGCTGCACGAGTGGGGGACACTCGATGTCATGCTCTTGATCGACACACCGAAGCTGAGCGGGAGCTATCTGTTCGATGTAAAGCTGTTGGGAGTGTCTTTGTTTAGAACCAGGGAGGAGGCAATAAAGAGACAGGCCAAGAGTGAGAATCAGCAGCTAACTCGCGGCACAGACGATGGCGATTAGCGCTGCAGATTCTTGATTTCAGGTTGTGAAAAGGAAAGACCGTTTGCTAACTTAAAGTAATTTGGCTGTCCGCGGTTTTACCGGGAGAGGATACATTATAATAGAGACCAGCTTCGGAAAACACGTTAAACCGGTATCCGAGACAACAGCTCTCTTGGGAACCCGCAATCTGGGCAGGCAAGCATTTTGGGTTTTATCAATCCGCCACACTCAGGACACGTTGCTTCCGTGACCGAATCTGCAGGAACAGCTGGTTCAGCTGAGGATACCGCATGAACGCCTTCTTCAAAAGAATAGCCACAATTGGGACATATACTTGATTCGCTTTTTGCCAGACTGCCGCAAATTGGGCAAATTTGTTCGGGAAATGGCGTAGTTTTTTCTCGAACTGTATCATTCTCGGCAGGTTCTTTCTCCACGGTTGTATGGCACGTGGATCCCTCTGCCGGATAATAGCGGACCACCATGTTGACGCCATAATTGGTATCAAAACCGCCACCAGTAACGGCAGAGACTTCGACTTGATAAGTTCCTGCCTGATGCATCAGGTTTCGAAAGATATTGGCGTTTCTATCGCGAGGAACGAAACCAACCTGAATGCCATCTTCCGTTTCAATACGGACGGCAGAGGAATCGTGTATATTCCCGGGTTCTGCCTTGAAAACCAGCTTGTCGCCGACGTTTAACCTTGACAAGACTCTTTGTCTTCCTTCAAAGGTTACGCCGGCGGCTTTTATATGGAATTCAGTCATTGTATTACCTCTGCAGCAAGCATTATTTCAGTACTCGTTCCAGTCGTCGCCGTCGCCAATATAAAAGCTGTCATCCATCCGTTCATCTATATCTTCGTCCATCATGTAGTCGGGGATGTCGTCGGGATCCTCAGCACCATATTGGTTGATATGCCTGCCTCCAGCGTGGGATGAAAACTGCGTAGATTGGCCGGGTGAAGGGCGCTTCATCTCAATGGCCGGCTTTTCCGGTGCAGCGGGATGAGCCGCTTCATACTCCTTGTCCGCTTCGTCCTCGTGTGCCCAGAACCGCTGTTTGGCATCGTCACTCATAAAACTCAGCTTATCGCGGACGAGTTTTTTGGAAAATCTCCTGGGCTTTTCTTCGTTTGGAAACTGTATTTTAATGGTATCATAACCTGTTTCGACGATTGTGCCGCGTCCCATTGTCTCGTGGATGATCTCTAGCGTTTCTTGACTCAACTTATCAAGGATGATTCTGATCGGACATCCACAGTGAGGACAGTACTCAGCATAGGAACTCACTTTCCCGCCGCACTCTACACACTTTAGTAGAGCCATATAAGTATCCCTCCATTGACTAATATGCTATAAACTAAGAAATATGAACACAATATCGCTAATAAAGTACGAAAATCAGGACTGTATACACGACAATTTGTAATGGCATATCCGTATTATATATGGTAGAATGAAACTTGACAAGTATCAAGGCATATAGCTTTCATAAACAGATGAGGAGGTAGTTTATGGATTTAACGGAGCAGCAGAGGGCCGTTGTTGAATCAAAATCCCAAAGAATCGTTGTACTATCCTGCGCCGGAAGCGGGAAGACAACGGTTATCGCGCTTCGCATCGCAAAGTTATGGGAAAATGGGGTTGCTCCGGATCGGATTCTGTCGCTTACCTTCAGCAATAAAGCCTCGCAAGAGATGAAAAGACGCATCTGCAAGGAAGATAAAGCCCTCGGATTTAAAACAAATGTTAGGACTTTTCATGCATTCGGTTTGGATTTGATTCGTAAAAGTGGTAGTGCAATGGGCTTTTACGACCAAATTCGGATCGCAAGGCGCAGCCAGATACAGAATATCCTCCATGAGATAGCCGTTAAGAGAGGTAACGCGCTTTTGGAAGGGGATCATGTCATCTCCTACATCAAAAAGTGTAAGAATTTTGAGCTGATGCCGCATGAAAAGGAACTTGATGCGGTGTTTAGTGAGTATTGTGCCGCTCTTAAAAGCAGGTGCCTGATAGATATGGAAGATATGATTTGGCTGACAGTCAATTATCTAAAGGAGCACCAAGAAGTCAGAGATCAGATATCAAAGCAATACCGCTATATCTTTGTAGATGAATATCAAGATACGAACGAGGCGCAGAACAAGTTGCTTGGCCTTCTCATTAATGAGACGACAAACGTCTGCCTTGTGGGTGACGATGATCAGGCTATTTATGAGTGGCGGGGAGCGAAGCCACGATACATTCGGCAGTTTGCACGGTCTGAGAGGTATGAACTTCTGAAAATGGAGCGTAATTTCAGATCACAGGCTGGCATTATTGATATTGCAAATACCCTAATCAGTCATAATCAGGAACGAATACCGAAAGCAATTTGTGCGGAGCGGAATTTCACATTCAAGCCTGTCTATGCTCGGTTTTCAAACCAGACAGCCGAAGCTGAATTTGTTGCGGGGAGGATTTCGGAACTTGTGGCTGAGGGAAAGTACAGTCCCTCGGATATTGCCGTACTGTACCGTGTTAATGAACAGGCGGCACTATTGCAGAGTATGCTGAATGGGTTCGGCATCGAGTATGACACATTGGAGTTGGATGAGAACGCCCAGTACAGCCAGTTTGTCGACGTGCTTCAATCCATTGCCAGCCTTACCTCGACAACTGACCTGAGTAATGCGCTCAATTTCCCTGAGCGATGCCTTGACCGCTTTCTTTTTAACGACGCAAAAGCGGCATATTGCGATGCATATGGACAGGATTGCAACTATTCAACGCTTGAATGGCTGGATAAGCTCTACCTGTCGGATGTCCAATTTGAGAACTGTGCTGAATTTCGGGAGCGTTATGGGCTTATTACCCAGCTACATCAGGTAAGTACCACATGGAGCCCGTCTCAGATCATAGCGACATACTTGGCTTTCATGGAGAGAAAGCGGTACAATGTCCGGTTCCCAGACAAGTATCACTTTGTCCTTCAGACATATGACATCGCCAAGAGCTATGAGGAAGCATATCAGGAGCGATCGCTGACCGAGTTTCTGTATCAACTGGACTTGTCGATTACAGCACAAGACACGTCAAGAAGCGTAAACCTAGAAGCGGTAAATCTCTTAACTATGCACCGGTCGAAAGGGCTTGAATTCAAGGTCGTGTTCATTGTTGGCGTTCAGTGCGGCATTATCCCAAACGAGTATTTCATTCAGAGCGAAAACGATTTGGAGGCAGACAGGCGACTTTTGTATGTCGCAATTACAAGAGCGAAAGACCTGCTCTTCATGACGTCTTTTAAGGACCCGTTTGGAAGCAACGGCTCCTCGCAATTTGTGAAGCACGGATTTCTGGCTGAGATTCCTAAGGTCTCGTTCGCCGACGTAGACTTTGTTGACCAGATGCTTCGCAAGCTCCCAGATAAGTCTCTCGTAGAAGAAAATGGAGCGCAATTTGAAAAGGCCACCATCGACTGTCTTGCCGAAACAATTGCGGATACCACGCGGGAAGTCAAGGCGGAGCTCGTTGAAATTCAAGACGAAAAGGAATTTACTTCTCTGGTACATGATGAAGTGCCCAGCATAGGGGATGCTAAAGAGTGCTGTGAGGATAATGCTGCCGAGCTGCCCTCGGAAGCCTTGGAAGCTCGTGGGCTAAAAGACCTTACCGAGGATCAGGTTGATTCCTATATGGAACTATCCATAGCGCTTTCCCATGAGATTGCAATTCCCGAAAATAAATATGTTGTCATCGTTGGCGCTACAGATATAAAAACGAAGGTTGTAAAGTCTTTGCTGAAAACCAACTCGATCCCCAACTACGAGTTGTATGACTACGAAGGCAAGGGCTTTAACCTAAACAAGTACTTTAACAATTTTAGATGTGTTGGCATTATTCTTGGCCCGGAGGCTCATAAAATTGATGGTGTCGATGCCCGATCTTTGAAGGGCAAACTTCTGTCAACACCCGGATATCCATATATGGTTGATCTTATTGAACGCCATATTACAAAGACATCGCTTCAAGAGGCAATCGCAAAAATCAAGTGGAGCTTTGTCAGAAACGTCAACTAAGATAGGGGAAAGCGAATGACAATGAACAGCAGTATTCATGACGTACACTCTCTGATAGCTTGCGTACTTGAGCAGCTTGGAAAATATGAGGAGTTACCTAGTTCCATTCGTAATATAGATTTTAACATATTCAAGGCAACAGGCGTAGGCAAGAGGGAAGTCCCAATGTGTGCGTTCCTCGCCGCGCTGATTGATCCGGACAGCAGGCTTGGCTCGGAAGTCCAGCTTCTACAATCATTTTGCGAAATGGTGCTGGGGATAGAAGAGGCTACTGGCTGGAGCAACGCAAAAGTGCGGACGGAGGTCGCAATCGACGGGGAACGGAGGATCGACCTTGTGATTCAAAGCGCTGTCCGTTTTATCCCAATAGAGGTAAAGCTATATGCCGCCGATCAAGACGGACAATGTTACGATTATTACCGATATGCACTTAATTATGACGAAAATGCCGTCTTGTACTACTTAACACTTGACGGGCATGATCCGAGTCCTGACAGCAAGCGGGATTTAGCTGATGGCACCCACTATAAGAGAATCGCTTTTGGTGTTGAGGTTCTTGACTGGATATATAGCCTGCTGGATAGAGAAGACGTTCGAGCGCTTCCCAATCTCTATTCAATCCTTCGGCAATATAAAGAGACTCTTGAAGACATGACCGGCAGACAGCGAAAGGACGTGACAGAGTTGCTGGGGAACCTAATTTGTACGCGGGAGACCTTCCATGCAGCCAATGAGATCAATAAGAGCCTACCTGTGATCAAAGCAGGAAAGATGTGCGAGTTTTTCTCATGCATCAAGGGAAAACTACATGAGTACGAGAGTGAGTATCAGCTTGTTCATGAGGGCTTTAACAAGCAGGCAAGCGATTATTATATGAGCATTCCTGTAATCCGTAAATGACGCCAATTGAAAAAAGAAGAACCTCGCGGTAAGCTTGAGGTACATCTTAGCGGATGAAGTAACCCAAACAAACCGGAGGTTCAAGATGGATTATACACAGAATGCGAAGATTGCGCAAGTCACAGAGAAGACTTTAATCATCGGCGTCGATGTCGGCAGCGAAACGCACTACGCCCGCGCGTTCAACTGGCGCGGCCAAGAGTTCAGCAAAAAGGCGTTCTCGTTTGGGAACGATCTGGGCGGCTATCTTGCGTTTGTCAAGTGGCTCGACGCATATCGGCAGAGCATGAACGCTGAGAAGGTATTCGTGGGGTGCGAGCCGACAGGACACTACTGGTTCAACTTCGCGCGGTACGTGAAGCAGGGCAGCATGACGCTGGTGCTGGTGAATCCGTATCATGTGAAGCAAACAAAGGAGCTGGACGACAACAGCCCAACTAAGAACGACCGCAAAGACCCGAAGACCATTGCCAAGCTGGTGTCGGAGGGGCGCTATACCTTCCCATATATGCCGGAGGGTATCTATGCGGATTTGCGGCAAGCGGTCTCAAGCCGGGATCGGATCGTCAAGGAACTGAATGCTACGACGAACCGGATACAGCGCTGGCTTCAGATATATTTCCCTGAGTTTCTCAAGGTGTACAACAAGTTCTCCGCAGAGAGCGCGCTGCTGGTGCTGGAAACAGCGCCGTATCCGGCAGATATCATCGCGCTCGGCGCGGATGGCGTCAACCAAATCTGGCGTGAGCATAAGCTCCGCGCGGTCGGTATGAAGAGGGCAACGACCCTGGTAGAAGCCGCACGAAAGAGCGTCGGGATGGACGGCGGCGTCTGCGCAAGGCTGGACTTGCAGATGCTCCTGGAGGATTTCAGGAGAAAACAGGCGCAACTGAAACAAATCACGGAGCTGCTGGAAGCGGAAACGCGGAAGGTGCCGCACATTGAGAAACTGCTCGCCATCAAGGGAGTAGGTTTCATCACAGTGGCAGGTTTCCTCGCAGAGGTAGGCAACGTCGGACGTTTTGACTCGCCGAAACAGATCCAGAAGCTTGCGGGGTTGGAGCTCAAGGAGAACAGCTCCGGCAAACACAAGGGGCAATCCTCCATCAGCAAGCGCGGGAGGAAAAATCTGAGGAAGATCTTGTTCCAGGCGGTCTTGCCGCTGATACGGAGCAACGATGAGTTCCGGGAAGTGTACCACTACTATACGACCCGGCAGAAGAACCCTCTCAAGGGCAAGCAAGCCATCATAGCGGTGGGCTGCAAGCTGATTCGCGTCTTCTATGCCATTCTCACGCACGGCGCGGACTACGACGCGAACAGACTGCGCACAGATATTATCCGCCCGCAGGAGCAGCAGGCCGCGTAAGTAATCTCAATAACTGCATCTGGGAAAACGTCCGCCATTCAATGGTGCCGGATTGCAGGAATGCAAATCAACAACAAAAGCAGAGCCGGTTAGCCGCGTTTTATTTCTCCTGAGGGCAAGACCCTGTATAAGAGCAGCAGCGGCACCCATCTGCGGGCAGGCAGAACGAAGGAATTGAGGACTTCGCTGGAGTGCGGATGATCCTGTTGGACATGGGAGGTTTGCTGCCGCGGGATGAGTGGGGAAACGTATTGGCCGTCATAGCGAGAGCAAGACGTTGCCTTTGGCATACCCATCTTTACCTGCGGAGGGCAAGAAAACCACAAATCCGAGGTTGAATCATCTCCGCTGCCTGTTGGTGTTGTTGATTATCCCGAGTAAAAAGTCCTGAAACGTGTCCGCAAGAATATGAGTTTAGGCAAAATAACCCAAAATATTTGGGGAGAGGATAAGGCTTATTCAAAA
>Ga0256407_10008361_pt1 | contig 15229 bp, 12 predicted proteins | sample RumenRJG_04DNA_FD_193489 | JGI IMG/M metagenome (GOLD analysis project Ga0256407, IMG submission 193489) | Bovine rumen microbial communities from Lethbridge, Alberta, Canada - RJG_04 | ecosystem: Host-associated > Mammals > Digestive system > Stomach > Rumen | place: Canada: Alberta...
CCAGTTGTAGGGCCACAGATGGACATTGCAGTAGTCGACATTCTTGTCGGCACAGATGCGCTCATAGCAGCCGTAGTCGCCCTCGCACCCCCATGCACCCTCACTGCCAATGGAGATAAGATGATGTTTGTCGATGCTGCGAATGAGGGCTGAGGTCTCGCTGAGCCACCGCTCAAAGGCAGGGAGAGCCTCCTTGGAGAAGGCACGCGGCTCGTTGCCAATCTGCCACGACATGATGGCGGGGTCGTCGACATAGCGCCGATGGGTGTAGCGGTTGGTGCGGCCGAGGATGAAGCGCACATAGTCGTAGAAGAGCTGATGGGCTTTCTCGTTGGCAGCAAACTGCTCCACAAAATTCATAAATGCGGGATAGCCGGCTTCGTCGGGCCGCGGCGCCTTGCCGAGTCCGGCCTGTTCGAGATAGTAACCGTAGCCACCACTCCATTCCCACGAGTTGTTGAGATAGAGCACAGCCACCATCTTGCGCTTGCCCATCTGCTGAAGCAGATAGTCGAGCCCGGCGAGGATGGTGTCGTTGTACACGCCCGGTGCTTCCTGCAGCGTCGGCTCCACCTTGGTCTTCACGCCACGGTGCCCGTCAGACCCCACGAGGATGCGCAGATTGTCGATGCCCGCAGCCTTCAACCGGTCGAGCTCACGACAGAGGCGCGCACGGTCACCGCCCTGCCCCGTAGAACCAAGAATGGCTCCATACCATAGATTGGTACCTACATAATAATAAGGTTTGCCGCCACGCCAAAACTTGCCGTCGTGGCACTGCACATATTGGGCTTGAGCCGCAAGGGGTAAGAACAATAGCATGATGAGTGCTGAGAATAGATGTCGTAATGTTGATTTCATGATGTTGTTATCAGGTCTGATTTTATTATCTATATTGCAAAGATACTGCAAAACATTGAAAGTTCGTTGCACTATCTTTGCAAATAATAGTATTTTGTTTGCAACTATAATCCTCATAGCGGCTCTCCCTGATCATCTCATAGTTTCTTTTCATTCTTTTTTTCTCGAATTAGTGCTATTTTAACGAATATTCATTGAGAAACTCGAATTTTATTGCTATCTTTGTGCTAACGTAAAGACCAAAGACAAAGACTGAAATGAACAAGATTCTAAAGAAAACACAATTCTCGGAAAAGGTGTTCTGCCTGGAGGTAGAGGCACCGCTCATCGCGCGCAGCTGCCGCCCCGGGCACTTCATCATCGTGCGCGTGGATAAGGACAGCGAACGTGTGCCCTACACCATCGCAAAGTCCGACCCTCTCAAGGGCACGCTCACTCTCGTGGTGCAAGAGGTGGGGCTGTCCTCTACCAAGCTCTGTCAGCTCAATGTAGGCGATGAGGTGCAGGACATCGTAGGACCCTTGGGCAATGCGTCAAAGATAGAGAAATACGGCACCGTGGTTTGCGCCGGAGGCGGCATTGGCATCGCAGCCATCCTCCCGATCCTCACCGCGCTCAAGCAAGCCGGCAACCGCGTCATCTCGGTGCTCGCCGGACGTACGAAGAATCTTGTCATCATGGTCGATGACGTCAAGAAATACAGTGATGAGGTCATCATCATGACCGACGACGGCTCCTACGGCGAGAAAGGCGTGGTCACCGTCGGCGTGGAAGAGGTCATCATGCGCGAGCATGTCGACAAGGTGCTTGCCATTGGGCCTCCGGTGATGATGAAATTCACCTCGCTGCTGGCTCATAAATATGGCATTCCCAACGATGTATCGCTCAACACCATCATGGTCGACGGAACCGGTATGTGCGGAGCCTGTCGTCTGACAATCGGCGGAAAGACGAAGTTTGTGTGTATCGACGGCCCAGAGTTCGACGGAGATCTCGTCGACTGGGATGAGATGATGAAGCGAATGGGGACATTCAAAGGCGTGGAAAAAGAGGAGATGGAACACTATGAGCAACACCTCCACCACGGCGATGAAACGAAACCCTGTGGGGCTTGCGACACTACTGAGACGGCTGCGGTCTCGCCCGACGACGGCAAGGAGCACGTGGAGAGTCTCATAGACCGCAGCGCACCCTGGCGCGAGGAACTCCGCAAGAAGATAACGGCTAAGGAGCGCAAGCAAATCGTACGCGTGAAGATGCCCGAACTCGACCCCGCCTACCGCGCCACCACTCGCACCGAGGAGGTCAACAAAGGACTGACACTCGACATGGCCATGGGCGAAGCCCGCCGCTGTCTCGACTGCGGTAAGCCCAGTTGCGTCGAGGGTTGTCCGGTGAACATCAACATTCCGTCATTTATCAAGAACATCGAGCGCGGACATGTCCTCGACGCTGCCCGCGTGCTGAAGATGACCTCTGCCCTGCCCGCTGTCTGCGGCCGCGTGTGCCCTCAGGAAAAGCAGTGCGAGAGTCAGTGCATCCACTTGAAGATGAAAGAGCCTGCCGTGGCCATCGGCTACCTTGAGCGCTTCGCTGCGGACTATGAGCGCGAGAGTGGACGCGGTGTGCTGCCCGAGGTGGCTCCGTCGAATGGCATCAAGGTGGCCGTCGTTGGCTCGGGACCGTCGGGACTGAGCTTTGCCGGCGATATGGTGAAGAAAGGCTACGAGGTCTATGTCTTCGAGGCGCTCCACGAAATCGGCGGTGTGCTGAAATATGGTATTCCCGAATTCCGACTGCCCAACCGCATCGTAGACGTGGAAATCGACAACCTGCGCAAGATGGGAGTTCATTTCCAAACCGACTGCATCGTGGGCAAGACAATCACCGTGAAGGACTTGGAGGACAAGGGCTTCCGTGGCATATTCGTCGGATCAGGTGCCGGACTGCCCAACTTTATGGACATCCCCGGTGAGAACTACATCAACGTGATGTCGAGCAACGAATACCTCACCCGCGTCAACCTCATGGATGCGGCCAACCCCGATACTGATACTCCTATTAATATTGGTAAGAAGGTGATTGTTGTCGGTGGCGGCAACACGGCTATGGACTCCTGCCGCACGGCTAAGCGCCTGGGGGCTGACGTGACCCTCGTCTACCGTCGTTCTGAAACTGAGATGCCCGCACGACTCGAAGAGGTGAAGCACGCGAAGGAAGAGGGCATACACTTCCTCACCCTACACAACCCTAAGGAGTATCTCGCCGACGACAACGGACGTGTGCGCGCCGCTGTGCTCGACGTCATGGAGCTCGGAGAGCCCGATGCCAGTGGCCGCCGTCGCCCGGTAGCTACGGGTAGGACTGAGACGCTCGAATGCGACCAGGTCATCGTGGCCATCGGTGTGTCGCCCAACCCATTGGTGCCCAAGAGCATCCAAGGATTGGAACTCGGACGCAAGAATACGATCGTGGTCAACGACGAAATGAGATCGAGTCAACCCGACATCTACGCCGGAGGAGACATCGTACGCGGCGGAGCTACGGTCATCCTGGCCATGGGCGACGGACGTCGTGCCGCTGCCAATATGGACAAGCATCTGAAAGAGGCTAAATAGTCATATTTGTTTTAACATGAAGAAAATACAGGCATGGATTCTCGCGGCACTGCTCTTCGCAGCTGTACCTGCGGGGGCTCAGAAACGAAACGCTGCAGTGAAAGGAAAGGCTGTCGCTGCGATGAGGAACAACGGAAATGGCGGAAGGCTACTCTTCAACACGTTGCTCCCCGCCACGGCGAAAGTGATGGTCATCGACAGCGTGGTCGTTGGTAAAAACGACTTCCTCAGACATATTCCACTCAACGCTGAGTCGGGAAAACTCTCTGTGAAAAACAGAAAGGGCAAAGACTTCTTGGCTCAGTACGAGACGGAACTGGGCGACCGACGATTCTATGCCGTGGGCGACAGCACTTCCACTGCGCTATACATGCAGACCAAGGTAGGCGGAGAATGGAGCCAGCAGTCGTCTCTTGCCGACATCAGCGACAAGGACTATCACTACCAAAACTTTCCCTTCCTCTGCGCCGACGGTGTCACGCTCTTCTTCTCGGCAACAGGACCAAACACCATAGGTGGAAGAGACATCTTCATGACTTCATACGACAGCGACAAGGATGAGTGGCTACAACCGCAAAACTACGGACTGCCCTTCAACTCCACGGCCAACGACTATCTCTTGGCTATCGATGACCTCGACACGCTCGGATGGCTTGTCACCGACAGACATCAGCACGCCGACAGCGTGTGTATCTACACCTTTGTACCCACTCAGGTGAGAAAAAACTTCACCGCTGACAACCTCTCTGCAACACAACTGGAGCACTTCGCACAAATACACAGCATCGCCGATACATGGGCCTTCGGCGACCGGAAAGCTGCACTGAGAAGGCGCGACGCGATGATGGCACGCGCGACAACCATCACAAAACAAAGCCGAACCGCGTTTGTCCTCAACGACAACACGGTTATCACCGATGAAAAACAACTCAACTCTCCTTTGGCACGCAACCTCTTCCGGCAATGGGTGGAGCTCAGCAGCATGATCGACAACACACGAAAAAGCCTCGACGAGAAACGCAACCTCTACGCACAAGGACAACGCGAGCTCAAACAGAATATCCTCGAAAAGGAAAACAGCTTGAGACAGCAGTTGACTGACCTGCACAACGTGGCTAAAAAAATCAGAATGGCTGAAATGAAAAACAAACAATAGCTGCAAACAGTTCATGATAAAAAAATACAAACTGATAACAGTAAACGTTACTGCTAAACTGTAAATGTAAACTGGCAGCAGTTAGTAGACAGTCGTTACTGTATCTTTAAACCCTTAACAACCATGACAAAGACAATATTTCCTGATTCTGAGCTCGTCATCAACTCCGACGGCTCTATCTTTCATCTCCATCTCAAACCCGAGCAGCTCGCCGATAAAGTGATCCTCGTGGGCGATCCGGGACGTGTCAATCTCGTCGCCTCTCATTTCGATACAAAAGAGTGTGAGACCAGCAATCGTGAATTCCACACCATCACTGGCAACTACAAAGGAAAACGAATCACTGCACTGAGCACCGGCATCGGATGTGACAACATTGACATTGTCATGAATGAACTGGATGCGCTCGCAAACATTGACTTCTCTTCACGTACAGAAAAATCCGCACACCGAACGCTGACACTCGTCAGAGTGGGAACATGCGGTGGCTTGCAGCCAAACACTCCGACGGGAACCTACATCGCCAGCGTGAAAAGCATCGGATTCGACGGATTGCTCAACTTCTATGCCGGTCGCGACGAGGCTTCTGACCTACAACTCGAAAAGGCTTTCAAAGAGCATGTCGGATGGGACCTGAAAATGGGAAACCCATATGTGGCTACTGCTGATCCGCAGCTAATCAATACTATCGCCGCCAACGACATGGTGAAAGGCATCACCATCGCATGTGGTGGCTTCTTTGGCCCACAGGGACGACGCCTTCGCTTGCCTCTGATGGTACCAGACCTTAATGAGAAAATTGAGAGTTTTGAATATAATGGCTTGAAAGTTAATAACTTCGAAATGGAATCCTCTGCCCTCGCCGGACTCGCTACCCTCATGGGGCACAAGGCGATGACCTGCTGTATGGTGATAGCCAACCGAAGGGCTAAGAAGATGGAGACAAACTATAAGGGCGATATTGATGGACTCATCACTTTGGTCCTCGATAGAATTTAACAAATATATGCAGAATTCCTATTCAGATACTATTTGCGCACTTGCAACTCCTACCGGTGGGGCTATTGCGGTGGTTCGTGTCAGCGGACCACAGGCTTTGACCATCACCGCAAAGATTTTTCATCCGGCGTCACACGGCCCCTTCTTGGACGCTAAAGCCAACAGCCTCCATTATGGCACAATCCTGCCCTTGTCTGACGCTCATCCTGATTCTGAGAAAAGCAATCTGGACGAGAAAAATCAGGACGTTATCGACGATGTGGTTGTCTCCGTCTGGAGGGCTCCGCATTCTTATACCGGAGAGGATGCCGTAGAAATCAGCTGCCACGGCAGCGCATATATTGTACGGAATATCCTACAGGAACTCATCCGTTCAGGATGCCGCCAGGCTCGAAGAGGAGAGTTTACATTACGCGCTTTTCTCAATGGAAAGATGGATTTGAGCCAGGCTGAGGCTGTCGCTGACCTTATAGCCGCTGACAACAAAGCATCCCACGATATGGCCATGAGCCAGTTGAAAGGACATTTCAGTTCTGAACTCGCAAGACTTCGCGAACAGCTCCTGAAACTCACTTCCTTGCTGGAACTGGAACTCGACTTCTCGGACCATGAAGATCTCGAATTTGCTGACCGGAAGAAACTTTATGACCTTGCGCAAAAAATTAACAATAAAATCGCGACGCTGGCCAAAAGTTTTGAGACGGGACAAGCCTTGAAAAAGGGTATTCCCGTGGCTATTGTTGGAAAGACAAACGTCGGTAAGTCCACATTGCTCAATCAACTGCTGAATGAAGACAAAGCGATTGTCAGTGATATTGATGGCACTACACGCGACACAATTGATGGCACCATAGACATCAACGGCGTTACCTTCCGATTCATTGATACAGCTGGAATCCGGCAGACTGATGATAAAGTCGAAAAAATAGGAATCAAACGGGCGTATGAGCAGATCAACAAGGCCACTGTCATCCTTTGGGTGATAGACTCACGGCCATCTGAGGATGAAATAAAAGACTTATCTTTACATCTTGGTTATGATGTCCGTCTGCACTCTGCTGAGAATGCTTCAGACAAAGCCCTCATCGTGGTCCACAACAAAGCCGATCTCTCTCCTACTCCACTCTTCGAAGGTGAGGTCGCTATTAGCGCAAAGAAAGGCTCCCATATCAGCCTTCTCAAAGAGGTTATCTTTGAAAAAGCGAAGATTCCCGACATTTCCGAAGATACGGTTATTGTCTCCAACACCCGGCACTATGAAGCCCTGCTCCGCGCTCACGCCGATATCACTCGTGTCATAGAAGGGATGTCCGCTGGCCTCAGCTCTGATCTCGTCGCCGAAGATCTCCGCCAATGTCTTGACAACCTCGCTGAAATCACGGGCGGAAAAATAACAACCGAAGAGACGCTTGGCAACATCTTCCAGCACTTCTGCATCGGAAAATAGCGTCGGATATGGAAAGTACCTTTGTGCCCGATATGGAGACAGAGATTGAGACAACGAATACTGGCGGCAAGGTGCTTGCCTATGATGGTGACGAACTTGTTGGCCGACTGGATTTTTCCTTCAAGGGAAATGTATTGAGCATTGACCACACGTATGCCTACAAGGAAGGGATGGGTGTGGGGAGTCTGCTTGTCAGTGCCGCCAACGACTATGCCGTCAGCAAGGGACTTAGGGTAAAACCTGTCTGCTCATTCGCTTCCGTCTGGTATGAGAGGCATCCGCAGTTTGGGGATATACTCAATAGTGCAATTTGACTTTCAAAACGGAAAGTATCTTTCACCTAGACTTTGTATAACGAAAAAAGGGATTGTCGCTTAGGCAATCCCTATCAGTTCCTTTTATAGTGCAGGCTGAAAATCGCAATTAACAGGTGCACTGGTTTAACCGACTGCAAATTTAGTGATTTGTTCTTAATCTTCCAAATTCTTAAGCATTATTATTAAATTTCGTTCATTCTAAACCCACTATTGTTGAAAATTACATTCTTAACAGTTGAATATGAAACCCTATCGAACGCATCGACAAGCTCGGCCTGCATTTCTTTAACTCTATTTTCTGATATTCTACCCAATAAGTATTTGAACACTTTGTATGCGCCAAATAGCATAGTTCTCCTGTTGTCTAAATTCCCACATGAACCATCTCCTATGGCCTGTGGCAAAGTCATATCAAAAAGAACTTTTTCATGAGCACAATTATTTCTTAACTTCCGTACAGTATTAATATAATTTGCAAAAACAGATGTTCTAAAGTTTACTTCGATCCGGCTTATGTATCGGAGCAGGATGTTCCTCAAATCGAAGTCGAAATAATAGAGTTTGATTGCCCAATCAAAATTTGCCCCCGAAGAGAACTGATGAGTTCGGTTGTTTTTTCTACGCTTCCTTCCCAACCCGATCCGTATCGGCAACATGATTGCCGCCTTGATACGAAAAAAGAATTATTGGTTGGACATAAGCCCAATCTCATCAATGGCTTTCCATACATTGCTGTAAGATCCCTCCCGTGTAACACTGGCCTTGGCTCTTTCATAAGCCTTGCGCAACTTGCCGTCTGACGACATGCTTTCCACCCACTTCTTATTACGGAGAAAGGAATCAGTCTTGTCGAAATTCGGAATATATTTTACCAGCTGGGTGATGACTGACTTTGAGGTTGGGAAACTCCTTGAAGTGTCGACATAATGCAGAAGGAACCAGAACTCGATGGATGGCATGCTGTCACAAATCACAACGTTACTGTTCTTTGCGTACTTCTTCTTCAACTGCTCAAATCGTTTCTTCTCCATGTCATCCCATGTAGTGACATCGGTATCGAACACCACAACGGCCTTGCCTTCATCCGAAAGAACCTGTTCTATGCGTTTTGCCAGAAGGTTCATCGTCTCGTGACCAAAGTAGCGAGGACGGATCTTTATCTTTAATCCAAAAAGTGACTGTAGGTGGGTGAAATACCACTGCTCCGTTATCCCTGCGCCAATGATGGTGGGACGGACTTCCTTGATATTCTTGGTAGGTCTTCTGCGTGCCATTATACTTGGATGTTTGGGAGCGCACCGAAGCGCCCGTTACGGTAAGACTTTTGGAAGGAATGTATCTTGTTCAAGCCTTTGAAGTCTGAGAGGGAATAGAGTTCCGAACTGCCATTCTCTCCTTTCTCGGTGAACCATACGGAGTCCTTGCGGATGAGGTCATCGATGGTGTTGAGTAAAGGGTCGTAGTGAGTAGTGACAAGCAGCTGGCTGCGGCTTTGCTCCTTCAGAAACTGCTCCAAGATAAACTCGATGAGCTCTGGATGGAGTGATGCCTCAATCTCGTCGATGGCCAGGAATTCGTCATTGGCCAAGGCCTGGTAGATGGCAGCCTCAATGCCGAATGTCCTCCTTGTTCCCTGGCTTTGCATCTCGTTGGAAAGGGTGTACTTTTCCACACCTCTTGCATTTTTTACCGTATGCTCGAAGTTCGTGTCCACCCTGACATAGACCGGCTTGCCCTGCAACTTCTTCTTGTCCTCTTTCGACAGGTCACCCTCGTTCAAAAGGAAGTCCCTGAAGTCGGCTGGAATAGGCTCAACCTTTTTCTCAACGCTCACATCGGTAATATTGTAGTCAGCACGATGGATGAAGTCAAGGATGTATTTCTTCATTTGGGCATCTTCCATCATCTTGCGACCAGCATAGTTGGACATCAGTGTCCTCGGGTCTATCAAGGGCATCGTGTGGCGGCGCATCCAGTCACGTGCTTCGTCGATTGGTCCCAACGAGCAGTTCACCATGTTTCTGGCTGCGAAAAAAGACATATTCGGCAGACACTTGATCGTGATCTCGTCAACGACAGTGCTGCTCACTTTCAGCACAGCAGGGTTGAACTTGACGACGGACTGGCCGTTCTTGTACACTCGCGTAAACAGCATTGTCGGCTGCACACTCTTGTAATAATACAGTTTCTCCGACACTACATGGTGGATATCCAAAGAAAGGACATACCAGTAGCGTGTGCTTCCGATGTAGAATTTCAAACTGAATTCTGAAGGCAGGCTTGGTGTCTCGCTGTCTAAAAGGAACGGGACTGTTCCGGTCGGCTCGTCCATGTCGTCATGGCGCCTGAACCAGAACCTGCGGAGATACTCGAATGCTTCGAGCAGGTTCGACTTTCCACTTGCGTTAGCACCATAGATAAGTGCTAAACGTAACAATCGCACGCCATTGGCAACTTCCACCACTTGTGTGTTCTCAAAAGTTGTATCCTTCGTCGCCTCAAAGCTCAACGTGACCTCATCTCTGAAGGACTTATAGTTCTTTATCTTGAATTCCTGTATCATAATCGGCTCCTCCCTGATTTGTTGCAAAGATAATGATATTGCAGCTATTCTCCAAATAAAATAGATTGAAACTTATATTTTATTTTCTCTTTCAGCGTTAAATAGTCTAACATTAGAAATAGGACAGCAGTTTATTGTATTCTTCGGCTGAATTATCATTCTTAATCATGGCGCAGTGGTTTAGTTTATTTCTTAGCAATATATAAGCTAAACCAAATTAAACCACTGATAACCGTCATTAACATGGTACGGTTTGTCCTCACGATGATATTGGCAGGTTTTGTCAAATGCTCAATGAACTTTTGTCCCCCGTTTGTCCCCCGTTACCGAAAGTCTTTCCTTCTGCAGATATTTGAGGCTATTGAGTGTTAACGACTTGTGAACAAATGCTAATTCACTTTTAGGACTAAAACATATAGTGCATAGGAAAATAGCAACAATAAGCACAGCTAGTAAGTTGCTGCCTCTATTCCTTGCAGCATACTGTTATAAATTTCGTTGCTCATGCTTTAATAACTTTAATAAGGTGCGTATGGAATCACATTTCTTTCCAACGGCTGTATAAACTTTGAAAATATCAGGATCCATCTTGGCAAATCGATCCATGTCAAGACGTAGATCTTCCTCCAGATAGATGCTGGCTTCCTTCACAAACCGCAGATTAACGTGTGGTGTATTGGCAACCAAGTCGCACAGCGTTTTTTCTGGCGTGACTATCATGAAGGCAAGCTCTCCATTACTGATGCTGCGCACCCCTATATGAAAGGCCTCGCGGGATATTGACGTATAAGAGAAGCGTCCATAAGGGGTATCGAAAGCCCTTGCATGTTTTATGGTCACAGACTGCGTCTCATAGACGGTCTCCGGTATCAGTCCATAGTAACGTAAGGCGGTGGACATGGAGACGTATGACGGAGCATAGATATGGTTGACCATAAGTTCTGTCGACAAGGTCTTGCCAGTAATTTCGGGATTGACAACATACAATCCCCGCTTGAGCCTGATGATTTCATCATGCTTCTCCAACCATCTCACCTTTTTGTTCTTCTCTGTGAGAGATGGAAACAACGATCCAATTGTGGCGGCTGTGACGGGTATGTTACCGAATTGCCTCAATTCATTTGTCATTGCAAGGTATATTCTCCCACTAACTTTTTGCAAAAATAGTAATTATTTGAATAGAAAAAGCACAAATAGGGATCTTTTTATTCCTAAAATTACTATTTCAGTTAGTTGACTGGTCAGTTAACTCTTAATTCCCCAGCGACCTTCTTTCTACTTTTACCCATAGTCCGTAATGTTTTGGTGAAAGAAAAATTCTTCCACCAGTTGAACATTACGAGACGCTTGCTTTTTGTGTCATATTCATTTTAGCTGCGGTAGTCACCAGTTGTAAGTTCTTGATTCAAATAGGAATATACAAATGAGACAGTCACCGAATTATGACACTATACACATTTTATACGGATGTTTTTTATACGGATGTTTTACCGATCAATTGAAGAGGAACTTTTATCGGCAGAGTTTTTTTGTATCCTGCTGAACGGGCAGAGATCAAACAGAAGTTGTTTTAACTGATCTGGGGCAACCTTATCTTCTAACATTTGTAATAATTCCTCTTGTCTCGGTTGTCCCATAGTGAGACGGTACAACGAGAGTACCTTGATAAGTCTATGATACTTTGATATGTCTTCACTTAACGGATACATCGGCACTATACGCTCTATCTTCTCTGTTGCTATTTCTTTAAAGTGCTTATCATCAAGCGGCAAAAACCAAAATGGTACCATTTCAGAATTGTTGCCCTTTAATTCTTCAGAAGCATTTTTAAACATTTCATTCCAACTAAAGATTGTATTATATAGTTTGGCAATATTTCTTCGGACTGACAAACATTTGTAACGGTTGATTCTGCCTTCTCGCTGTTCAAGATCCTGAGGATTGGAAGGAAGATTCCAATGAATTATTTTTCGGCAATACCAATGAAAGTCAAGCCCCTCCTGACCAATAGAGGTGGAGGCAAGGACAAACGGACGGAATAGGCTATTAAAAGCAGAACGAAGATTACTGGTATGTTTGACATCCTTCTCGGTCTGTTTTCCACTTCCGAAATCCAAAGCAAAGTGTTTGCGCATTTTATACTTCATCTCTGTGCCGAAAGTCTGGATTGTATTTACCTGCTGGATGTTGGCCGGGATAAATGATTCTTTCATTCTCCCAGCAATCTTATCTATGCTTTTGTTCTCACCAATCATGTGAACAAACTCATCAAGAACTGCTTGCAGATTGCCCTTGATGCAGTAATCAATTACATTCTGAAAATAGTTGTTGTAACTTTTACAATTATTATGCACTGCCGCTATACCAGTACGAGAATTGAAAAGTGACGCTATTTCTCTTGCGACTTCTTCTGCATATTGTCTCGTTTGCTTATCATCATTACTTAATCTGCGGAATATACGGTAAATGCAGATAGCCGGAGACCCAATTGCCATATCTGCCAATATTTCTTCTGCATTTTGGGGGATGTTTCTTGGTTGGACGTTTGGGTCATCAAGAGCAAGAATCAATTGATAGATGTCCAAAGAACTTACACGGCTGACGCGATTGATTCTAAAATTACAGAGTTTGATTCTTACTTTCTTAACGATAAAATCCTTAATTAACCCAAGCGGTTTTCCATAAAAATCTTCCGGTTTATAAAGATCAGCAAGATATGTAGACACCGTAAACATGACTGAGAGAGACTTCGTTTTATTACTATCTCTCAGCAGTTGCGCATCATTTCCGTGATAGGTATTTTTCTTCCGTGATAACAACAATCGTCTTTCTGCTTCATACGATATTACCTTTCTCATAGAAATTCGAGAGGAACTGATTGATCCGAGCATTTCCACTTTTATATTTAAGTCGTAGCAAGAATTCTACATTTCTCTCAAATGCCGAAGTCGTCGCATTAGCTGAACCGAGAAACAGATATTGCGCATTGCGTCCATTCCATACATGGTACATTTTAGCATGAAGATCCATACCACGGCTTACCAAATCATCAAGTGCAACGTATATTCCGCCTCTATTGTTGAATTGGTCGAAAATTTTTTGGTCAACATACTCTTTCCTTGTGATTAATATGCATCGACTTTTATTTTCAGAATTGAGTCTGGCTATCATACTCTTGTCAATAAAGGGGGATACGATAATGCTTTCTGTACCAATGAGAGATTTATCCAACTTACGCTGCTCCCCATCCTTTTTAAACACATAAGGGAAGAAATCGTAGTCTTCGAATGGAGCTTCTACATTAAATTGCTTCACGTGTTTTAAATCTTCACACAATTGGAGAACGGATTTCTTTTGTTCACCACTAATGTTCGATTCTCCGACTATTGATTTAATAAACGAAATGAGGGGCTGATGCTTCTTAGTATTTATGGCTTGTGTCCCAACTTTTCCTGTCAAACATGCCACGCAGTCAATAGTGTCAGTGTATGCCAGATTTCTGCTTGTGACTATTAATTTGAGTTGAACATCATCCTTGTTGTCTTTGCTGACTTCTCTAATCAGCCATAACTTTGGATGAAAATTGGCTCTATGGTCCTTCTTGTTAAAAACCTCAAAGATATTTTGCTCCAGCAATGAATATACCTTTCGTATCTTCGACGGAACTGCTATTCCTCCCTTGTTGCAGAACACTACAACCTTTTCGCTGCTTTTGTTGATGGCCTCAAGCAAAATATGTGAAGACTGAATGATGTTCTCATCCATTTCTCCAAGCATCCCGAAAGCCAAATAGGTCGTCAATAGAGCATCAAAGCTCAGAGAATAAGTCATACCCATGGCAAAGTCTGTGGAATAGCCCGATGCCGGTGCAAGCAAATCACCATACAAATGATCCTTCATTAACTTTTCTGCCATAGTTTATTGGGGATTTCTTATCTCGTTAACCATCGTTCTCACAGTTTCCCAACGAAATGTGTTGGGCACAGGATTCCCACGCCGGATGTCTTTATATGCCTTGTTCCCTATTTTGCTTCTGTCTCGCTTGACAGTATGCTCACGTTCCTTCACTTTTTGGTCAACTATCTGTGTCATGCCTCCGCGAATTGCTTGATAACACGACTCGCAGAAAGTTGTAAGCATCCTATCTATCGGACGGGTATAATCAAACAATGACCGATAAGCATCCTCGTCTGCTATAGTCTTATTGAATTGCTCTAATTGAGCTTTGTACGAGTTGTCACAAGTGGTTGCCTCTTCTGTCCTCTGGAAGCTATTATAGTAACAATAGTTGTACCGCCAGTCAATAAGGTAAATCAGCTTGGAAAATAATACAGATTTTTGATAGATGTCAACGAAATCCTGTGTCTCATTCTGTAATAGTCCATCTACATCATAATAGTCTGTCCGCTCCGGAATATCATCCTTCCTTTCAATGAGGAAGGATAACATAGATTCTTGACAAGTAGCATAGATCCTGTCGCGTAGAAAATTTGCCTCTTTCTCCGACAAAGCTAAACTCATGGTCTTTCCTTCAAAAAAATGATAAAACTCACCACAAGTTCTGATCAACTGCCTATTACCTGTCAGATCGTTGGTATCATCAGTCTGCTCATTGTCCGATTTCATCATCTTGTTGTGGGGATCAGCAAAATATTTGTTGTTTAATTCCAGAATCAGTCTTTCAATAGCTGTATCAGGAATAATATCATATCTTGCCAGACCACTTCCATAGATATACATAGGATCATATTTCACGAACTTACGATAATCCTTCAAAGCCTCTTTATAGGTATCGATACCTGTAATTCCCTTAACATCCGTCTTGGGATTGCCATCTGAATCTTCCGCCAATTGACGGGTTATCTGAACCTCAGCTTTCTTGATATAGCGATCCACCTCTGCAAGGGAATTGAATCTTCGATTCTTATACGCAGCATGATAATATAACGAGGGTAGTACAGCAAAATATTTAGCATGATGTTGTAATGTGGATGTTCCAGGAAATAATGTGTTTGAGAAATGGTCCCGAACTCTTCCTATACCCAGTTCTTCGATAGCCTCTGACTCCTGTAATAATTGCATCAGCTTAGCCACACGTTTTTTCTCGTCTGTATTGAAGTTGATAAATCCGATTTGCATACTAACGGCCCAAGGGGGATTGTCCGTGGCGGACGGATGCCGCTGCCTAACCAAAGAACTTGATATGATAGCGTGCTAAAACTATTTTTTTTGCTTACCTTTGCGGTCATGGAACAAGAAAAGATAGAC
>Ga0256407_10008362_pt1 | contig 15228 bp, 4 predicted proteins | sample RumenRJG_04DNA_FD_193489 | JGI IMG/M metagenome (GOLD analysis project Ga0256407, IMG submission 193489) | Bovine rumen microbial communities from Lethbridge, Alberta, Canada - RJG_04 | ecosystem: Host-associated > Mammals > Digestive system > Stomach > Rumen | place: Canada: Alberta | collected...
AACAACAACCCCAACAACAAAAAGTTCAACAACCTCAACAACAAAAAGTTCAACAACCCCAACAACAAAAAGTTCAACAACCTCAACAACAAAAACAACAACAACCCCAACAACAAAAACAACAACCTCAACAACAAAAACAACAACCTCAACAACAAAAAGTTCAACAACCTCAACAACAAAAAGAACAACAAAAGGAACAACAACAAAGAGAAGAAGAAAAAGTAGAAGAAAAGCAAGAAGAATTAGTAGAAGAATTAAATGAACTTCCTGAAGATGAGAAAGAAAAAAATCCACCCGACGTTCAACAAGAAAAAGTTGAAGAAGAACCTCTTCAAGAACCAACATATCCAGAACAATTGGTAGTACCAGAAACAGGAATTCAAGACCAAGAAGAATTACCATCTCAAACTCAAGAAGAACAAGTTGATACAGTTCTATCAAATTTATATGAAAAACTTCAACGTGATCAAAAAATAATGGATGATATATTTAATAGAGATAAAAATCAAAATGAAAATGATATTTCAAATTTAGATGAAAAAATAGAAAAAATAAATGATGACATTTCTAATCTTTCTGAAAAAATTAGAGATAATGAAAATAAGAAAGATGCTCTTTCTGGAAGATTACCTGAAGTTCAATCAGATAATGCTGCTTTAGAACAAAAAATTGAAGATTTGAAAAATGAAGATAAAACTAATAAAGAACAACTTGAAGATGATATTCTTTATAAAAATGATATTATAAAACAAGTTGAACAGGCAATTGCTATTTTAAAAGGAATAAAAGTACCTGGAAAAGAAGAAGAAGAACCTGAACATGGTATAATTCAACAACAAGAAATTATACAACAACCTCAAGATCAACAAAATCAATTTTCAGTACCTTATGAAGAAATTCAAGCACCTCAAACAGGTATTGAAATTGAAGAAGAATATCCACAAGAACCAGAAGATATTCCAGGACAACAACAATTACAACAATTACAAGATCAAAAACAAAATCAAAAACAACAACAACAACAAAAACAACAACAAAAACAAAATCAAAAACAAAAAGAAAAAGAAAAAGAAAAAAAAAAAAAAAAAAAAAAAAAATTTATCCCATTAAATAAAAAATGGAAACAAAAAGACTTATATGAATCACAAGAACAACAAGAACCTCAAGAACCACAAGAGCCAATTCAACAAGAACAAGAAAAAAAAGAAGAAGAAGAAGAAGAAGATGATGGTAGATTACATTGGAAATTTAATACACCATTTGGTAAATTTGGAGCATCAATGTCAAAGAAAAATCCATTAGCAAGATTTTTCTCATTTATGCAAAAAAAAAGACCAATAAAAGACGTTGGACTTGCAATTGAACTTTTAGAACAAATTATTGCTGAATTAAAAAATGAAATTAAAGAGGAAAAAGATCAATTAAATCATTCTGATTTAGAAGATGAAATAAAAGCATATGAAGAAAAATTAAATGAATCATATGAAATTGCAGAACAATTAAAAAATGATTTAAATGATTTAGATCAAACAATTTCAAATGATCAAAAAGAATTAGAAAAATTAAATGATAATGTTGAATCTTTTAATGAAGAAAGAAAGGATAAAAATAAATTAGATGAAGGTAGATTTGAAAGATATATGAAAGATAAAAATATTAGAACTAAACAAGAAAATATAATTGATGATATTAAATCAATTTATAATAATGATATTTTACCTCTTGCTGATAGTTTCCCTGATGAAGTTAATAAAATCGGAGATGCAACTAATGCTTTGAAAAATTAAAAAAAGTAATTAAATTAATTTTCAAAAATTTTACTTTTTATCAATTAAAATCATTTTATTGTTTTAAAAAAAAAATTTTTATTTTATTTTTTTTTATACTTCATTCATAGTTTGTTGTTTAAAAAAATAAAAATTAAATAATTATTTAATCAATGATTTTTATTTCCATATTTTCAATTTTCAAATTTTAATTTTTCTATTTATTAAAATGGAAATTATAAAGATTTCTTAATTGAGCATCTTCATTTTTCTTTAATTCATACATTTGCATTAATTCATCATATTCTTGTTTAGCTTGTAATAATTCATTATTTAATCTTTCTTTATCAGCAGTTAATTGATTATAAGTTTCTTGTAATGAATTTAAATTTGCTTCTACCAATTTTTTATTTTCTTTAATTGATTCTAAATTATATTTTGCAGCTAAATTTTCTTGAATTGCTCTATTTAATTCTTTTTGTAAATTCTTTTTCATTTCTCTTAACATTGTCAATTCATTATGATCTTTTCTATTTTTCATAATTTCTTCTTCTGCCATTTGTTTAATTTTTAAATTTTCTTCTTTCATTTCTTGTTCTTTTAATTTTGAGTTTTGTAAATTTTGAGTTATTTCTTTAAATTCTTTTTTTAAATTTGATTCTTTTTCTTGAAGAGATTGAATTTGTTTATTTAATTTATCAAGTTGATATTTTTCTCTATTTAAACTTTTAGCAGTTTTAATAACCATTCTTTCATTCATTTTTCTTATTTATAAAAAATCAATTAAAATATAATAATTAAATCATTAAATATGAAAAATTTTAAAATTTATATTAAAAAAATTAAAAATTGGATTTTAATATATAAAAAAATTATTATTCTAAATAAGATTGATAACTCTCACCTGTAATTTTTTCAATATAATTAATTAAATTTATTGTTTCTTTTTGAACAATTTCATTTGAATCTTCAAGTAAATCAACAATTGAAGGAACAATATCACTAACTAATGTTAAATATCTTTCTTTAATATTTTCAAATAAATATAAAATCATTTTAATTAATAAATATCTAGAAATATAATTTTCTTCTCTTGATAAATTTAATAATTCATCATTAAATTCTTTAAATTGGTCATCTGATTTTATATTTAAAAACATTTCATAAACACAATCTTTAATTGAATTTTCATAAAAATTATTCATTTCTTTTTCAGTACCATTTAATTTAAATTGTTCAATTATTGGATCAAATAATTCTTCAATTATTTCTGATATTAATTCACCTTTTGAATATTTGAAATTTAATTTTATATTTTCAATAAGTAAAGTTGATAATTTTAAATATGAAAAATCTTCATTTATATCTGATTCATCATCTTGTCTTTCATGTTTTTTATTTAATTTAATTGGAGTTGATTTCTTTTTAAAAATAGATGCATTTGATAAATTAATTAATTCAATTTGTGTTTTTTTATATTTTGGATAATAATTATTAATAAATATATCTCTTATTATATTTAATAATGTATTAAATATTTGAAAAACAATTATTGAATTTGTAATTTTATATTCTTTATAATCATTTCTTTCATTTAAATACTCAAGAAGAAATTCAAATATTTTTTTAAGTTGTTTTTCATTCATTTTTAAAATTAAAGTTTTTAAACATATTTGTATATCTGTTAAATTTTTTTGAGATGATTTTAATATTTCTGTAAAAAATTTTATTAAATCCATATATGTATCTACAATAACAATTTTATCTGCATTTAATATTATACTATTAAAAAAATATAATATTAATGAATTCATTTGTTTTTTAGAATTAAATTTAATAGAATCAAATGATGAATCAAATTCAGTTTTTTTTGCTATTTCTCTTAATAAATTTTTTATAATTTCATTATTATTTTCTTCAAAAGGAAGATTTGTAATTACATCAATAAAATCATTTAAAAATGGTGAAAGATAACCACATAAATTTCCTTTTGTTAAATTATTTAAATTATCTAAAATTATCTCTTTATTTTCTTTTGTTAATATATTTTCATTTTCATTATTATTAATTCTCATTCCATCTATAAAAATTGGAATAAAGTCATTAAAATATGAAATAAAATTAATATCAAATATATTAAAAATATGAATTAAATATCTGAATATTGTAAAATGATATAAATAGAAATTTGAATCATAATTTTTTGGTTTTTGTTTTAAATCATTATTTATTATTATATCTAATCCTTTTTTAATTAAATCATAATTACTTTCTGAATTAGTTAGTTTAATTAAAAGTCTATATATATAAATTAAATTTTCTATTTTTGTTTCCTTTTTATTCAATATTATTTCATTTAAAATATATTCATTTAAAAATTGATTTGATGATGGAATTATTGGTGTAATTTCTTTTAATATTAAATTTTTAGATTTTGAATATTTTGTTTTATCTTTTATATTATATAAAGTTTGGAATAAATAAGGAAGTAAATTCTGCTTTTTTGAAAATTGAAAAATCTTACTTGTCACTTCTTTTTCTTTATTAAATATATTTGTTACTATATTAAGTATAATTTCAGAAATTTCATCATTTGAATTATCATTCATTGAATTTTCAAATAAATCATATTTCATTTTTAGTAAATTTGAAATTATATTACCTTCTAAATCTAATAAAATATTTTCATTTGTATCTTTTAATATTAGTAAATTTTCCATTAATTTTACCCATTCATATAGATTATTATAATAATTATTCTTTTCATTTAAAAGAAATTTATTTAAAACTTCACTTTTTTCATTTTGAAATCTTTCATATAATTTATAATAAAAAAATGCTAAACATAATCCTTTCATAATTTTAGTTTTTGACAATTTAATAAGTATTTCAGAATTAATTTGTGTTTCAGGATGTTTTATTATTAATTCAATATATTTATAATATAATGAAACATTTTTTTCATCATTTTTTATATTTTCAATAAATTCAATTAATAAATTGAAAATTATATTAAATATTTCTGTTTTTATCATTATAGCCAAATTACTATTTTTCATTACTATATTATATGAATTTATTATTAATGAATTATCAATTCCTTTTATTAATGTTGTTAAATGATTTGATGTTCCTAAAATTAATTGAATTTTCTTTTCTTGTTCATAATTTAATTCATTTTCAATATCAAGAGAATCAATTAATTTAGTAAATATTTCATTTAATTCATTTAATAATTCATCACAATCATTTTTAGAAATATTTTTTAATGATTTACTAATACCATAAATTGAATAACATATATTGATAATAATATCTTTTGTTAATTTTAAAATTTGAAAAGTCTTTTTTAATATTTCTATATTTTCATAATTTGGATGTACCATAATACATTTAAAAAAATATATAATTTGATTTTCTTTAATTTTATTCTTTTTAATTGATTTAATTATATAATTTAAATATTCATCTAATTCATTTTCATTAAATTGTAAATCAAATTGAAATGGATTTATATTATTTTTAACACAAAAACTGATAATAATAAATAATTCTTCTGGATTTTTAAGAGAACTTAAAGGGAAACCTACTTTAAATAAAATATCAATTATATCTTGAGATAATATTTCATCATTTTTATCTTTTAAAAAGAAAATTATTTCTTTTTCACTATTAGGAAAATAATTTAAAAAATTTTTAAGAAGAAGATTACATAACTTATTATTCTGAATAGAATTTTCAATATGATTTAATAATTGTTTTTTATTATCATTTTGAAAAACAATTTTTTTAGTAAACAATGAAAGAATTTTAATAGTAATATTTTCAAAATTTTCATCATAAACAGGAATTAATAAATCACAAAGTAAAATATATAAATTTTGTACATCAATTAAACTAGATTCAAATAATCTATAAATATAATTTTTATTTATTTTCAATTCATTTTTATCATTATATACAGTTTCCTTTAATTTAGAAAAACATTCTTGAGATTCACTTGAAGATTTTATTTTAACATCATTATCTTTTATTATAGAAGATAATGGAGTAAGAATACATTTTCTTTTTGTCCCAAAAAATATTGATAAATTATCATAGGACATATCTGAAAGATGCATTAAAAGTGAAATTGTTAATAATAATTCTTCATTTTGAGATTCTCTCATGAAATCAGAAACAAAATTTAAAAGTATTTTTGATTTATTGTTTAATAAAGAATACGCCAAATAAATTTGTTTAATTTTTGAAAAATGTGTATTTAAAACAATTGAAAAATAAGTTTGAAATTCATTTGTATTTTTTAATAATATTTTTGTCAATTTGTCAATATGATTTAATTTATTATTAATATTAGAAATATATGAAATATAACCTCTTAATATTGAATAATATAATTTTTCATAATATTTATATGTATTTGTTTCATCTAATAAATTTTCAATTGATATTAATTCGTCTTCTCCTTCAATTTCATTTGGTTTTTTATAAAAATTTTCAAATATTGTTGTTATACATTTTAAATTTAATCCTTTATTTGTTTCATTTGATGATTTAATTATCTCTGTTAATAAATTAATAAATTCAGTTTTTTTAAATTCAAAGTTAAATTCTTTTATACTTTGATTTTTAGTAAAAAAAATATTTTTATATAAATTAAATTTAATATTTGTATTGATGTAAATTGATGTTAAAAATTTTTCAATATTATATTTAAATCCTTCACTATATTTATTACTGTTATATTTTTGGAGTATTTGAAAATAAAAATTTAATATTTCATTTGAAATACTTTTCAAATTTATATTATTCATATTTAATATTGAATTTAATATTATTTCATCATCAAGCATAATAAATTTTGAAGATAAAGCAGATAAAATATTTTCTTGATTTTTATCTTTATTATTATTATTATTTAATTCTCTTATTGCATTCATTACTTGAGGAACACTTGAACTAATTAAATTTAAATATAATGAAAGATTACCATTTGCAATTGGAAGATTATTTAATTTATTTTCTTTATGTAATTGTATAAAGGCAATATTTACATTTTTTAAATTTAAATCTTCTATTAAATTCCAATTTTTAAATGTTTTATTTTTACTTAATAATAACATTATTTTCTTTAATAAATCTATATTATTAAAGAAAGGGGATATTATATTTTGATTTATTTTGGATATAATAAATTCTAAAATTAAATATTCCAAATTTTCCATATTATTTAACATTTCATTTGAAATATTTATAATACAATCAATTTTATTATCAAAATTATTAATTATATCATTTTTAAATAAAGGAATATTTTTATCACTAGAACTTTCATAATAATTTTTTGATATTAATTTTGTAATTGACAAAATACTAAAAACTTCATTTTGTTTATCATTATCAAGTTTACTAAATATTTTAATTATAATATCATTTCCCAAAGCTTTTATTATTTCATTACTAAAATTTAAATGAGTTAAAAATGAATAAAGAAGAGAATGATAAGTAGAAATATATTTTAAAATATTATTATTATCTAATTCAATAATTTCTCCAATTTTATTATTAAAATAATTAATAAATTTCATACATAATAAAAAGAAATTTCTATCTCTATCTTTATTAACAGAATTCATATTATCAACTTTATATTTGAGAATATCACATATAAAAATAAAATAATCATAATTATTTAAACTAATATTATCAATATAATAATAAATTATTTTTGTTAATATATTAAAATTATGTGAATCAGATAAATATTTAATTAAACTTTCTTTTGAGATAATTTTCCCTTCTTTTGAATAATTTTCTAAGAATTGATAACTTTCATTTTCTTTAAAGTTAATATTTTGTAATAACTTAATAAATATATTATCATAATAATAACATAAATAAGGAATAATAAAATCATCAACTAAAAATAAATTAACCTTATAAACTCGAATTAAATATTCCATAACCATATGTGAATTTTTATTATGAAAATAAAGACTTAAATCAATTAATAACTCCTTTAATTTATTATCATATTCCTTTAATTCTGAATTAGGAATCATTTCTCTATTAAAATATTTAGAAGTAGATGAAAAAAATTGTTTAAGATATTTCATAAATTTATCATTTATTTCCGCCAAATTACGAAGTCCTTCATATCCTATTTCATATATTGAATCTACTTCTATGAAATTGGCGTTTCTAAAATCAAACAATAATGAACTTTGTCCTTTATATGGTAATTGAGGTTGTGTTTTTTGATTCTGTTTTAATCTATCTAATTGACTTTTTAAACTTTCTTGCATCTTTTAGAATAAAAATATTTAATTCAAAAATGTTAATTAATTATTTTTTTCAATTAATTTTAAATAATATTATATAGAAATTATTTATTTAAAATATTTTTATATAAACAATTCTTACTAATTTTTTTATTAAATTTTATTTTATAAGTATTTTTTTCTAAAGTGTTTCTTCCATTTTATTATTCTCATCATTATTATTAATATTATTAATATTATTATTAATATTATTTTCATTATTATTAATTTCATGATTTTCATTATTATTATTTTCATTAATATTATTTTCATTATTATTATTTTCATTATTATTATTTTCATTATTATTATTTCCATTATTATTATTTCCATTATTATTATTAACATAATTATTATTATTTTGTCTCATTTCCATTAACTTTCTAAATCTTTCTCTAATTTCACTCATATTAGCTCTTTCCTCAGGATCAACAACAGTAGCTCTTTCAACAATTTCTCTAACATCTTTATCAAGATTCTCAGGAATAGGAAAAGGTTTATTTCCAATAAGTCTCCTAGTAATCATTTGTTCAGTAGGAGCATGTTTCTTACTAATATTATGATAAGGTTTAACTCCACTGAAAATTTCACTAGTCATAACACCAAAAGACCAAATATCACTTTTAATAGAAATAGGAACAGGTTTAACATCATCAATATTAGGATCACTAAATTTATCTAAATCAATTTGAAATTGTTCAGGTGACATATATAAAATTGTACCAATTTGAGCTCTTGTAAATGTAGAAGTATGAGAAGCAATTTTTGAAATACCAAAATCGATTAATTTTACTTTTTTATCATCATTAATCATAATATTACCTGGTTTAATATCTCTATGTATTAATTGCTTTGAATGAAATTGTTCTAAAATTTCACTTAAATCATATAAAACTGAAATTTTTTCTTTATTTGATATATTTGGATATAAATCTTTTAATGTTTTACCTGAGATAAATTCAAATATTAAATTATAATGGTTTTTACGTTTCATTATACCATAAAATTTTGGAATGTTTGGATTATCTGCTTTTTTTATTACTTTTATTTCGTTTAGTAAAATATCTAAAATTTCTTGAGTTTTTTCTCTTAGTTTTATTTTTTTTATTGCTACGGAATTTCCTAAATATTTTCCTTTGTATACTTTACCAAATGCACCTTCTCCTATTACGTATTCTCTTGTTATTTCAGATTCTGGAATTATTTTTGAACCAATTTTTATTATTTCGTTTTCAAAATTTTTTTCTAATAATTCATTTTCTGTATCTAAAATCTCCATTTAAAATTTATTTAAAAAAATTCAATTTTTTTTATTTTTTTTTAATGTTTTGTTTTAAGAAAATGAAATTGAAAATACTAATTTGAAATTATTCTTTGATAATTTAATAAATTTTAAAATTATTTTTATATAAATTATAAAATTCAATTTTTAAAAAAATAATTCTAAAATTTATAATGTCAAATAATGAATCATTAAATGTTGAAAAAGAAGAAAAAAATTATGAAGAAGAAGAAAATAAAAATAGTAAATATGAAGAAGAAAAAAAAGATTATGAAAAACAAGATGAATTTAAATATGAAAATGAAGAAGAAAATTTTGAAGAAAATATAAAAAAAGAAAATAAAGAAAATCAAATTGAAAATGAAAAAATCGAAGAAATAGAAAATCATAATAAAGAAAATAATGAAATAGAAAATCATAATGAAGAAAATAAAGAAATAGAAAAAGAAAATGAAGAAATAAAAGAAGATAAAAAAGAAGAAACAATAATAGAAAATAATAAAAATGAAGAAGAAAAACAAGAAAATTATAATAATCAAAAAAACAAAGAAAAAAAAAATGAAACACAAAATAAATTTAATAATATGATAGATAATAAAAATCTTAATAAAAATTTATCAATGGATAAAGAAAAATTATTTGAAACTTTTATGTTATTTCAAAATTTCATAAGTATAAATAATGATATTCAAAATGAACATAAAAGAATAATAAATGATGAATTAGAAAAACAAATAAAAACAAAATATAATAAAAGTAAAAGTACAAATGAAGAAAAAGAAATTGAAATTACAAAACCAAAAAAAATGAATTATGATGATAGACCAATAAAAGCAACAAATACTAATTTTATGGAATTATTAGAAAAAACTTTAGCAAATGAAAAAGAAGAAAATATAATAAATCCACCAAAGAAAAAAATAATAAGACATGAATATAAAAAAAAAGAAATTAATATTTCTAAACCTTCAAAAAATGATAAAAAATATACTTATTATACTGATTTATTAGATGAAGATGGTAATTTAGATGAAGAAAAATATAATAAAATTAGAGGAAAAAGTCATGGAAAAAATAATAATAATAATTATAATAAAAGTATAAAAAATGAAAATGAAGAAAATGATCAAAAAGAAAAAATAATTAAAACTGATAATAATATTAATGAAATAAATAAAGATTTTGAAAAGAAAAAAGAAGAGATTAAAGAAAATGAAAATATTATGAAAGAAAAAGAAAAAAAAAGCTTTAATGAACCAAAAAGAAAAAGTAATGAACATTCAAAAAATCATTCTGAAATAAATAAAAATACAAAAATTATGATTGAACAAACAATGAATGAATTTAATTATGAAATATCAGAAATTAAAGAAGAAAAAGCAAAAATTGAAAGATTATATAATGAATATTTTAAAATGAAATTAAAATTAAAGAATGATATTGAACAATTTAATTTAAGAAAAGATGAGTTTGAAAGATATAGAGAAGGAGAAATCAAAAAATTTGAAAAAGATAAAAAATTATTAAATACTTTAAAAATTCAAAATCAAACATTAACTCAAAATTTAAAAAGAGACAAAGACACAATTGAAAATTTAAAATCTCAAATTTATAAATTACAATTAGAAATGAAGCAAAAAGATAATACAAATAACTTAATAATTGAAAAATTAAAAAAACAAATAGAAGATTTAAAAAATAATCAAAATCTTAATATTAATAATTCAAACACAAATATTTTATCAAATATAAATCAAAAAAATAATAATACTGAAAATATAAACAATATTAATAATAATCAAAATAATAATAATCAAAATAATAATAATAATATTAATAATAATAATAATAATCAAAATAATCAAAATAATAATAATAATATTAATAATAATAATATTAATAATAATAATAATATTATTAATAATAATAATAATAATATTAATAATAATAATAATAATAATAACCAAAATATCGAAATAGAATCAAATCAAATAAAACAAACAAAAAATAACCCTCTTCAAAAACAAAAAAAAAAATCAAATAAAAACATAAGTTTAAGTAAAGAAAACATAAAAATAAACAAATTATCAATTTCCAAAACAACATCTCCAAAAAATAAACCTCTTCAAAATCAAACACAAAATCAAATTATTTCTCAAAATAAAAACACCCAACCAAAATTAAACCAAACTCAAAAAATAATTGAACCAGAAAAAAAAATCCAAAACCAAAAAGAAATATCATCAAATAGTAAAATCCGAAAACAAAAAAATGATTTTAAATCAAAAACAATAACAATAGAACCATCTTTAAAAGAAAAATTTTTAATGTCTCTTGACGACAACACATATGATTTTACATTTCCAGAAAAATATCATAAAAAAGATAAAAGTACAATAATAAAAACATCATCAAATGAAGGAAAAACAATAAATTTATATTCAAATAACAAAAGAGAAATAATTTTTCAAAGTGGTGTTCGTAAAGAAATTTTTCCTGATGGTTATCATATAGTTTATTTTACAAATGGTGACTTAAAACAAATTTTTCCAGAAGGAAAAAGTGTATATTATTTTAATGAAGCTAAAACTGTTCATACTACTTTTAATGATGGTCTTCAAGTTTTTAGATTTAGTAATGGACAAATTGAAAAACATTTTCCTGATGGGAAAAAACAAATTTTTTTCCCTGATGGTTCTCAAAAATTTATTAATTTTGATGGATATGAAGAAACTTATTTTAATGATGGAACTATTCAAAAAATTGATAAGGATAATAATGTTATTTTTGAATTAAAAGATGGAACTAAAGAAATTAAATATGCTGATGGGAGAGAAGAAAGAATTTTACCTAATGGAGATGTTGAAACTATTGAAAGAAATAATAGTGAAGATGATATTATTTCTAATGAAGAACATTTTGATGTTAATAGTGAAGAAAATGAAAAAAATGAACAAAATGAAGAAAATGATTAAAAAGTTATTTTTTTTTTTTTTTAATTGTTATTAAAAATATTTTTTATTTTATATAAATATAATTATTTGGTTAATTAATACAAAAAAAAAATTTAAAAATATTATTTTTTCTATTTAATATAATTAATAATTTAACATGACATATAGAAAAATATTATAAATATATAAATATATATACAAAAAAAATACATTATTAAAAATTTTCAAACCAATCCTCACAAGAAGCTCTTTGTGAATCATTTAAAGCCATATCAGGATTATTATGAATCCATTGATTATACAATTGAAGAGAATGTTTCTTAAAAGAACCATTACTAGCCCAACCATTCATATCATCAACATTAGGAATATATTGTGGATTACATTTCAAATATTCAATATCACTAAAATTAAACCCAAAAAAAAATTGTTGTGTTTGAATTAATTCAATTTTACTTAATCTCTTAGTAGAATTTTTCTCAAGCATAGAATTAATTAAAAACTCAAAAGATTTATGTTCAAATCCTTGAGGAAAATTTAACTTACCATTAATAATAACAAAATAAATACTCATAGGATCATCTTGATCACCAACAAAAGGTAAATGACCAATAACACATTCATACATAATAACAGCAGCAGACCAATAATCAACTTCAAATGAGTATCCTTCACCTAATATAACTTCAGGAGCCATATAATTATAATTTCCAATTATTGAATTTGTCTTATCTTTTATTTCTTTTGCATATCTTAAATTATATAATGATAAATAACCATTTTCTCTTACTATAAAATTTTCTGGTCTAATATCTCTGTGTACTATTTTATTTTTATGGAGGAAATTTATTATTATTAGTATACTTGCAAAATAAAATTGAATTTGATATGTTGAAAAGGGATTATGATCAATTTCTCTTATTAAAATATCAAATTCAATTCCTTTTATAAATTCAAAAAGGAGAAAAATGTGATTTCTATCTTTTAATATTTTTATAAATTTTACTATGTGTGGATAATCCATTTTTAACATTATGTTTTTTAATGATTCTAATTTTGAGAATAATTTTTCTTTTATTATTCTATTTTTTGGATAACTTTTTATTGTATATAATTTACCATTTGTTTTTGATGATACTAAAGAAACTGTTCTTGTATCATCATTACTTAAATCAAATAAAATTTGTAAATCTTTTAATGTTATTTTTTTGTCTACTATTATTAATGTGTTTTTTAAATATGATGTTAATGTTGGTCCTATTGTCATTTTAAATTTATTATTATCAATTAATAATAATTCACATTCTGTTTTTGCATATGTTGTTTCGGAATATTTATCTTCAAATAATAAATTATTTCCTATACATTCACTTTCTTTATATTCTATTATTTCTGTTATTGAATTTTCTTCATTTTCTTTTATTATATCTTTTTTTTCTTCATAAAATACTATACCTGATAATATAAAAAATATATTTTTTCCTTTTTCATTTTTTTTTGTAATTTTTTCATTTATGTTATATTTTTTATAAATCATTTTATCCATTAAATCTATTATTTTTTCAAGTGGTAAATTTTTAAGAAAAATACTTTTTTTTAATATTGTTAATTTTCGACTTAATTCATTTAATTCTTGAAAATTTTTAACATTTAAAATCTCTAAAAATTTTTCTGTATCACATTGACAAATTAAACAATCTGGATAAGCAATATGATTTTCTTCTATAATCAAATTTCCTTGTTCAAATAAATTATTCTCATATAAAATTTCCCCTCTTTTACAAATAATTTCATTTTGATTATTTTCTTTAACAACATTTCCATCAATAATAACAATAACTTTTTCAGAAATATGTAATCCTTCATTAAAAACAATATCATCTTTTTTAAAAACTTTCATTTCAAAAATCTCAAAAGTTTTATTAATAAATTCAGGAAGAATAAAATTTAATATTTTACTAATATGAAAAGAAAACTTAATAAATTGTTTCAATAATTCTTTTTTATAATTTTCCCCTAAAATATATCTAAGACTATCAAAAGAAATAGAATAACAAACACAATTAGTTTTTGCAATAACATCAAGAGATCTTTTAGTATTAACAAAAATACTTCTTTCTCCGAAATTTTCTCCTTTTTTCAAAGTTCTAATAACAATTCCATTTTTAACACAATTAACTTCTCCTTCTTTAATAATATAAATACAATTAGCATCATCTCCTTCTTTTGTAATAATTTCTTTTTCTAAAAAAATTTCTTTATAAAGTGAACTTGATAAAAGACTTTGTTGATAAAAATCCATAATTTTAAATATTGTAACTGAATTAATAAAAGTTTTAATTTCATTATAATTTTCTTTCATTGAAGTATCTACAATTTTTCTAAATGAAACTCTATCAAGAATCCATAATTCACATTGAATTATAGTTCTAATTGTTCCTGTTCGAGGTGCATTATGTAATAAAGCAAATTCTCCAAAGCTTTCTCCACTTGAAAATTTTTTTATTGGCTTATCGTCTATTATTAATTCTACAATACCATTTTTTAAAATATAAAAAAATTTTCCTTCTCTTCCTTGTAAATATATTATTTTATTAGATCCTATTTTTGCTAATCTAAATTCATTTATTATATCTTCTTTATTTTTATCATTTAAACTTTCGATAAAAAAAAGTTTTGATAATGATTTTTTTATTATTTCTATTTCTTCCTTTGTTTTATTTTTCATTCCTGGAATTAAAGTTAATTGACTCATTTCATCTGTGAATTTTAAATTTAATAGATAATTACTAGAAATTAATGCTTTTTTTTTTTGACTTGATTCTTTTATTGATTTTAAAGATTTTATTGATTTTAATGATTTTGTGGATTTTTGCCTTTTTAATATTTTTAATTTTTTGGCA
>Ga0256407_10008363_pt1 | contig 15228 bp, 1 predicted proteins | sample RumenRJG_04DNA_FD_193489 | JGI IMG/M metagenome (GOLD analysis project Ga0256407, IMG submission 193489) | Bovine rumen microbial communities from Lethbridge, Alberta, Canada - RJG_04 | ecosystem: Host-associated > Mammals > Digestive system > Stomach > Rumen | place: Canada: Alberta | collected...
GGGGATGGGGGATTGGGGATTGGGGATTGGGGATTGGGGATTGGGGATTGGGGATTGGGCCCAATCCCCAATCCCCAATCCCCAATCCCCAATCCCCAATCCCCAATATTATAAAAAAATAAATAATTTAAGAATATGTGAAATCCAAAAATATTAAAATTATATTAATGATATTTAATTAAAAAAAATACTTTTTTTAAAATTAACTAACTTAATGTATTTAAAAATAATATGAACAATAATTATGAGGATTATTATTATCAATATTTTTTCTAAGTTAATTATAAGTCCTTAAAAGAAAGGATAAAATTTAGAAATAATATTTTTCTATTAAATAATTTTTTTAAATTAAAAATAATAAATATGAATAAAAATTACAATAAATAAATCATAAATTAATAGATTATAAAATAATATATCACATTCTATTATTAAAATAAAAAAATATATTTAATTTAACTTTATACTATATATATTAAAAAAAATGTATTCCATTCCTTCTACTTTTCAAACAGAATAGTAAAAAAAATTATTTAATTATACTTCATCAAAAAAATTAAAAATTAGTATACATAATCCAAATAATCCTCTTTCAAAATCAACATTAATTAAATCAAAATCAAGATATCCTAATATAAATTTCACAGAAAATTATCAATTAGCCCAATCAATGTTAGATAATCGATTAAACAAATTAAACAAAGAAAGAAATCTTATTAAATCAGGAACACAATCATCAATAAATAATCAATATTATATGAATAAATTAAATGAATTAAACAATTTTGAATTATTATCAAATCCATTTTCCCAATTTTCATATCCTTATTCATATCAAAATCCAATAATTAATCCAATTTATGTTGATATGCCTTATTATATTCAACCTATTATTTTACCTACAATTGAATCTATTCGTCCTCTTAAAAAATATTATTATCCTGATGATTATTATTATAAATATAATGATAATAATAAATTACCTTATATTTCAAATAAAACTACTCAAAGGAATAAAAATGAAACTCCTGAAGAAAAAAAATCTGTTGAAAAAAAATCTTATAATTATGAAAGTGATGAAAAAAGTGATAAGGGAAGTAATAATAATAAAAGTGAAGATGATAAAAAAGAAGAGGAAATTAAAGATGAAAATAATGAAAAAGATAAAAGTGAAGAAGAAGAAGAAATTAATGTTATTGAAATTAAAAATGTCCAATCAATTAAAAATAAAAATAACATTGAAAAATTAAATGAAAATAAATGGTGGAAATTAGTAAGAGATTTTGTTTTATTATATAATTTTATGTTAACAAGTAAAAAATATGTAAGATATGCATTAAAGAGAAATAAATATATTAAAGATAGATATAATTCACTTGAAAATGAAATTGATATTTTAAAAAAATGGATTATTAATATTGAAAAACCTTTTTGGGATATTTTTAAAAAATATGGAAATACAAATATTAGATTTAGAAATCATGATTCAGAAGAAAAAATATATCAAAAATCACAAGAATTATATAAATTAATTAAAATATTTATAAAATATTTAATAGGTAATACTAAAAAATTATCTATGATACCTCAAGAAATACAAAATATATTATATGAATATATAAGAGAAAAAGGATATTATCCAAAAAAATATTTATCATCTTTTCAATATAATAGATTAGATTTTGATTTTTATGGAAGAACAAGATATATGAATGATAAAAGAGGAGGATTAATTTTAGCATTTTTAATTATAAATGGAATTACAGTACAAGAAATATTATTACATTTACATGAACTATTTCCTAAATATAATAGTAATCCTTATTTTATTTCTAATTGTAAATATATTGGAAGTTTATTACATTTTTTAACAAGAGATACTTTTAATAATAATCCTCAAATTTATAATGATAGTTTATCTTTAGTTAATTATTATAGAAATTATCATATAAATGAAGATGAAATTAGAAAACAAAAAAATATTATTTTTCCTAATTATAAAATTTTTAAAGATAAAGATGAATTTGCTCAATTTTTAGTTTCTGAATCTAAAATTAATCAAGTTTGGGAAATTGATCCTGATTTTGTAGATACTTATAAAAAATTTATTTTTGAATGGGCTGTTAATTTAAGTAAATTATTAAGATTACAATATTCACATCATGAATCTACAATGAAAAATAAAAAAAAATCTTCAAGATCTCCTTATAAATAAAATAAATTGATGATTAACCAAATTAATATAAATAAATTAAGAAAAAATTAAAAAAATTATTTTATAATAATTTACATATAATATAAAAAATTATACATTTTTAAAGATATTAATGTAAATTAAAATTTTTTGATTATATTTTTTTTCAATATTATATAATCATATTAAATAATTAGGACTATTATAATAGATATTGTATTATTATAGATTGCAATATTTAATCTTGATAGTTTTTAAAAATATTTCTTTTATCTTATTTTAATGATATATCTTTTTCTAATTTCTTAATTCATAATTATTATTAATGAATTAAACTTGAAAAGATTATCTTTTAATTTATCTTTTTTTTTATTTTTAAATATTTTTGAATTATAATAACTAATAAAAATAATATTAATTTTTTAAATTTATCAATGATATTAAAAGTATAAATAATATTTTTATATATATTTATAATAAATTATTCTAATTGAATAAAATATTTTGTATAATTTTTTATTGAACAATTTCATTGATTTCTATTTTCACAGAAATTAATAAATCATAAAAAGTGATAATTTGATTAAGTAAAACATTAAATCTATTTCTTAGATTATCAATTTCTGTTCCAAAATTTTCATGATTAAAAATATTAAAAGGCCATAATTCTTCTTTCCATTCAAGATAATAAAATAAATTATCATCATTTTTAAATTCTTCTTGTTTTGATGTCCCAGTTAAAAATCTCGAAATATATTTTCTAATAGCTGATTCTAAAATTTTTTTTTTAATTAAAAGATTCTCTTCATTTTTAAAATAATCTTTAATAATATTTTCATTAATTTGAGAATCTAAATTAAGTTTATAATCATAATTAACATTTTCAACTATAAAATTATAATTTTTTTCTTCCATAATTTCAAAAATATCAATTAAATGTGTAATACAAAAATTAATATTTTCATTAAATAATATTTTCATATCTTTTTGAATTATAATATAAGAAGGAAGACGAATAAAAATTTGATTTATTTCAGTATTTTTATTAAATATATCTTTTCCTTTATTATTTAATAAATATACAATAATCATTTCAATTGAAAACATAATTATTTGTGGATTAATATTTTCAATTAATTGATTAATATAATTAATTTGATTTGTTGATAATTTATTTTGAGGAAATTGATTAATAAAATCACTAATTATTGAAGAATTATTTCCAGAAAATGCTTCAAAACGATATGTAACAAATATTTGTTCTTTTTTTGCTTCTCCAGATATAAATTTTTTCTTATTTAAAAGTAAAATTTTTCCCATTTCAATATTAATTTTATCAAAATCAAATTCAATTCTTGAATAATTATTATAATTAATATTATTCATTTCTATATTAAAACAATTTCTAATTGAATAAATTGAAATTAATTCTTCAAAAGAATTAAAAATATCAGAATGAATATTTAAATCAATTATTTCACTTGGAATTGCATTTTGAATAAGTATTTCTTTATTTATATTTTGACATATATATTTTAATTCTCCTCCATTAATAAATTTTTGAATAGAATTTAAAAAATTATTTTGAATTTTAATTAATTCATGATAAAATGTTGCTAAAATCATTCCTTTTTCTTCTCCTAAATCATTTAAACAATATGCTATTTCATCAGTTAATAAAATATTTTTTTTTCTTATTCCATTATTTTGTCTATTAGCATGACAAATTAAATCTGAACTTTTTATTAAAGATAATAATTTATCATAACCTTTTTTAAAATTTTCAAACATTTTCATTATTTTATTATTATTTGGAATTTCTATTAAATCTTCATTAATACTTTTATCATTTGCCTCTTTTCTTGTTAAATTATATGAATATTTATTAATCATATATAAACCAAATGGATTTATTAAAGGTAAATTTTTTATTTTTTCTTCTTCACCTTCATTATAAAATTTAATATATGAATTAATAACTGGAAAAATATTTTTATTTCTAATTTCTTCAAATTTTGTTTCAAACTTTTCTCTAATTGGATAATTTGTAAAAGTAAAATATTTTAATAAAGGATATTCTTTTTGAGGTATAAAAGAATAATCAACATTTTCTGTAATAATTGATTTATTTGAAACATAATTTAATTCTTGAATATTATCATTTTCTTTAATATATTTTTCATAATATTTTTGATAATTAAGAAATGATATTTCTACTAAATAATTTATATCATTTTCAAAATTTCTTCTTTTTTCTATTGTATTCATTTCATTAGTCTTATGAATTAATTCTTTAAGTTTTGGATAAATCATATTTAAATAAATTTGTATTTGATTAATTCCTTTATTACTTAATTCATCTTTTAATAATTTATAAGTTATTTTTAATATTTCAAAACAATTAATTGAATTATCATTTTCTCCCTTTGGCATTTTTAATAAATAATCATTTATATTTTCCTTTCTTAAATAATTTAATTTCTCAGCAAAATACAAATTAGAATAAAAAATAAAACTTAACAATCTATAAGAAACCTGATTTAAATATCTTACATCTTTATTTTTCATAATTATAAATTCCTTAGTAACTTTATGAATACCTTTATATTCAAAAGATTTTTTTTTTTCAACTAATTTAACAAAATCACTTAAAATAATACCAGGAATATCATTATATCTTTTTTTTTGTGCTTGATCAATAAAAATTCTCTGATGACCATTTCTAGAAATTAAAACATGATCATTTCCTCCAATTTGTTGATTACAAATAGGACAATTTGATATTTGATTTGGTCTAGTACAATTTTCAATTTGATAATAATAACCACAACTACAAATATAAAGTCCACGTGATGTATCATTTTGACATAAATCTTGAATTGATTTTAAATTTATTATTATTAAATCATCGGGAGGTTCTCCTCCTGGAATATAACTTTTGTCTATTGTTTGTTTTATTTTTGGAGATTGTAAATTATAGTAAAATGAATTTTTTTTTGAAGTTGAACATATGTAAATTATTTTATGAGAATGTAATATTATTTCAAAATCTTCTATTGATAAATTTTTTATTTGAGGATATATTAAATTTGTATAATTTGTTTCGTTTAAAAATAAGTTTATAAGATTTTTTGTTGTATCTTGTAATTTTTCTGTAATATATTTAAAGTAATTTGTGTAATTTTTATTATATTGATTTGTGATTAAATTTGAGATTATTTCATTTAAAAGTAAATTGTAAAATTCATCAAATCCATTTTTTTCAATTAATTTAATTATTGTCTCATTTTTATTTGAAAAATTCTTTATTTTATCACTAATTAGTTGTTTTGAGAATTCTTTATAAATTAATAAATTTTCAATATTAAAAAATAAAAATGATATATTATTTTTTAAGTTTTCATTGATATTTATTTCATTCATAAAGTTAAAATTTGCATTAGAATTTATTAATTGTTTCATTTTATCATAATTTTCTAATGAAAAATAAAATATTTTGAGAATATATAATTTTATAACTCTTCTAAACTTATTATTTTTCTTTAATAAGAATGTATTAAGATTAATAAAAGAAAATGAATTATTATTGATTATACATTTAGTGTATATATTACAAAAATATTTTATTAGTACAATACAATAAAATATTGAGACTTTGTTATTTTCATTTATTAAGAAATTATTTTTTTCAATATATAATACACTATTTTGAAAAAATTGATATATTATTTTTAAAATTTCTTCATTTGATTTATTTAAAAAATAAGAACTAATTAAACTTTCAAATAATTGAATTAATATTTCATCTAAAAAGATATTATTACTTTTATTTAAAAAGTTTATTAAATCTTTTTTTTTATTATTATATATTATTGAAGGAAATTCATTTAAATTATTTTTATTAGGAATAATATCACAATAACAATCTTTTAATAAAATATGTAAAACTATTTTAGATTTAATTAATATTGAATTATCTGTCAAAATCAATTCTAATATTTTTTGATTAAATTTATTATCACATGATATTTTTAATTTACATAAAAATACTTCAACCATTATATCATTATAAAATTTATAATTTGATAAATTTTTTTGTAAAAATGAAAATTCTTCATTTATATTTTCATAGAGAATTATACTTAAATTATTATTATTTCTTAAGTTATTAAATTCTTTTTTTAATAATGTAATATAATTTATTAATTCTTTCTTTTTTCCATTTTTTTCAAGTGCTTCTTTAATTTTTGTAAATGAAATTAATATATAAAATGATTTTAAATATACTTTTAAATTATTTTTTGAAAGTAATAAAATATTTGCAAAATTTTCTAAATATAAAGTATATATATAAAATTGCATTTCATCAAAATCATTTAAATAATTTGAATTTTCAAAAATCATTTCTATTAAACTTTGATAGATTAAATAAAAAATTTCATTTATTTCATTATAGATATTATTATCATTTTCTAATATGATAATATGTTCAGTTTTATTAAATAAATTCATTTTTTTCTTAAATTGTATAATAAAATCATTATTTATTGAAGATAATTTTGATATAATTTGAATACAAGGGAAAATATAAATAGAATAGCATTCAAACCATAATATAATTTTCAATATTTTTTCTAAATTGTTATTTGAATTGAATTTTATCTTTTCAATAATTATATTTAAAAATTCTAATAAACATGGAGTTAATGATAAATAATCATTAAAACTATCATTATTATTTTCTTTGTTTTCAAATTTTAAAAATAATTCAAAATAATCATTCAATAAAATTGAAAATAATTTATTATTTAAAATCATACCGTTGGATTCAATAATTTGTATTAAATTATATTTTTTTACTTCAATTTTTATTAATTCTTCTAAATCATTTTTATTTTGAATATATTTATCTAATAATATATTTCCATTTAAGAAATTATCATCATTTTCATAATATAAATTCTTTAATGAGTTAATATATAATTTAACATTATTAAATATTTCTAAAGAACCAGGAAATTTTAAATTATCTAAAATAATCACATTATTCCCTTTTAAAGATTTTGAATATTCAAATTTCTCAATATTTATTTTTTCCAATAATTCATTATAAATATTATTAAATAAAATGTCATTATTAATATTATCCTCCTCATTATTAAGAATAGTAAAATACCCTATTTGAAATAATTTTAAAATAATTTTAGATTGATTTTCTCTAAATATAGATTTTAAATAATTTGAGATAATTGATAATAAATCAATGTCATTTTCCTTAATAATATTATGATGAAAAATATCTGAAAGATATGAATTATTATTTTTTATAATATTTTTCAAAATGATTTTATTGATTATATCTTTTTTTGATTTTATAGAATTAATCCATTTTTCAATATAATAATTTTCATAATTTTCTTCATTTAAATGATCTAAAAATTGAAAATTAATTAAAATAAATATTTGATATAAAGATGACTCAAATTCATAGTCAATATTAATTAATTCTTTTATTTGGAATAATTCATCAATATTTTTATTTAGTATATCAGTAATTAATAAATTTTTCCCATGTAAATTATCAATAAATATTTCATTGAATTTTAATGTTTGAGAAATAAAATATTGTATATTTAATTGATTATGTTTTCTACTATTAAGGAAAACTCTTTTTAAATGAATTATAAATAATATTACCTTTTTTCCTTCATTAATTTCATTATATTGATTTTCTATTAAGTATTTAATATGATTTAGATGTTTAAAACTATAATTTTCAAATTGAAAATAACATAAATTATAATTTTGATTATTTAAAAAATCTAAAATTTCATCTTCAATTTTTCTTTCAGAATTATAATGACTAATAACTATTCTTTTTGAAGATTCCTTAGTAAATTCTCCATACTTATCATTAGAATATTTTTCATTATCTTGAAATAATGCTTCGAAAATATGAGAAAAAGTGTAAATAATATGTAGACCATTATTAATTTTATTTAAATATATTTTTATATTTTGATGAGCATTTTTTTTATAATAATTTTTAATAATATCACATCTATGATATTTATTATCAAAATCATTAATATTCATATATGCTAAAATATCTTGAGTCATGATATTTGTGATTTTTTTATTTATTATATTTTCATTTGGAAATAAATCTAATTCTTCATTTATTTTATTTGAATCTTCATTTTCATTTATATAAACACTTGAAGAATTATCTATTACTTCTTCATCATCTTCATTTTCATTTTCTAAAAATGATTTAAATGATTCATTATATTGATCATTATTATATAAATGATATACAATATTTCTTATTCCATTTATATCAAAATTAATAAATTGATTTTTTAAATCAATATTAATTTTTTCATTTCCTTTTTTATTTTCAATCATATCATTTATATATTTATTAATTTCATTAATTTCTTTTTTCATATTTGAATCTAATAAATAATCAAATGATATAATTTGTTTTTCAAATCTATTTAAAAAAGGAGGATCTACATTTTCAACATCATCAGGCTCAACTAATACAATACATCTAAATTCTTTATTAACTGGTTGATAAATATTATTTGAATTTCCAAGTGCAATTCTTGTATATCTTCTATCTCCAAATTGTTTAAAATTTTGATTAAATAAATCATATAATGAAGGATAAATTGATTCTAAATTTTTTAATATTAAAATTATATCTTCATATAAATATGATTGAATTTCATTTAATTTTTTAATTGTATAAAATTCTTTTTCAATATCATCATCAAATTTACTTCCTATTAATATTTTATATTTTTTATTCTCTTGTTTTAATAAAGAATCTATTAAAAAATTTTGCATTGAATTATTTGAAATAATCATTAAAAATCTACTTTGAAAATCATTTAAATTATCAAATATACATTTCAAAATTGGAGAAAAAGATTCAATTGATTTCATATTTTGTTCATAATTATAAAAAAAATTTGAAAATTTAATAATTGAATCATCCATTCCTCCAAAATTTCTTACTATTGAAATATCAATTATTGATTTAATAATAGATTCTTCAATGGGAAAATTTCTTTCAATTAATTTCCTAGAAAATAATTTAATTAAATGATAAAAATCTCTTAATCCATGAAAATTATTAATTTTTAAATTACTTTTATCAAATGAATTTTTATAATCAAAATAAGCTTTTGCTAAATTTTCAAAATATCTTTTATATTTTTCAATTAATATATCATTATAAGATTCTGCAATTTTTAATGAAGTTAAAATTAAATCATCTTTATCAGGATCTGGAATAGAAATAAAAATACCTCTATTTATTTTTGAAGCATCTAAAGACCAATTTGATATTCCAATAAAAGATATTTTTCCTTTATCTTCATCATATTCTAATTCAGAATGAATTACTTTTAAAGGATTATTTTTAGATATTTCAGCTAATCCCATTTCATCAAAAAAAAATACTGGAATAATATTATTAGATTTATTATTTTTTAAATTTTTTCTTACTTTATCAAACATTTTTTTAACTCCTTCTGAAGTACTTGATAATGAACCTTGATAATAAAATGATATTATTCTTGGATATTGTTTAAATAAATTTTGACTTGAATTTATTCCTTTCATACTTTGAAATATTAATTGAGTACTTAATGATTTACTACATCCTGGTTTTCCAACTATAAATAATGGAATTTTATTTATTATACATACAAATAAAGCAAATATATTTTCTAATAAAGCTCTATTTTTAGCATAACCATTTTCTATTATTAATTCTTCTGCTATTTCATTTTCTATTTTTTGAGGTAATGATTCAAAATTAAAATTATCTTTTTTAACAGTATCATTCATTATTCTAATAAATTCTTTCCTTGATTCTTTATTAAATATTCTTAAGAAATAACATAAATAAATAGATAAATTAATTGCTCCTAAATATTTATTTTCTTTTCTATTTTCTAACATTTTTAAAAAGAATTTAAATAAAATATTAAATCTATTAACTTCTCTTAAACTAACAGCACTTTCATCATTATTTTTTCTTATAAATTTATGTGATTCAAATATTAAATTTGTTGCAATATTTTTCATTTCTTTTCTAATATTTTCATTTTGGATAAATATATTAAAAGGTTGTGAAATTATATTTTCAATATATTTTTTTTCATCTTCTTCTTTAATACTTCCAAAATCAAAAACAAAATTTAATAAACAAGAAGGTAATGGATTAACAGTATAAACTAAATTTCTTGATTTATGTTTTGTTTCATCATATAAACCAATAATTTCTTTTTTTTTTGTATAAAATCTATAAGGATTACAAGCAGCAATAAATATAATATTTTTCTTAATTGGTTTTCCTAACATTGTATGTTTACATATTATTTCACTTATTAATCCCATTGAATTACAAGTATTAATTTCATCAAAAAAAATCCATTTTTGTTTTTTATTTTCTTTATTATCATTATTATCATTATTTTCAATTAAATGATTATTATACATCCATTTAATTATATCTTTATCTACAATTCCAGCATGAAAATTAAAAATTAACATTCCATTTTCAAATTCAGAACCAACATATTTTTCTTTTAAATCATATATTATTCTAATTAAAGATGTTTTACCACATCCAGTTTCTCCCATCATTATAACAGGAATATTTGCTCTTATTCTAGTAATTATTAATATTAATTTAATAAAATTATCAGAAGTAAAAACATAATTTGAAACAATTTCTTTAATTGGTTGTAATATTTTATTATTATATTCTATTTCATAATTTATATCTCTATATAAATTTAAAACTTTTTGTAACTCTAAATAATATTCTTCTGCCTTTAAATTTGAATAATCAATACATTCTTTTAATCCTTTATCTATTAATGATTGAGAATTATATAATGCTTTTAATTTAGAATAATAATCTGTATTTTTATCACATGTTGCAATTATTGTTATTGATTGATTATCATCATTAAATAATATTAAACTAGGATCTATTTTGTCAAAAGAAACATTTTTTGTTGAAATTAATTTTCTTAAATTATCATCATTATTAATATTAATTGATTCAGAATTCTGTTTTTTATTTGTGTTATTTTGTTCCTTTAAAAGTTCATCATAAGCACCTTTTATAAAATGTATTGTAACTTCAATTAAACATTTAATAAAAAAATTCCTAATTCCTATTAAATCTAATCTATAATTTTCACGAATTTTAATATTTATCTCTTCACTACTTAAAAAAAAATTATTTGTCAATATTTTAAATTCTTCACCTAAAATTGAAATAAAAGAATTAATTTGATAATAATTTGGCATCTTAATAGTTAAATAATTTGATAATAATTCTTCACATTCATTTATTGGAATAATATTAGCATCTATTACATTTGAATATGGTCTATTTAAAGAAATTCCATCAATATAAATATCATTTGTATCAATTTTATCTTTTAAATAATTTTTTAAAAAATTAAAACATATTTGAAAATTAGAGGTTATATTATCATTATGAATTAATTTTGGTTTTGAAATTTTTGTAATTGTATTATTTGTGTTATTTATAATATCATATGAATTTGAAATTTCAATTATATTAAATAAATTTAATATAGGATATAAATCTAGGAAATTTCTTATTAATTTATCTGGAATTTCAATTATAATTTTTAATTCGTTATTATAATAAAAAACTTCTTCATTTAATAAATAATAACATTTTGTAATTAAAAAATGAAATAAAAATTCCTTAATAATTTCAATATGATTAGTATCATATAAATCTAAATGAAATCCAATTTTCTTATTTTTTGTTATATTAATTTGAAGAAGTCTATTTAAAATTTCATTTTTTTTTATATCTCCTCCTAAAGGGAAATATAAATAAATATAATTTTGATTTAAAATATTATTTTTAATTAAAGTAGATTTTCCTAAACCAGTTTGTTCAGAGGTATAAACATCAATATTAATAATATCATTGAGTTTAAAATTTTCTTCAATTTTTATTTTTGGTAAATATTGATGATTATTTAAATTTTTAAGTAGTAAAATTATTTCACTATTTTCATGACTATATGAAAAGATTAAACATGAATTCATTTTTATTTTATTAAGTTCATTTTTAATTATATCAATTAATAAAATTGAATTTTCTTTACTTAAATTTTCAGGATTTATAATTATAAATAAACCATTAAAGTCACATAAAATTGCTCTATATAAAAATGAAATAATTTCTACATTTGTAATTTCTAAATTGCAATATAAAATATTTTGGGTTGTTGGTAATGCATTACAATAATTTTTAAAAATTGAAATTACTCCAATATCAATTTCATTTTCATTAAAAAATATTGAATAAATTCCTTTTAATATGGTTTTTTTAATTACATTATTATAAACATCCTCTAATTTAATATTATTGTATATATATAAATCTTCTATATAATTGTTTACTTTTTCATACATTAAATTTAAAACTGAATATTCTTTTTTTGTAGTGTCTAATATTAATTGAGAATTTTTGTTTGTTTTTAATTTAATATTTTTTTTTTCTTTTGATTTTATTTTATCTATTATATCTAAATTATTTGTAAGATATTTATTTAAATTTGTAAGTAGTTGTATATTATTGATATTATTATAAATTTTATTAAAAGTTCTCCCTTCCACTAATCTTAAATAAGGTTTTTGAATATATGAATTCTTTAAACATTTATCTTGATATTCTGCAATTTCTTTTAATTCTTTTTCTAAAATTATTATTTTTTTGAAAGAATTTATTTCAATTCCTATCCCATTATTAATCTTAATAATATAATTGAAATTATTAGGATATCCTTTTGCTTCTATTAAATTAATAGTATTAATAATATTTTCTATGATTTTTAAATTTAAAGTTAAATCTTCATAAATTTTTGATTTTACTGCATTTTTTTTTTGAATTCTTAATAAAGCCCAATCTTTTAATTCAATTATTTCATCAAATGATTTTTGAAATTGAATTTTATTACTATCACCATAAATAACTTCATTAATATAATTTTTATTAAGATATTTAATTATATAATAACTTTTTTCATATAATAATTTAATTTGATTAACTTTACTTTTTTCTATATCAAAATTAGATTCAAACTTCTCTTTAATTTTATAAAATTTATTTCCAATATTATCAATTGCCATTGCTATTTTTTCATCTTTTTCTGAAAACTTTATAAAATCATTTATTAAATTATCATCAGAATAATTTTCATTTATATTAGATTTAAGTATTTTAATAAAATTATGACAAGTCTTTAAATCTTCTAAATCTTGAAAATTAATTTCATCATCTTCTAAAAATTCATTTAATTTTTCTATTTCTTCTTTTGTTATTTTAATTAAAAAATTAACTAAATTTGAATCATTATCTATATTATCCTTTTTATTCTCTATATTTTCTTCACTACTACAATATTGATATAAATTTATTAAGTTTTGAGAAGCAATATTTGAAGTAAATAGATTCAAACAAATTCCATTTAAGATATTATAAATATTAATTATACCTTCAAATGAAGTATTTTTATTTTGAAAGAATTGATAATATGAATTTAGTTCATTGTAAAATAATTTTTTACTTATTTTAAAATCATCAATTAATTGGATTAAATAAAATAAAATTTTTTTATTTCTATTTTTATTAATATAAAAAATTACTTTTTCTTCAAAATTTGATGTATTCGATTTTATATTAAAATATTTTTTTAAAAATTTAATTTCTCCTCTAAATTTAGTTTCAGAATTTAATTTTTTTAATATAAAAGGTAATAAAGGAGATATAGATATAAATTTTTGGAATAAAAAATTTTGTAATGATTGAAAAAGATGATATGTTTCTTCTAAATTATTATAATTAAGTGAAATTTTAGGATTTTTTGATTTATAATATTCAATTATTCCCATAAATGATAATGAATTTGTTAATTTATTATATTTTTGTGCCATTTTTAAATCATTAGTTAAATTTATATCTTTACTATAATCTAATTTATTAAAATTTAAAATTTGAATATTATTTATTTTTTCTGTGTATTCTTTTTTTTTTTGATTAAATGAATCTTTAAAATAAAAATTTAAAAATATTAATATTGAATTTAAATTTGTTTTATATTCATTTTTTATTTTGACAAAATTTTCATAATCTTCATTTACTTTTTTTTCAAAATTATTGATTAAATCTTTTTTTCCATTACATAAAAGATACATTCTTTCTTTATATAAATTATTAAGTATTAAATTGTGAATTTTTTCCAATTCAAAAAATTTCAATTCACATTGCATTACATCATTATAAAGTTTTTGAATCTTTTTTTCATTATTTTCAAATAAATTTATTTTTTTTATTTTTTCTTTCACATTTTTTCCAAAATTATATATTTTATAGAATAAAAGAATAGAAAAAGAATTATTTTCTATATAAAAATCATTAATATTTATAGTAATTTGGTCATTCAAAACATCAAAGAAAAAATAATTTAAATAATCTATTTTTTCTAAAGCTTGAATTATAAGGAAATCTAATTTATCATCAATCATTGATTGTTTTATCAAGAAAAAGGAAATATATTGTTTTATAATATTTTTGATTTTTTTATTATTAATCAAATCCAAATAAAAATTTATATAATCATTAAATAAATTAATATTAGATTTTGTTATTAATTGTAAGAATGTAAATGTATTTTCTTTTGATTCATTTTTAATTAAAAAATTTAAAGCATTTATCAAAAAATTTTCTAATTCTTTCAAATTCATTTGTGAAAATATTATATTATTTTTAGATATAACATTTTGAAATTCATCACAAGCAATTTTATCATTTACAAAATCACTTTGTTTTTTAAACAACTCCAAAATTTTATTTATATTTTTTAAAACTTTTAAATATATATTTTTATCATCCATTTTTGTTATTAGTAGATCATCATTTAGATTAATATTTTCAAATAATTTTTGAATAAAATCTT
>Ga0256407_10008364_pt1 | contig 15227 bp, 12 predicted proteins | sample RumenRJG_04DNA_FD_193489 | JGI IMG/M metagenome (GOLD analysis project Ga0256407, IMG submission 193489) | Bovine rumen microbial communities from Lethbridge, Alberta, Canada - RJG_04 | ecosystem: Host-associated > Mammals > Digestive system > Stomach > Rumen | place: Canada: Alberta...
AAAGTTTTGAAATTGTGTTAAAATAAAAGAAAAAAAGTAAATTTTGATTTTTGATTTGAGATTTGATTTATTTGATTTGATTTGAATTTGTTTTAAAAAAGAAAAAAGAAAAATAAGTAGCTTAAAAGCTACTTAATCCAATACACTTATTCTGGTTTGCTGATTAAATCGAGTTTGCAACCAACGTTACCTTCTTTCATGTGAGGGGTTCTTAATACAGTGTCGTTGGATTTTTCAATTTCTCTTGCTTCAGCTGCTAATGCAGCAGCGCATGCAGCCATTTCGTGAGCAGCAGCTACTAAAGGAATGAAGTTTTCGAAACCTTTGGTCATGAAACAACCTTTCATGTCTAAACCTGCTACAGCACCAGCCATTTCGTATGCAGCAATAGCTTTTGCTTTTGCGTATGGGTTTTGGAATTTAGCAGCTTCTACAGCTTTTTCAGCAGTTACAATGAGTTTAGGTAATTCGATTTCGTTACCTGCTTCAACAGCTTCGATTACACCGTCAATGGTTTTTTGTACTAATCTTAAAGCACCGGTTTCTGCTAATACTTTAATGATGTCAGCGTTGAAAATAGCCATTTCAGTTGGGTCTAACCATTCTCTTTTTGCACCGATCATTGGGTCTGCCATTACAATAATGTAACCTAAACCTTGTTCGTCCATTTCATCTTTCTTACCTTTACCAGGAGCGTCACCGATGATAATAGCAGGAATATCTTCTGCAGATAATAATTCTCTTGCTCTAGCTGGACCAGGTGCTGCTGGGTTTGGGCTAATGAAAATACAGAAATCTGGGTCGAATTGTTTGAATTTAGGTACAACGTCTTCGACTTGTTCAGGGTTCATTTTTGCTCCAGATCCAAATACTCTTACGTCGATGTTTGGTCTGTCTGCTCTTTCGTCTAATAATAAATCTAATATTGGTGAAGTACCAATATTACCACTTCTTAATATAGCGATTTTAACTACCATAATATCACAATAATATTTATAGTATTTGCTTATTATAAAGTTAATGTAAAAAAACAAATAAAAAACTTTATATATTAGAATAATTTTTTTTAAAATTTATGAAAAATTAATGGAAAAAATAAAGAACAGAAATAAAGTATTTTAGGAAAATAAGGAATATATAATCTAATCTAAAAAATTTTGAATCTTGAAAAAATTACCAAGATTTTAAAAAAAATATAATTATTCTTCTAGATAATTATCAATTTTTTCACCAAAAATATTGTTGTAAAATTGAATGATGAAACCAACTGTAATAGCTGAAAAAATGGTTCCTTCACGAACCCCCTCAAGGTGGCCTATGAATACCAATGCCAAAATGACACCAATACTTACAACAGTAACATCAAAAAATGGCTTGACCTTACCCCAATCCTTGTTCAGCACTTCACCTATCGCCACTACAGCACCGTCTCCTGGAAGCATGGTAATGTCTGACTTTACTTCAATGACAAGCCCGAATGCAAGAACAAGGCAGCTTATTATAAGCAAGATCCATTGGATTATATAATTTGTTGGATTGATGAAATCAATGAGAACTAAGTTAAAATCAATCATATAGCCAAATAGAATGCAGACAAGCATTTGAGCTATTTGTGATAATGTGATTTTTCTCAAAAGCACCATTTGGAATATGACAAGCAAGGCATTGAAAATTATTGTGAATTCTCCTACAGTCCAAGGAAAAGCAACAGCCAGAACAGCAGGAATGCATGATATAGGGGGAGTTCCTAAAGTGGACTTAAGAGATAATGCAATGCCTAAAGACATTATTGTCACCCCAAGAATAAGTAAAATGTATCTGATTATTAATTTTTTATCCATCCTCATCTCCATTCTAAAACCTTTCCTACCAATTAAAAAAAATAGTATTCCATTTAAATTTAAAGGGATTATGATATTTAAAATTTTTTGATGATTTATTTAAGTATTGTTTTGGTTTTCAATTTTTAAAATATTTAAATGATAAGAAATAAAAAATAATTAAAAAATACTAAAGTTTTAGGTGAATCAATTGAAAAAAGTTAAGATTACAGTCATGAAAAAAGTAAGGCATGATGACTTGATTGAAGAGTATGAAAATCCATTGGAACATGAATGCGATGTTGAATGTGGAGATGTCTTCATAGCAAATGGTTGGGAAAAGCCAGAAAACTTCTGTCCTAGTGCATGGGAAGTCTTATCCCCATTTGTAATGGCTTTGTCAAATGGTGCAGAAGACTTTTATGATGGTTGGATGAAGAACAAGAAATCGGCAATGATCTCATGCAATGATGGTTTCCGTCCTGTAAGCTTTTTGCTTGAAACCATGAAAGAAGATGCTGATTAAAAAAAGAAAATTGAAATTAAAAAAATTGAAAAGAAAAAAAGTTAAGAATTAGAGATAAAAAAATTATCTGTATACTTTTCGGCTATTCCAAATTTGCTTAGTGGATTGAAAACCGCTTCTTTTTAGTGATTTTTCATCAAAGTCATTTATCAAATCCACTAATCTTTCAATAGCTGTCTCACTATTTTTTACAAGATCTGATTCCTTTTGGTCTGGGAGATTTTCAAAGGCCTCTGGGATTTCATCTATTTTTACGATTGGTATATTAAGTTCCTTTGCCAAATCGACACTTCCGTGGGTTTTATGGAATCCTTCTATCTTTAATGATGGGATGTTGAATACTCCCGCTTCAATGGTCATTCCCATACCTGCAGCATATATTAGGTGGGATGCAGCATTCATAAAGCTTAACATGTCCACATACTGAGGCAAAATCTTGATGTTGGGTGATAGAACCAATTCCTTAACCATATCCCTATCAAACCTGTAAGGTGCAATCAATGCCTTAAGATTAAGCTCTTCTACAGACCGTATCAATGGTTCAATATCATCATCCTTCAAATCTCCACCAAGAACCACAAGGACAAATTCCTTCATTCCATATTCTCCGTAGATTTCATCCTTATCGATTAAATTATCTTCTTTTATAAAGTTGTCAACATATTTTGCCATAGGATAACCCTCGATATTGACAACATTTTTCAGTCCATAATGGTTCTCCAGATATTCCTTATAGGCATTTGAAGGAACAGTTACAAGGTTGGCTTGTGAAATTACTTCTATCGGATTGTAAATATCCTGCTCTATATGCAAAACTGGAATTTTCAAAATATTTGCAGCGACAATGGCTTTTCTGACATCACCTGCATTTCCTGCAGTAATCAGCAAATCTATATCCTTCCCTTTAAGGGCATTGAATGACTTTAAGATATCCTTTGAAATGAGGTATGCCAATTTTCCTGTAGAATTTTTTTTACCTCTTCTTCCTTCTCCAATAGAATATGTTTCACTGCAATAAGGTTCGAGGAAATCTCTTGATGATTCACCATGATAAAGGCCAATTATCTTATTGATATTGAAGCTTAATTTGCCTTCTGCTTCACGTTCCTTAAGTTTTTCTATGATAGGAATGATTGTTTTAGAGGGAGTGATTTCTCCTGCAATAGCAATATTTTTAGATTTCATGATTAGCACCCCTTAAAAAATGGATGATGAGGAAAATGCCGATTAAATAGAATAACCAAACCACAACATCAGTTGGGCCTGTTTCTATCCAGATGATTGTTTGTGCAAGTAAAATTCCATAAAATGCTGTAAAGATGCTTTTACTATGATTTTGTATGCTATGTAAGGTCTTTAGGATAAGGCCAATTAAAAACATTTGAATAAGCATTCCCACAATACCGAAATCAAGTAGTGCAGGACCGAATATTGTAGAGGTTATTGAATGAACTCTGCCGATTGTTGCTTGGCCTACTAGGACTCTTGCATCTGAATGTGTAAAGAATCCTGTCAATGTTGTGTAGAATAGATTTCCCATTGTAGTGAATTGATTTTCAATTGCCTTGGAAAGCACATTCAATGTAAATGCTGCCCTATAAGAGACCAATTCAATTGGATTCAATGACCAATGTTGCCAGCTGATGGCTTGAACTGCTATGAATCCCACAGCCAAAAGCACAACTGCAATAGCCAAAATAGCTAAAATTATGTATTTCAAATCAACATCACGTGTGTAATACAAAGTAATGAGGGCCGATAGCATGATAGCAATAGGAGTGGTCCTATATCCTGTAAGAGCAAACAATACAAAACCAATTAACAACAATAGATAATGTGATTTTCTATTGTATTTTGCAAGCAAGACATTGATGGAAGGCAAGAAAATTATGTAAGATATGAGCCAAATTTTAGTTGCTGCCTTTGCCTTTAATGTTGCTGAGAAAAGAGGTATGCCTCCTAATAATGCTATGTTTATAATCTGCAATAGAATACCTAATGATACAAGCCCTACAAGAATCAATTCATTTTTAGAATAAGTATCAAATAAAGATAATTTTTCAGCACTTAAAATTTTTTTAAAGGATAAAACTGTATCGATTTTAAAATTCTTTTTTAATATGCAGTTAGATAGACAAATACCAAAAATAAAGAACAAAAGCCCTAAACCAATATAAAGATACAAATCCAAATTAGGGGTAGGCAATTCACGATAAAAATACCACATAGGCATAGCTATGATTAGAAATAGGATTGTCATGACAACAACAATCAGCGGATGAAATAGATCAAAGTTTCCATTTTTAAAATTATAGTTCATAAAAACCCCTTTTATAAAAGCATTATTTTTGATTTTGTTTAAACTATTATAATAAGTTTTTTAAAAGGCTTGAAGAGGGTTTTAAGGATTTTTTAAATAATCATAGAATTTCATATTAAAACATGCAAAAAATTTTCCAATGAAAAAGAGAAAAAGTATGTAGGAAAATATTTTGAGAAGATGAAAAATTTACATGATATTGAGAAAAACTGATTTTTTAAGAAGAATAATTTGAAAAATATAAAACAAATTTTCCAATAGATAAAAAAATCATTAAGTAATACAAAAAATCATGAAAAATTGATGAAAATCTTAAAAAAATATGGAAGATTTATAGAAATTTCATGATAATATTATTTTTTTAGAGAAATATACTCTGGAAAATCCTAAAAATAAATGATATTACAAAAGATTTGAAATGAAGATGAAAATAAATTAACATGATTATGTTTTGATAATAACATTTTAAAAATCTTAAAAAAATCTTAAAATAATTTACACTTGAAATTTACGTCAAGGAATTTATGACCTTAAAATTGGCCAAAAATGATAATAACAGGTTAACTCATTATACAGTTGAAATTTATGTCTAAGAGTTACAATGAAAATTAATCCTAAAATACAACTCAAAGAATTAAAAATGCATATGAATTGCATATCCCAAAAAATAAAATGACATTACAATTATTAGAATGAAGAAATAGAAAAAATTGAATAAAAAAATAGAAGATGAAAATTTATTCATCTGTTTTTTCAGCTTCCAAAACATAGGTTTCCTTTGGCTTGCTCTCTATTTGTAAGTCACTGTCATCAGGTTGCCTGTTTAATAAACGATCAATGAAGCTTCTGTTTTTATATCTGTCAATTAAAAGTCTATCTGCAGTTAACAATTGATCTTTATAAGCTATTTCCTTAAGGCTGTCTTGAAGCTGCTGGTTGACATTATGCAATTCCTTGTCTTTTTCAAGAACCAGTTCATCATGTCTTTTTCTCTCTTCAAGGAGATTTTCTTCAGCCTTTTGCTGAGCTAAATCAGACTTTGCCCTTTCAAGCCTAATCTCTTCATTAGCCTGTTTGATAAGCTGATCTTTTTCATCAATAATTTCATAGCATTTTGCAATGGCAGATTTGTTTTCTTCAACCAGGTCCATGATTTCCTTATTCTTTTCTGAAATTTCCTGATTCCTTTGTTCCATAATTTCATTTATGGAAGAATCCGCTTCACTGCGTGATTGCTTCAAATCTGAAATGGTATTTTTATTATCATCAATTTTAGCCTTGAGATCATCAATCTCCTGCAGATAAGATTCATATTCACTTAACCTAAGAATCATTACCTTCTCTCCACCTTCAAAATTATCTTTTTTTGATAGGTCGATACGGTAAGTGAAACTGTTTCCTCTCTTATATTGTTTGACTTCCTTTTCTAACATAAAAATACCTTCGTAATGAAAAAAATGATATTATCATTGAAATTCTAAAAATTTTTTATATGAATAAAATAATTAAATTATATAAAAAATTATTAACATTATTATATATGTTAACTCATTGCATATAAACTTAATTTAAAAATCTATAAAAAAAATCAAATTTGTAACTCAAAAAATTGAAAAAAAATTGAAAAAAAATTTGAGGAGTCATAATGATATTACATAGATGATTTAGCTGAGATAATTTGAGTTATCACTTTTTTAAGATGATTTAAAAATTTGAAAAAATTGAGAAAAAATAACTAGTATCGTTTCAAGTGTAAAAATTGAGTTACAAAATTTGAAATAAATTTTTCAAAAAATTCTTAAAATCTCAAATGATATTAACATATTATTTTTAAAAAAATATGAAGATCCTGGCCAGGATTATTGGTTTTTGAAAAAACTTAAAAAAAGATGGATTTCATATACATAAATGTACAAAAATATAGCATGTAATATCATTGAGTTAACGTTGTATCTACAAAAAGTTATAAACAGCACTGAAAAAAGTGGTAGAAAATATAGTTTAAAATAATTATTTTAAAAAAATAAATAATCGTTATAGTTTTTTAATAAAATAACTAAAAAAACTCAAGTTTTAGAATAAAATAATAGATTTAAATAGATTTTGATTTTTAAAAATTTTTTTGGAAAAAATCCTTAAGATTCTTGAAGTAATACTTTTTTATGAGAAAAATTTTCTCAAAAAATAAAAAATTTTGTATATTGTAAAAAAATGATGGAAAAATGATGGAAAAAATGTATACATTATACAAAAATAAATTTTAAAAAAAGTCCGAGGAGATAAAAAAATAGAAAAATTAAAAAATATGATAAAATGTTTAAAGAATTGAAAAATTAAATTCGGTAGAAATCAAAAAAAATTAAAAAAATTTAAAGAAAAGATAAATTTAGTCCAACTCTGCTATGTTTTTAGTGAAATTGTATGCAAAATTAGGACATGAACAAGCATGAATGTGAATGTAATTAGCTAAAGTGTTTCCAACACTTACTCCATCCATATTATTTAACACTCCTCTGCCTCTGAGCACATCAAATACAAGCTCATCTGTACTGTCTATGTTGAGTTTAGTGTAATGAAATTCATGAGCACGGAAAATATCTCCCTCTTCAGATATGAGATTATCCCTATTTGATCTTGCTACAACATAATTCAATCCTTGTACTCTAGGAGTCATTTCTGCGCTGTAAGGAATTGCATTGACCATTCCTAGGCCATCAATGGACTGGGATAAATAGATTAATCCACCGCATTCACCATATATTGGCCTATCTTCCTTATGGAACTTATAGATGGAATTAAGCATGGATTCATTCTCAGACAATTCCCTCTTGAAGACTTCAGGATATCCTCCACCAATGTAAAGAGCATCAACATCTGGAATTTCCTCATCCTTATAAGGGCTGAATGGAACAATCTTAGCGCCATTATCCTCAAGAGATTCCAATGTTTCCTTATAGTAAAAGGTGAATATCTCATCTATAGCCACACCAATTTTTATAGGGGCTTTATTTCCAGTTTTCCATAGCTCTCCGGTTTTTGAACCATTGGTTACTTCAAGGTTAATTGCCTCATTATGTTCCCTATTGAATTCATCCTCATGTATGGATAAATCTACACGATGGCCATAATTATTATCCTCTTCCATGGATTCGATAGCCTTATTCTTATTGTCTTTTACAGCAGATTTGCTGGATGTTTTCATTATATCCTTTAGAGCATCCAAGTCTATATATTCCTCTGCAATATGCCCCCAAAGTTCAATATTCCTATTGATCTTTTCCTTTTCAAGAGCTGGGACCAAACCGAGATGCCTTTCTTCAACTGCTATCTCTTCATTTCTTGGAATACCGCCTATTACTGGAACATTAGCCAATTTTTCTACTGATTCCTTAGCCTTTAGGTAATGTCTTTGGCCTTTGACCTTATTCAAGATAACTCCTTCAATACGTACATCCGGGTCAAGAGCCTTAAAGCCCAAAACAACAGCTGCGGCACTTTTCACCAAGCTTCTAGAATCCATAAGAAGCACTACAGGTGCATCCAAGGCCTTTGCAATGGAGGCAGTGTTACCTATATCACTAATAGGACTGATACCTTCATATAGACCTCTTACACCTTCAATAATGCCCATATTGGACTTGGATATCTTAAGTGCCCTTTCAAATGAATTGATTATTTGAAACTCATCCATGAAAAATGAATCCAAGTTCCTTGACACATTGCCTGTAGCAATTGTATGATAAGAAGGGTCAATAAAATCAGGGCCAACCTTAAACGGTTGGACATTTTCATCTTGAAGTGCTTTCATGATTCCTGTAGAAATAGTGGTTTTTCCAACAGCACTTCCAGTTCCAGCTAGTACGACTTTCATAATATTACATTAGCATATATTTTATATAAAATTTTCTTATCTTTAGAATGAATTATTTTAAATTTTAATTGATTTATGATAAAAATAATAAAAATAAGGGATTTTTTTAAAAAAAGTAATAATTAAAAATAGTAATAATTTAAAAAGTAATATTTCAAATTTATTAAAATTTATTAATATAAATAAAGATAATAATTATAGATATTAATAATCAGAAGATTTATAAAAAAGTATCTTTATAAGAATTATAAAATAGAATAATTTTTTTAAACAAAATTCAATAATTTTAAAAAAAATAAAGAGGTGAATTATGTCCACATTAGAAAAAATGCAGGTTTTGGCAGATAGCGCACAATATGATCTCTGCGATTATGTCAGCCATAGCAAGAGCTCACAGGTCAATCTCCCTGGGATTTACCATGCTACAGGACATAATGGATGCAAGATACCTCTATTTAAAACATTGATGACAAACAAGTGCAAAAACGACTGCAAATATTGCATCAACCAAAGCAAACGCAATTTCACTCGTCTTGAATTAAGTCCTGAAGAACTTTCAAGAGCTTTCCTGCACTACTACAACAACGGTTATGTCAATGGTCTTTTTTTAAGTTCAGGAATTGGAGATACTATAGACAACACTATGGAAAAGACCATAGAGACTGCAAGAATCCTTAGAAAAGACTATGGATATGATGACTATATACATCTAAAAATCATTCCAGGAGCATCAAAGGATTCAATAAAAAGGGCCATGAGCTTGGCTAATAGGGTAAGCCTGAATATTGAAGCAGCTACAAAAGACGGCCTTAATGAAATCACAAGCACCAAGGATTACAATAAGGATATCCTGAAAAGACTTGATTGGATGAATGAAATAGCTAGAAAAAATCCAAGTTTTGCAAAATCCGGCCATACAACACAATTGATTGTTGGTGCAAATGATGAAACCGACCTTGAAATTCTCAAAAGAATGGAGAGCCTATATAAGAAAGTGGACTTGAGAAGAAGCTACTTCAGCGCATTTTCACCTGTAGAAGGAACAGAATTTGAGAAAAAGGAATCATGCAATACTGATAGAACCACTAAACTGTATCATGCAGATGCATTAATTAACGATTATAAGTTTGACGTGAAAGAACTTGTATTTGATGAGAACGACAAATTATCCTTAAGGGAAGACCCTAAAATTTTAGCCGCAAGGGAAATGGATATTTTCCCTGTAGAAATAAATTATGCATCATACAAGCATTTGATTAGAGTTCCAGGAATAGGCCCAAAATCTGCAAGGAAGATTATGGCCATCCGAAGAAACAAGCCATTTAAAAAATTGGAAGAGCTTCAAAGAATAGGTGTTGTGGTAAAAAGGGCAGAGCCATATATAAAATTGGATGGAAATTATCAATCAGCTTTGGATAATTACTAATAGACACTGAATTAATAGATAAAAAAATAATAAATACTAAAAAATAAAAAATTAAGTATATTAAGATTATATTAAGAATATACTTATTAAATCAAAAGGATAGGGAAAAATGAATGCAATAAACATTGAAGATGTAAAGGAAGAATTGAAACTCCCTGATAAGATCAGAATTTTCGATACAACCTTAAGAGATGGGGAACAGGCTCCAGGCATCGCTTTAACAGTTGATGAAAAGATAAAGATAGCTCAAAAGCTTGATGAACTTGGAGTGGACACTATTGAAATGGGTTTTCCAACTGTATCAGAAGGTGAAAGAAAGGCTGCAAAAAGAATGGTTGAACTAGGATTCAAGTCTAATTTATGTGGTCTTGCAAGAGTGTTGAAAAAGGATATAGATGCAGTTATCGACTCTGACTTGTCATATGCACATTTGTTTATCGGAACTTCCCCACTTCATAGAGACTATAAGCTGAAAAAATCCAAGGAAGAGATATTGAATCAAGCGATTGAAGCGGTTGAATATGCTAAAGACCACGGCCTTACTGTGGAATTTTCAGCTGAAGATGCTACAAGAACAGAGCTTAATTATCTAATAGAATTCTATAAAGGCGTTGAAGGTGCAGGAGCAGATGTGATAAATGTTCCAGACACTGTTGGAATCTTAGTCCCATCCACTACAAGAGATTTGATAAGAATACTCAGAAAGAAAATTAACGTTCCTATAAGTCTTCATTTCCACAATGACTTTGGACTTGCTGTGTCAAATTCAATCATTGGTATTGAAGAAGGGGCAAATCAGGCTCATTGTACAATAAACGGTATTGGTGAAAGAGCTGGAAACACCTCTTTAGAGGAGCTTGTTGTCAGCTTGAAGATAGCTTATGGTGCAAACATAGGTGTGGACACAACCAAACTTTATGACACATCCAATTTCATCGGATCAATTACAGGTATAAAGATGCCCCCTACAAAACCAATTGTTGGGGAAAATGCTTTCGCTCATGAATCCGGTATCCATGTGGATGGAATATTGAAAAACAGCTCTACCTATGAACCGATTCCACCTGAACTTGTAGGCCACAAAAGAAGAATTGCCCTTGGAAAGCATACCGGCCATGCTGGAATAAAGTCCAAATTGGAAGAGTTCAATATAGAAGTAAGTCCTAAGCAATTCGAAAACATTTACAATCAGGTAAAGACACTTGGTGATAAGGGTAAATGCATTACAGATGAGGATTTGAAATCCATTGCAATCACTGAATTGAGTACCAGTGGAAAAGAGTACATCAAGTTGCTTGGAATGAGCGTAATGACTGGAGAGTCAGTATCTGCAACAGCAACCGTTAGACTTTCAATTGAAGGAAAGGTTATTGAAACCTCTCAAATAGGAGTTGGTCCAGTTGATGCGGCTATCGGTGCAATCAAATCACTGGTTAAGGAAACCGTTGATATCAACCTTGAAGAGTACAGACTTGAAGCGGTAAGCGGTGGTACTGATGCATTGGCCGAAACTTTTGTAGTGATTTCAGACAATGATGGCCATAGGGCAACAGGAAGAGCTACAAGAGAGGACGTGATCATTTCAAGTGTGGTAGCAGTCATCAACTCAATCAATAGATTATTGGCTATTGAGAAAAATATCTAAACTTTTTTTATTTTTTAAACAATTTTTCATTTTACTATTTTTTCTTCTTTTACATTTTTTTATTTTTTATTATTTTTCATCTTTTTTCATTTATTATTTTTTTAATCTTTTTTACTATTTTTAAAAATATATATTATAAAATTTGAAAAAAAATATTTTTCGAAACTTGAAGAAAAATTTTTTAAATTTTCATAAAATTTCAATCATACAGTACCAAGAATTAATGTCAAAATATTCCTTAATCCTGGTGCTAATCCTAATACAAATACTGTTAATTTTAATAGATTTTTGATTGTTAAGTCATCGAAATATTGGTCGATTATGTATAATACTGCAACTATGACTATAATTTTCATAGGAAATAATGTAAGATATGTATCGAATAGCTGATTTATAGCATTTGGTAAAACATGCTGTTCCACATAATTGAAGTATTCTACAGCAACATATGTTGTTGATGCATCGAACAAATGTGCAAGCACAATGGAAAAATTAATTTTATATTTTTTTATTTTTTCAATGAACTTTGAAAGATTGATCTTATCCTCAGTTTTGAAAATATTGTTTCGAATGTATAAAACTAAAAACACGATTCCAATAAATATCAATGATGACAATATCCATGTCAAGATGACATTAATCAGTGCAGTGTAATTTACATTTGAAAAAAATATTATATTAGGCAATGAAAAGATCACACCTAAGGAAAATAATGAATATCTATAATCAATTCCTTTTTTATTGAATAGATAAATGGAAAATAAAAATGATACTATTGTTATCAATCCTATAAGAATGTAAAGTCCAGGGGTGATTAGAAAAACAGTTTTTGGAAGAATTCCATTATCCACTAAAGCTCGAGTTGAAGATCCCAGAAAAATAAATGGAATGATTGAATAGAAAATTGAAAGTGGGTCAATCTCCAACTTCTTAAACATTTTAATGATTGCCAATATGAAGATCACTAAAATTAGTGTATAGACTATTGTATTGAAAACAGTGTATCCAGAGAAAAAGGTAGTTTGTATAATATCTGGAAGAAAAGTGTCTACAGTAGGCATATATCATCACATATCCATATCAATTATGATTTCAATTACTCTTCTCTTTTAGGATATCTTCTAAGGACTTTTTTTACAAAGACTTCCTTAGCTATCAGGAAATTGCTTGTCCTATGCCCCATTGCCTTGCATCGTCTATGCTTGATTGCCTTTAGAATTCCATCTACAGAATCGTATCCTTTGGTGTTGACTTCTGTATATGCATCTCCAACGGACTTGAGGAAATGAGAATCGCTTGCCCCTAAAGTTGCAAGTCTTTTATTGTATGCCAAAGTTTCTGCCTGCTTGTTTGAGTATCCGAAAATGTATCTCGCATTTTTTGTTTCCACTCCATCCACACCGAGATTCTTGTCAACCTTGCAGAAAAGACCATGCCTATAATATGAAAACGGATGAGGAACAATAGCTAGTCCACCTGCATCATGGATCCGGTCTACAGTTTCTACAGCAGACAACCCTTTTGGAATTATTTCATCTACACCTAATCCTAAAATATGGCCTTTGTCGGATGAAATTTCTATTGATGGAACTACAATAATGCTTCCACCATAAGACCTAGCAAGCCTTGAACCTTTTATCTCATTATGATCACTGATTGCAATAGCATCTAAACCTTTCTTTTCAGCTTGGATCAAAATATCGATAACTTCTGAACGGGAATCACCTGAATAAACACTATGGATATGTGGATCAAATTTCATATTATGCCTCATCTATTGTATAAAATAAAATTACTATAAAATTGATATTATCAATTCTTATATTAGCATTAATCCATTATAAACTTTTTTTATATATCTATAAATATCAGTGAAAAATTTCAAAAAACTAAAAATATCTTGAAAAAAAATTTACTGTATACTAGAAAAAAGTTGCAAGGAAAAATAAAAAAGTAACTGGGAAATGAGAAAATATTAGAATAAAATTACTGAATAAAGAATAAAAGTGATAAGAAAAAATAGAAAAATAAGAAAAATGTATGTAAATACATTGATTTTATAAGATTTTATTAAATTATTATTAAATGTAAAATTGAATCTAACTATATTATAATGATTATAATAAATATATAAATTTTATTTTTTTCTTAAGAATTCCATTGACTTTACAAGGCCAACAGTTCCAGTCATCATAACATCTCCACCGGGAGCTGCATGATAATAATCAAGATCTGTTCCTTCAATCAATGCTCTTTTTGGACCTGCAACAATAACCTTTTCCAATTTTGAAATAGGATTCAATGCAAATGCACCATGACCTCCTTCACCATGGACATCCTCATGCTTAATTGTTCCGTCAGCAAGGGCTAAAACGAGTTCTTCAAGTCTTTGAGAAGTTAAATCTCTTGTGTGGTGCTCGAATACACCTTGTATTTTACCGTCTTCAATTGATGCTACAGTAGTATGGCCGTTTCCTATATCCATAACAACAAAGCTGTTTAACTTTAGAACTTCCTTATCGTAGCATACACCAGCGATTGATGCAAATTTTGTATCCATGAGAACCGGCTTAAATTCAGGATTGTCTTTAGCTAATGATTTTATTACAGATTGCATTCTTGTAAAGTATTCAGGAACTTCTTCAGCCTCCATTGCAAATGTTTCAGGCTCTTTAGGTTCTGGGAGCTTTTCCTTGATTTTCTCGAATCTAAAGTCCCTATCACCCATATCCTCACTGTATCCATGATCTTGAACAGCTACTATGAGCTCATCAACATTCAAATCAAGGTCAAATGAAGAGAATATCTCAATCAAATGGTTTACATCCACATCTTTTAATGAAATTTTTGTATAAGTTGAATAGGCAGAATCCTTTTCATAAGCATTTTCTTCAACAACTTCAAACCCATATGACTTTACCTGATCTATATTGTCACGGATGGTTCTTGCTGCCAAATCCTCAAAAGCAACTTTATATCCTTTTTCCATATGTTCAAGACATCTATCCTTGATCTTTCCCCCACCCATAATGACGCCGTCAAAGTAAATGTCACTTTCGCATTCGGATATCATCTGGCCAATGGTTAAATGAGGAGAAGGGATGACCAATTTCATTGAATTTTCAATCTCTTTTTCACTGTCATACAATAGAATGTCTTCAGTACCGGTTCCTACATCAATAGCTAAAATTTTCATAGTTTTTTATTTATTTTGTAAATATTTAAATTTTTTTGAATTGATGAAAAAATGAATAAAAATCATTAAATTGAAAAATAATGCCTAAATATTTGTTTTTTCTTAAAAATAATGGTAGAAATATAACTTAAAGAGATTAATATTTAAGTTCTTTAATGTATAAATATGTACTACAAAGCTTTATATAGTACATTGTACATAATATTAGTACAGAATGATTATAATGACATTCTTAAAAAATATTTACAAATGATTATTTGAAAAACAGAAAGTGATATTATGCAATACAGAATTGACTTATCCAATGACGAAGTACCAACCAAATGGTACAATATTAACGCTGATTTACCTGTAGAACTTCCTGCTCCTAAAAACAGTGAAGGAAAGGATCAAATAAGCACATTACCTCAAATATTCGTAAAC
>Ga0256407_10008365_pt1 | contig 15227 bp, 12 predicted proteins | sample RumenRJG_04DNA_FD_193489 | JGI IMG/M metagenome (GOLD analysis project Ga0256407, IMG submission 193489) | Bovine rumen microbial communities from Lethbridge, Alberta, Canada - RJG_04 | ecosystem: Host-associated > Mammals > Digestive system > Stomach > Rumen | place: Canada: Alberta...
ATATTTTATGAAAAATGCTTATATATAATTACAAATTTAAAAAAAAAAATAAAATTTTAATTGTTTTATAAAAATTAATTATTTATAAATTATCATTTTTTTATTTTGAAATTATTACTAATAATTTGCTTTTTTTTTTCAATCTTTTTTATCATGAAATATCCAATATTTGTAATTTTTTTTATTTTTTATATTTTTTTTATAATTAATTAAAAACCTTTTCCAATTTTTAAGACAAAACTAACATCTTAATTATTATGTTATATAACTTAAAATAATGATGATTTGTTTTAAGAATTTTTAATTAAAAAAATTTAAAAATTGTTTTACCTTTTATATTAAAAGTTTAAGATTATATTAAATAATAAATTAATATTCTCAAAAAATAAGATTAAATTAATTATCTTGAAGAAGATTAATAAAAACGTATTTAAGCCAAATAAAAATTAACTTAATACTTGATTGATTATTAATCTTTCTTCTGTTAATTGTTTCAAGAATTCTTCAAAACTAAAAAATTCTTTATTAACTTCTCTTATATCATCAGCATTATTTACATAACATTTTAAATAATTCATTACACTAAATAAATCCACATCATTTTTATCAAAATAAAAAGAATTAATTAATATTCCATTATTTAATTGGTTCGCAAATGAATACATAGAATTATCAACTAATACAACATTTTTTAAATCAATTCCTTTTAAAATTCTTAAATCTTTAATACTAATATTATTAAATTGAATACAATTTTCTCTATATAATCTAAATTTAATATAATCTTTATTTGGATCAATATAATTTATAATAGCATCAGCATAATTTTTAGATGAAGCAGTAAAAATTCCTATTATAAAATCTTTAGATAATTCTTTTAAAAAAATATTTAAACCATTTCTAATAAAAATTCCAACTGATATTATTTCATTTTCATCTTCAAATGAAATTATTTTATCATATTTATTTGTTTTATTATTTACATATTCATTATTAAAATCTGCATGAATTAAAGTTTCATCTAAATCAAGTAAAAGTATTTTTTTTTTTGTATTTTTTAAAAGGGAAATTTCTTCATTTGGATAATTTTTATATAATGAAGGATTATTTAATATATTTTCAAAATTTATTTTTTTTAAATGTGATATTTCAGATAATGTCATAGATACATAATTATCATAATTTCCTGCATAATTTTCAGAAGAATGAATTGGAATAAAATTTATATTTGAAATTTCATTTTCAATTAATTCATTATCTTTTAAATTTATTATTTTATCAGAATTATCATTATTTATAATAGTATCATTAGATAAGACATTATCTAAAAAATTACTCATTTATAATATAAAAAAAAAATTAAACTTCATTTTATTTATTTTTTATATTTTTTATATAATATGATATCATTAATTATAATAAAGTAAAAAGAAGTTGTTATTTTTTTTTTATTATTATATTATGAAATTAATAATTTTATTTTGTAAAAATAAATATAAAAAACAAAAAAAATTAATTTAAAAAAATTAATAAATAAATTTTATTTTAAAGGAATATGATATTTTTCATAATATTCTTTCAATTCATTTTCTTTTAAACTATCAATAACTTTTTTAATTCCAGGAGAATATTTACTTAAAACATCTTCATCTTTAACAAGAAAACAAAATTCAGTCATCATAACTCCTAAAAAGAAATCAGCAACAGAAATTTCATTTCCTAAAAAATATTTATTACTTCCTAAATCAATATATCTTTTTTCAAATTTTTGAAGATATAAAATTACTTTATCTTTATAAATTTTATATTCTTCTTCATTATTTTCTTTAAATTTAATTTTTCTATATAAAAAAGTAAAGTCATCTCTACATGCAAGTAATGAATCAACTTGATATTGTAAATCAATATCTTTTGGATATAAATTTAATTGTCTTGAAAGATATAAACAAATTGCAAATGTTTGAGTCATTTTTTTATTATTTACTTCTAAAAGTGGTAATTGGTGAAATTCGAAATTTTGTTTTTTATTTGGCCATTCTTCCATTGTTATTAATATATTTTCAAATGGGATTTTTTTATAACATAGCATTGCTCTTATTAATCCAACTCTACCATTCATATTGAAATAAGTTAATTTTATATTTTCCATTTTTTTTTTAATGTAAAAAAATATAATAACAGAATATTTTTATTAAAATTTCATGGTAAATGATAATAATATTTAATAAATATAAATGATAGAATTATAATTATTATCCTAAATAAAAATTTTATATAAATATTTGAAATTAAGAAATTTTATAATGGATAATTACTTTTTTATCATTATCAAAAATTAATTGATATGAAATTCTTTTTTTATTTGTAATAAAACAATAAAAAATATAATTTATCCCATTCTAATAAAAAGAAAAATTAATTTTCGATGAATAAAAAAATAAGACATAAAAATCATTTAATTAATATAACAATCACAAATATCAAAAATTAGAAAAAAATTTTTTTCTTCATAAAAGTGTTATTTTGATTTATCTTTATTCTTTAATAAATTTTTGATATTATTTTATTTTTTTAATATTCTATACTTTTTATTATAATATTTTATTTTATATTAATATTAATAAATTAAAAATGAATAAAGCCAATTCAAAGGTGATAAATAATAAAGCAAATCTTTTTAATTCGAAATTATTTTTTTTAAAATGCCATTATCCAAAACTTAGTTTTTCAAGTACAATTAATAATGATAATGATAATGATATAATATTATCAAAATATTTATCAAAAGATCTCCTTTCAGAAATTAATTTTCAAAAAAAAGAAAATCAAATATCTAATTCATCATCAAATATTAAAAATGAGGTTAATAATTATAATATTAGTTTTAATTTCATGAATCAAAATCAAAATATAATAAAATTTTCTTCTTTAAATGATAAAAGTAATAATGGATCTTCTGTACAAAATAAAAAAATTAAAAAAAATAAAAATAAAAATAAAAAAAATTTTATAGAAAGAGAAGGAGATTGGACTTGTTTTTATTGTGGTAATTTAAACTTTTCTTTTCGAAAAAATTGTAACCGTTGTTGTTCATTCAGAATTAATTCTGAAATTGAACATGATAAATATATGGAAAATGTTTTATATATAATTAATGAAAATCAAAAAAAAAGATTATTAACTAAAGTTTCACAAAGAGAATATTAATTTTGTTTTATTAAAAGAATAAAAAATGTAGAATAGACAATATGTTATAAAATATTTTTATTATAATATAGTTTATTTTTGTTTTTTGTTTTGATTTGAATGTAAATAATATATTGAGGTGATGGTATTATTAAATAAAATTTATTTCTAATTTAATATTAAATTAAATTTAAATAAAAAATTTTTTAATATGATAACATCATAATCAATAAAATTAATTTTTCAAAAATATATTTAATAAATATTTAATTCATATAATAAATTAAACAAAAAAAAATATTTTATTCATCATTTTCATCTAAATTAAAATAATTAGCTTGTTTAGCAGTTTTTTCAATTAAATCATCTAATTTTTTACAAAATTGTTCAAAGTTTATTTTAATATCACTTTGTTGTAATTCTTCTAAAATAGGAGTAAAAGATTTTAATGTATCATTATCTAAAGAAGATAATTTTATATTTTTTGAAGAAATAAAACCATCATGATCACTATCTAATAAATTAAATATTTTTTCATATCTTTCTAATTTATTTTGTAATATTATATTTAAAATTTGATTTAAACATTCTTTTTTATATAATTTTTTATTGGATTTTTCTTTTTTCTTTTCTTTATCTAAATCTGAAAAAAGTCTTTTATCATAATAATTATTTAATTCTAAACTTTTTTCTCTTTGATTTATATTTTTTGGTCCTCTTGTTATTTTCGGTTGAAATAATTTTTGTCCTGTTTTTGGATCTTTATATTCATTAAATTTAATTCTTCCATATGAATCTCTTTTTATTAAAATTGGAGTATAATTTCTTTTTGGTTGATATAATCTATTATAAAATTCTTCAGGAGTTTCATTTTTATTTTGATTATAATCAACTGATTTTGAATTAATTTTTGGTATAAATGAAAAATTATTTAATAATTCTTTTTTTTTATTTTCTCTTTTTTTATCTATTATTTTTGATTCAATATATAAGTAATCAAATGTATTTTTTGTTGGATCCAATTTTGGAATTGGAATATTTTTTCCATATTTTTGAGAATTTATTTCATTTTTTTTTTCAAAATTTGATTTTAATGAATTTTTTAAAAATGTTTCATCAAAAGAAAAATCCTTTTGCATTATTATTTTATTTTCTAAATAATCAGGATTAATATTCAAATTATTATTTTTAATTATTTCTTTTCTTTTATTTCTATTTATCTCACTTAATTTTTCTGTTGTTTTAGATAAATTTGGTTTATAATTAATTGAATCAATTTCCTTTTTTAAATTTTCTTTTAATAAATTTAATTGTTTATTTTTTACATTTTTACCATATGAAATAAGTAAATTTTCAACTTTTTCTTTTTCAAAAATATCTTTAACTAATTGTTTTGATTTTTCATTTATTTTAGGATGAAATATTAATTCACCTTCTTTTTCTTTTCTTTCAATCTCTAATAATTTTTTGTTTTCTTCTAATTTTATAGGTAATTTTTCCATATATTGTTGATACATTCTATTACCAGAAACATTTCCAGGAGGCAAATTTTTTTTTATTTTTTTAATATAATTATTATTGTCATTTTTTTTTATATTTTTAGGTAAAATTGAAGATTGAGTTAAATTTAAATCAGGATGATAATTTCTATTAAATATATTTGTATTATATGTTTTATTATTAAAATCAGTATCAAAGGAATCTAAATTGATTTTATTTCTTTGAATTTTACTACATTTATTATTTTTTGTATTGTTTATATTTTTTGTTTTATAATTTGAATTATTTTCTACTTTTTGAACTATTCTTTTTATTTTTTTTATTTCTAGTAAATTATGTCTATTATAAAAATTATCTTGATTTTTATTTTGGTTTGATTTATTTTTATTATTTGATGATTTTATTGTTGGATTAATCTTTTTATAATGAATTTTATTTTCATTTATTTCTTTTGGTGTTTTTTTAATATTTGATTTTTTTAAAAGAGTTTTTGTATTTTTGAATAAGATTGGTTTTTGATTTGTTAATTTTTTATTTTTTGTTTTATTTTGTTTATTTTTTTCTTTTTTACCTTCAAAATTCAAACTCATATTTTCTTCAATAATAAAATTATCATGTTTTTTATTATTTTTTATTCCATTATTTTTGTCTTCCATTCTTTCACTTTCATTATTTTGAAGAAGTTCATTAATTATATCATCTACATTATTATCATTTAATGAATTCTCATTTTCAAAATTACTATTTCTTCTTTTATTTTTATTTTTATTTATTTCATTTTCCTCTTCATCATTTTCATTATTTTCATATTCTTCATTTTCATTATTTTCAGATTCTTCATTTTCATTTTCATTATTTTCATATTCCTCATTCTCATTTTCATTATTTTCATAATCCTCATTCTCATAATTTTGATTTCCTACTATAAAAAATTAAAAAAAATATACATTTTTGAATTTCTTTTGTTATTTTTTTGAGTAATTCTGTTTTAAGAATTTTTCTTATTTCTTTATTAAAATTATTTTCTTTAAAAAATCTTTGAATAGAATCTTCAATTTTTTCTCCTTTATAAACAATTAACATTCTTGAATCATTATTATCTAAAATAACATTTATTTTAACTAAAGGATTTTTTTGTTGTAAACTTATAGAAGTAGACATAATTGAATTATTATAATTTTCACTACTTTTTAAGCTTTCACTATTACTTTCTTTTCTTGACATTTATTTTAAAAAATTTTTTTAAAAAAAAAAAGAGTTTTATTATATTTTGATATTTAAAATTGAATAAATTAAAATAAATAAATATTTAAAATGTCTGATAATTCTACTCCACAAACTTCTGAAAATTCTCCTTGTATTCAGGAGAAAAATTACACAATTGAAGAATGTGATAGAATTTTAATTCTTTCTATTTCTCAATTGTTAGAGGAGATAATTATAAAAAATAAAAAAAAAAAATTTAAACCTTTAAAAGATTGTTTCTATTCTGATATGATACCAAAAATTAAACTTTATGATTATTTATTAAGAATAGTTAAATATACAAAAATTAAAATTTCAACTTTAATTCTTTCAATTACATCAATAACTTCTTTTTTAAGAAAAAATAGAAATTGTCTTTGTATAAATAATGTTCATAAATTAATTATTGTAAGTTGTTTTTTAAATTCTAAATTTTATGAAGATTATACTCATTCATCTCATTTTTATGGAAAAGTGGGTGGAATTTCATATAAAGAATTAAATAATTTAGAATTTGAATTTTATAAAAAAAATGATTATTCCTTATATGTTAATGAAGAAATGTATAATAATTATCTTAATTTTTTTCAATCAAAAGCAAAAAGAATTAAGATATAATTTATTTAAATTCATAGGGAATTATATAAAATATTGTTTATATTATTTTATAGTAGGGTTTAATTGATTTTTATTATTTAAATTATGGTCTTTATTAAGTCAATTCTTTTATATAAATATTGTTAAGGTGTAATTTATTAGATTTAATGAATAGTATATTTTTTTTTTAGTAGATTTGTAAAAGTAGAATAATTTTTTTTATATATTTAAAAATTATTTCAACAAAATTAGAAAAAAAATATAATTTATTTTTATTTTTTTTATATTTTTTAATAATTGAATAATCACTAAATTAATAAATGTCACAATTACATAGTACACAAGAATTAATTTCCATAAAACTAGAAAAACCAGATAAAAAAATCTTAAAAGGTCAAAAAAGTATATCATTTACAGAAAATGAAAAAGAAAGAACTTTTTTCCGAAAAAATACAATGAAATTATCACCAAAAGAAAAAGTAATAGAATTATTACAAAAAACAAGAAACATAAGAAATCCAAGAGATATAAAAATAATATCAGATTATTTAATAAAAAATTTTGAATATTTTAGAAAAATAAAAAAAACAGAACCTCAAAAATTAGATAAATTATGTAAAGTAGTAAATTTAGAGAGATTTACAAAAGGAGATCCAATAATTCAATTTGGTGAAATAGGAGAAAAATTTTATATAGTTTTCTCAGGTTCAGTTCAAGTATATAAACCAAATTATATAGAAAAAGTTTTACCTTTAGGTGAATTTTGTTCATATATGTTTCAATTAAAAAAAGAAAATTTATTAAAATATAATAGAATATTAAATAAAAATCAATATTTAAATTTAGATATGAATATTTTAGAAGGGTTAGAAAGTGAAACTTTTTATATGAGAAGAAAAATGAAATTTTTATTAGAAGAATTAGAATTATTAGGAGAATTTAAAGATGGTTTTGCATTTGGTGAAATTGCTTTAATTAAAAAAACAAAAAGAAATGCAACTATTATATCAAATGATAATTCATATTTATTATCAATTAATAAAAATGATTATAATAAAATGATAAGAGAATTAGAAGTTAAAAGATTAGAAAAAGAAATTAATCAATTTAAAAAAGATTTTCCACTTTTTGAAAATTTAGGTGAATATACAATAATTGAATTTTTAAATTGTTTTAATCATATTAAAGTTGGTAATGGTGATATTGTTATTCATCAAAATGATGAAGATGATAATATTTATTTTATAAAAAATGGTATTTTTCAAATGTATTCTTTAGTAAGTTTTTCTTGGGTAAATCAATTTTTATCATATATTATTGATTCAAAACAAAATATAATTAATTTAATGGAAGTTTATAAATTAAAACAAGATAATGATATAATTGAAATGATTGATATAGAAAAAAAAAGTGTTATTCCTTCTCCTTTTAAAAATGCAGAATTTCAACCAAGATTATTAATATCAAATAAAGAAAAAGATAGTCCAATTGATATTAAAAAAGATGAAGAACAATTATGTAATCCACATAAATTATTTCATATAAATGTTAAAATTATTGATTATAAAGATATAATTGGATTTGAAGATACTTTAGAATTAAAAAATAAATTTTATTGCTTAAAATGTATTTCTACAAATGGAGAATTAAATAAAATTCATTTAGTTGATTTTATTAGAATAATTCAAAAATTAAATGATCAAAATTTAAGAAATTTATTAAAGGAAACTATAATAACAAAAAAAATTATTTTTTTTCAAAGTTTAAAAAATTCTTTAACAAAAGAAGCTTTTAAATTACAAGATGATTTTCAATCCAGATATGAATATATTGTTCAAAATGGAAATAATAATCCTAATGAAAAAATATCAGATGAAAAAGTTGTTTGTATGAAAATAAGTGGTTGGACTAAAAATATTGATGATATATTAGATCAAGATATTTATTTAACTAGAGGAAAAAAAAGAATTGAAAATCCAACTTTTACTAAAATAAAAGAACAATTTATTAGAGGAAATAAAAAAGGAAAATTAGTTTCTTTAATTAAAAGTCAAATTAATTCAATTCAAAGAGAATATCCTATTATTAATAATGATAAATATAAAACAAAATCTTCAATTTTAACTAAAATAAGAAAAAGAAATTATTCAAATAATCTTTCTCCTTGTTTAACTAATCAAAAAGAGTCAAAAAATATAAGTATTAGTACAAATATTTTTTCTTCTTATGATCAATCTAAAAGTAGAAAGGAAAATAAGAATAATATAAATATTTATTTTTCTCCTATTAAAAAAAAGAATAAAAAAAAAAAAGATTCAGATTTATTCCAATTATTATATAAAAGAAAAACAAATGACTTACAAAAAGAATTAAAAACAGAAACAATTAAAGAAATACTTAAATCAAAATCAGAATATAAAATGAAAAGTAATAAAAGAAAATTACTTTCATTAGATATAAATAAAAAAAATATTTTGGGTATAAATTTCTATGAAAGAATGAATTTAAAAATATTAAAAAATCCAGTAATTTATACTCAAAAAGCTATAAATTCAGCTAATTTTATGGTATATAAATAATAATATTTTATTTTGAATATTATATTTATTTAATATGAAAATAATTAAAAAAATTAAAAATGGAAAATCAATTTGAAAAAAATGATTATAAAAAATTAGAAGATCAAATATTTCATTTATCTACTTTATTACAAAATGAAATTGAAAATAGGAAAAATGATAATGAAACCTTTTTTCAAATTACACATAATTTCAATAATGAATTAGAAAATTTAAAACAAACATTTCAAAGATATGATATTGAAATTGATAAAACATTTCGGAATTTAAAAAATTCATTAGAAAATGATGTATCAAAAAAAAACAATGCAATGATTGATTATTTAAAAACACATATTGATGATATTAAAAAAAATAAAAAAGAAATAAATGAAAAAAGTAATAATGATAATTATACAAATGATAATATTGAATTATATAGAATACAACCAAATTTGAAATTTGATAAAAAAGTTCAAAAAGAATTTATTCAATATAGAACAGAATTAAATTCTCTTGCTCAAAAAATTGATAATATAGAAAATAAATTTGATATTAAAATAAATGATATAAATAATAAATTAGAAAAATTAGAACTAGATATTTCTTATGTTAAAAATAATTTTGATGATTTTCAATCACAAAAAAATACAACTGAGAAAAAAATATTTGATTTAAATCAAATTGTAAATGAAGAATTTCAAAAAATAAATCAAATATTAAATAATTACATAGCATCATCATTAACAGATCATTTAAATAAAATAGAATTAATATCAAATGAAACAGATGATAAATTTAATTCAGTAAACAAAAAATTTAGTGAAATTGAATGCAATATAAATTGTGTAAATCAAGATTTAAATAAAAAAATAATGTTATTAAAAGAATCATTAATTACTCAATTAAATAATCAAAATAAAGAAATTGAAAATTTTGAAACACATCAAATGAATGAATATGATATTTTTAATTCTTCTATTAGAGGTGTAATAAATGATCATATAAATCAATTAAAAAGTATTTACGAGTATACTAATAAAGATATTGATTTACTTAGAAATAAACATGAATATTTAGTAAATTCTATTAATAAATTAAGACAAGATGTTTTTGAATCAATTAAAGAATCTGATAATTTTCTTTTAAATAAAATTGAAATCAGTAGTAGAAGTAATCAACAAAAATAAATTTGGACTATTAAAGTTATTTAAATTAATTTATAATTTTTTTTATTAATCAAATATAATTAAAATAAAATTTTTTGAATTATAATTATAGTTATAAAAAATAAAAATAAGAAAAAGTTTTTTCTTTATGAGAAGTAAAATATTTAGTATTATATAAAATTAAAATAAAAGTAAAATAATTTTTTATAATAAAAAAATGATATTGATTTTGAACAAAAAATTCAATTAATAAATTAATATTCAAATTTAAAGAATAATAATAATTATTCAAAATTTTATTTAAACAATAAGTAACAATTTAAAATCCTATTTATTTTCAAAATTTTGAATATTAAAATTTGAATTAGGTGAATGACTTAAATCAATTTGATCTTCTCCTATATAATCTTCATCATTATTATTAGTTGATAAAATATTAGATTGAATAATATTGATATCATTTTGTTGGATAGTATTTATATTTCTATCAAATATTAAATTATTATTATTATTAAAGTTTGTTTTATTTAAAAAATCATTTTTAAAATAAGGAATACTATTATTATTATTTTGATTATTCATCATTACATTATTATTATTTAAAATATTATCATTATTATATCCTGATAAAATTTCTCTTGTTTTATTAAATGAAGAATTTAATTTAGAAAGTTTTTGAGTTAATCCATTTAATTTATCTTCTATTGAAATTATTGGTGCATCATTTAAAGAAAATTTTTCACCATATTTATTTAAATTACTTTCAGTTATTGATTGTGAATTATCAATTAATTTTGTTTTTGTAAAACTAAAATTATTGTTATTATCTAATGACATTCCAAAATTTTTATTTCCTAAATTTTCATTATTAAAATTTTCATTAAGAATATTATTTTGGAAATTAAGATTATTATTTGTAACAGTATTATTAATTACATTATTATTTGTATTTTCTTTCATTAATTTCATTTCTTCTTGATGTTTTTTTCTATCTCTTTCAATTAATTCTTTTATTTTACTTTGAGCAGTAACTTTTTGAGTTCCATATTTAGGATTTAAATTAGGATTTTTTTCATTATTAAAATGAATTAATTTATTATCTAAATTTTTAATTTCATTTGATTGTTTTTTAGTATTTAAATTATTTATTTCATTTTTTTTATTTTTGTGTAATGTGATATCTTTTTTTTCATTTCCATAATTTGAAAAAGAATCATTTGATATTGTTTTTGAATATGTAGTTAAATTATTTTTTTTGATAAAACTTTGAGTTTTAATTTGTTTTATATTTGATTTTGATTTTGAATGACTACTTTTAAATGAAGTATTACTATTTATTCTTTTTAAAGTATTATTATTATTATTATTATTTTTTTTTGAAATTAAACTATTTTTAAATTCATTATTATTTCTATTTGGTGTCTGAGCTCTTTTTTTAATAGTATTTTTTTTATTTTTACTAGTAGAAAAAATATTTTTATCACTATAATTTTGTTTAACAGAATTAATTTTAATAGCATTAAATTTCTTATTCTTTGTTGCAGAAATAGAATTTTTTCTAGAAGTTGAACGAGAACTATCATTATTATTTTTATTGTTATTTATATTTTTAATACCAATTTTTTTAACACTATTTTTTTTATCATAAATATGTTCATCATTTTTAAAATTTTCTACTATTTTATAAATATCTTCTGGTGATAATGCAGCAACATTAAACTTTTTTTTAAATAATATTATTCCATATTCTAAAATATGTGATACTAATTGTGTCCATGAACTTTCTGAATAAAGAGAAAGAAAATCACGAATGACTTTTTTTTTATATAAAATTTCCATCATTGTTTAAATCTAATTTATAAATAAAATATTAAAAAATTAAATTAAAATTTAAAAAATATATATTAAATATTTACAATTATCATTATATATTATGTTTTACCCCTTAATTATTTATATATCTATTTATTTTCTTTTTTATAAAAAAGAGATCTTTGTTTAGATATATGTTTTCTATTAAGATGTGCGACAGAAACATTTGTACTTGTATTATATCTACTCATTGTTTTAATTGTAATAACATTTACTACTCTATTATCTTTAGATTTACTTCTTTTCATATTAGAAAAATATTCAATAGAAAAAAGTCTAACACTTTTACCAGAACTACTTTTTGAATTATTATCTTGATTATTTTCTTCTTCAATTAATTGTAATTTATTTAAATAAGATGATGATGATGCTCTTTTATGTTTTTGGAAATTTAAAGTTGTTGATATTTTCTTTTCTAAGATTACATTTTCTTCTTCAATATCAGATGAGTCTACTCTTTCTCTTTTTCTAATTTTATTATCATTTGAAGGAGTTTTTATTTCTTCTTCTAAATTATTATAAATAATAATATTAATATTATCATTATTATTTAATTCTTTATTATTATTATTTTCCTCATTTTCTTTTTTTTTATTTGTTAATACAGGAATAAGTGATTTTGAAGATAGAGAAATTTTTGGTTTTAATTGATCATTTAATCCTTTATTTGGATTATTTAATAAATCCTTTATTGAATTTAAACAAGCTTTATAATCATTTAAGTGAATATCATAAAATTTTTTTATAATATTAAAATATTGGATTTTTAATTTAAATTGTTTTCTTGCTAAATGAATAATACTAAAACATATTTCAAGAGGAGTATATTGAATAGCAATTGGAGTTAAAATAATATCAGAAAAAATTTTTTTAGCATAACAATATATAATATTACTAAATTCTTGACTTTTATTCTCAATTTCATTTTCAAAAATAAAACCATTATTCATAAATAAAAGTAATAAATCATAAGAATTTAAAAGATTTAAATCATATTTTAATATTTTTAAACATTCAATTTCATTTTGAGTAATATCAATTTCATCAATATCATAAGAAATTCCAATACTAGTATAAATAAGAATATCAGGTTGATCAATATCTTTCTCATAAAATTTAACAGCTAATAATAAAGAATTAATAACAAATAATTCAAATTTTTTTTGAGGAACATTTTTTTCTTGATGAGTAAATATATAATCCATATAATGTAAAGCTAAATAAAATGATGATTCTGAATATTTATGATATTCTGAATATTTTTGTAAAAGAGAAATTGCTTTTGCTCTATTTTTAAAATAAGGATGAGTTGAATTTATGATTTTAAATTCTTTTTTTGTAATATATTTAAAAAGAGATAAGGGATCCATTTCTATATTTTGTTGATAAGAAAGTGGTTTTGATATATTATAATTATTGTCTTCTGATAATGATAATATAATTGAACCACACTCTACACAAAAATAATAGTTTTCTAATTTATTTATTTTGCTAATTTTATTTTTTGGATGAGTACATCTTTCATTATTAACTTTCATTTAGGTTTATGAAATATTATATTTTCTTTTAAATAATTAATGATATAAAAATAATTTTTAGAAATAATAAATTAACAGAATTTAATATAAAAAAAAATATATTTGTTTTATTTATTTAATAATATATATAAAAAATAAAATTAAATATATAATTTGCAATATTATCAATAATTAAATTTGATTATAAATTCATTCATTTAAAGAAAGAAAATTAGTGATTTATATTTTTTTTTTAATATAATATCAATTTTTTTAATACTCTTTTATTTGTTTTATTTTAATTTATTTATATTTTTTTATTAATTGATATTATTTATTCTATATTTACTGAAGAAGATATTAATTGTAAATCTTTTATTAAATTATTAAATATATCTTTTTCATTTAAGTAATCAATATATATTTCTTTTTGACTTAAATTCTCTTCAATTGAATATATTCTATGAGAAAAATTAAAATTAATAATTTCACTATCATTATCTATTTTTGCATATTTTATATCGTAATTCATGATTATTTGGTTTAAATTAATTCTTTGATTCATTTGATTTATTCCATCAAAACATATTTCTAATTTAACCATTAAATTTTTCTCTAAAAAAAATAATTTTTCAATAAATTTTATATGTATATCAATTTCAATTTTAAATAAAAATGATGTTATTCTATTTAATTTTGGAGTTGAATCAATAAAATATTCTCCAATATTTAATATTGATTTAATTTCTTTGTTTATTTGTTTATCATTAGTTAAACAAAATAAAATAAAATCATTATTTGAACTATTTTTTTTAACATATTCTTTAAAATTATTTGGAAAAGTATATTTAATATGTAAAATATAATCAAATAAATTATTTTTTGGTTGAATTTTTATTTTATTATTTCCTTTTTTATTCATTTCTAAAAATTAAATAATATGAAATTTAAAACAAAATAAACAAATAAAAAAAATTTATTTAATAGAATAAAATGGGTAACAAAAACATAAACAGAGTAAAAACAGAAGGTTTCCCAACAAAATCAAAAGAAGAATCAAATAACATATCAGAAAAAATAGAAAAATTATCATTATCAGAAAGAGATAAAACAGCTCAAAATAATGAAGAAAAAGTAATAAAAATTGTAAAAAAACATAATAAAGAAAATCAAGATGCAAAATTAATAGATGAATGTTTAGCAAAGCATTTTTTTTTCTGTTCTTTAGAAAAACAAGCAAGAAGTGAAATAATAAGAGAATTGTCTCAATGTTTCGCATTGAAAGGAACAATAATATTTAAACAAGGGGATATTGGTAATTATTATTATATAATAAGTGAAGGGAGAGTAGAATTAATAATTAATGGAGAAAGAAAAAAAGAAATTAAAAAAGGAGAAAATTTTGGTGAATTAGCTTTAATTTATGATGTTCCTAGATCAGGAACAATTAAAACTTTAACTGATTGTTATATGTGGATTATGGAAAAAAGAAATTTTAAAAAAATTGTTTCTCATATTACTCATATTACTTTTGAACAAAATAAAAAATTTTTTCAAGGTGTTCCTATTTATCCTATTATTGA
>Ga0256407_10008368_pt1 | contig 15224 bp, 11 predicted proteins | sample RumenRJG_04DNA_FD_193489 | JGI IMG/M metagenome (GOLD analysis project Ga0256407, IMG submission 193489) | Bovine rumen microbial communities from Lethbridge, Alberta, Canada - RJG_04 | ecosystem: Host-associated > Mammals > Digestive system > Stomach > Rumen | place: Canada: Alberta...
GAGGGACAAAAAATTTCATCATAGTTGATTCGCACTATTTTATGAACCATAAAAAACTTCTTAACGTTGCTTTAAGAGTTGGCAAGGGAAGTATGGGAATGCAAGGAATTACCGAATTATTTCACCCTTGGGCCAAGAAAAGTTTTTATTGGATGCCCTGCAGACGGCAAAAAGTTTTGAAAAAAATCGAGGAATAAGGCACCTGGTACTTGCAGAATACGGCTTGCACTAACTTTGCGACGGAAAAAGTAAGTGTGACTCGCTTCGCCCGGAAAAGTTATCAATGAGGAAGTCGGAATAAGAACAATTCAGTGACAGATACGAAAAGGAGGATGCACGACAGTCCAACGCTCAGACAAAGCACGTCATGGCCATCGGACGGAGAAGGACACGTGAGATGGCAGCGTATCATTCCACTATCAGAAAGAAGCATGTAGGACAAAGAATGCCCATCGACAAGCAAAGAGACTATGCAGTGGAAGGCCAAGACTGAAGAGCAGGAAAAGAGATTAGGAATGTTCGGCTACAAGCTGTTCTGTTAGGCAGCAGCATGAGATTCGACAAAAGAAAGGTGATAAAAGAGAAAAAGCAAGAAGAAGGTCATGTGAGCCTTATTTATCTATGTGAATGAATGTATAAAGAATACTAACGGTTTTATTCCCCATGGATTATAAGAGGTTTGTTGAGTATTTGAGGGGTAATCGGAATCCAAGTATTGATACCATTGGCACAGAAAACACAACTCTAAAAGGTTCTCTAACAAATCTACTACAACCATGAAAGGATGTGGTAGACCTGTTGGATGAATTAAAATAATGCATACTTAACTTGCCCTATGGGCCTATGATTGAGAAGATTGATATACTGCAACAACGAGAAAGTGCGTGTGGTCACCACCATCACCTACGCGCTGAAGGACTAAGCGCTAAGTCTCCAAAGCAATTTTTTAACTTTGGAGACTGTTCTTTTTCATTCTTCCGTCTTCACTTTTCACTTTATATTGTTAAATTTCTCTATTTTTTTTATTAGAATTTCCTTAATTTATAAATAAAGACTACTTTTGCAGAAAATTTCCAATAAGGGTGCTACGTAAGTTCTACATTCTTTTTGTCATTGCGTTCCTTTCCATGTCGATTATCAACATGGCAGGAGGCATCACCGTCAAGCAGTGTCTTTGTACGGGAAAGCTATCGATTGTGAACTCGTTCAACCGATCCTTATTCAGCTCTTCTGAACACAAGACACCTTGTCAGGATCAGCAGGGGTTTAAAGAGCTTTCTGCAAGCCCGTGTATGAAAATCCACATGGAGTCGCTTGATGACTTTACATCCTCTCCATCCCAAATACACGACTTTGCTCCCCCTTCTTTCACTGTTTTTAATGTCTCTGAACAGGCTCTTTGCGGTATCTCCACAACAGATTACAGGAAGCAAAAGCTTTATTATGTCAGAAAAATCCCGATACCTCCCAGACAATTCCTAAGTCTGAAGAATTCTCTTCTTATTTGAATGTGCCCGGCATTTTAAGCTTGTAACCAGATGTTTAAATACATTTGGTCAGATTATTGTATCACATTCAAATCACATAAGAAGAAAGACAGAAACAAATGAAGACATTTAACTTGGCAGCAATGCTGATGCTGCTAATGGTCTGTAATGTAAAGGCTCAAAACGATAGCGTGAAACAGCTCAAAGACCAGACATTACAGGAAGTGGAAGTCGTCACAACAAGACCTGGCACCATAAAAAGCCGGGGACTGATGAATGCGGCAACTATCACCAGCAACGAACTGACTAAAGCTGCATGTTGTAATCTTGGAGAGAGTTTCACGACCAATCCGTCTGTGGATGTATCCTACAGTGATGCTGCAACAGGCGCCAAACAAATCAAGTTGCTCGGGCTTTCTGGAACATACGTCCAGATGATGACCGAGAATATTCCCAATTTCAGGGGAACGGCGGCTCCTTATTCCTTGGGCTACGTACCAGGTCCGTGGATGCAAAGCATTCAGGTGTCAAAAGGTGCTTCTTCCGTAAAGAACGGCTACGAGAGTATCACCGGCCAGATAAACATAGAATACCAGAAGCCGCAACTGACCGATCATATCAACGCCAATGTTTATGGCAACACAATGGCAAAGTTTGAGGCAAACGCTGACGGCACTATCCATCTCAACGATAAATGGAGCATGGGATTACTCCTCCACTACGAGGACAAATATAAAGATCAGGACCACAACCACGACGGTTTTATAGATGATTCCAACGTACGACAGTATAACGGTCAGTTCAGATGGGCTTATTTCTCTCCTAATTATATCCTTCAGGCTGGCATCCGGATGATCAGTGAGAATCGGAGTAGCGGACAAATGGAAAGTCATTCTATTTCTGGAATGCCACTCTATCGCATAGGTATCGACACCAAGCGCTATGAGGCTTTTGCCAAGAATGCATTTATTCTGAATAGTGAGCACAACACCAATATTGCCCTCATCCTTGACGGCAGCATCCATGAGCAGAACGCTTTCTATGGATTGAAGGATTATGATGTAAGACAGAAAAACCTGTATGCGAGCCTTCTCTTCGAGACGGAGTTCACGAAGATGCACAGTCTCTCTACCGGTATTTCCCTGAATCACGACTACTATAATGAGATGCTCCACTTTGAACCTTCAAATATCCAGAATGCCGCGACCATGTTGCAGAATCCGTCTTTTATCCCCAAAGAGACAACCCCAGGCGCCTATGCCCAGTACACCTTTAACTACGATGACAAACTCATCATCATGGCAGGACTACGTGCCGACAACTCTTCTTATTATAAAAAGACGTTCGTCACACCGCGTGCGCACATCAAATGGGCACCTAATGATATATTCAGTCTCCGCGGTAGCATCGGAAAAGGCTTCCGCACTGTACATGCCCTTGCTGAGAACAATTTCCTCCTTGCCAGTGGACGACAACTCATCATCGGCAACCTTGAACAGGAAGAAGCTTGGAATTATGGCATCAGCACCTCTCTTAATATCCCTGTCTTCGGAAGAAATCTTCAACTGAACGCGGAATATTACTACACAAACTTCCTTCACCAGACGGTCATCGACTACGATAGTGACCCTACGCAAATAAACATAGGAAACCTTCAAGGAGACAGTTATAGTCACACGATGCAAATAGACGCCACCTATTCTTTCTTCAAAGGTTTCACGCTTACGGCAGCCTATCGCTTGAATGATGTTAAGACCACATTTGGCGGTATACTCATGAGCAAACCGTTGCAGAGCAAATATAAAGGATTACTTACTGCCAGTTATAAAACGCCTTTAGGGCTGTGGCAGTTTGACGCCACCATGCAATTCAACGGTGGAGGAAGAGTACCAGGTCAGGAGGATTTCAAGGCATACGAGCAACTCTCTGCACAAATCACCCGATGGTTCCGCCATTTCTCTATCTACATAGGTGGTGAAAATCTCACGGGATTCAAGCAGAAAAATCCCATCATCAATGCAGCCAACCCCTTTAGCAACAGTTTTGAACCTACGCTCGTGTGGGGACCTGTAAGTGGAGCAATGGGCTATATAGGAATAAGATTCAACTTAGAAAAATTATAAATAAAATTTCAAAAATCAAACAGTTATGAAAAAGTTATTTTTATCAATGATGATTGCTCTTGTTGCAGTAGCAGCATCAGCCAAAGACATTAAGACGCTTGTAGTCACCACTCAGCCTGTGATGCACTGCAACAGTTGTGAAGAAAAAATCAAAAACAACCTGCGCTTTGAAAAGGGTATCAAGTCTATTGAGACCGACATCCCCAATCAGGCTGTTACGATTACCTATGATGCCGACAAGAACAACCCCGAAAAGATTATGAAGGCTTTCGGCAAGTTCGGTTATACGGCCTCTGAAAAAACTGCTGACGAAAAAGGAACAGCCACTTGCGAACACAAAGATTGCGGTCATAAAGATTGCAGTGAAAACCATAAGCAATGCGAAGGTGAACACAAAAGCTGCGATGGAAACAAGCAATGCGAAGGTGAGTCAAAGAACTGCAGTGGAAACAAGCAATGCGAAGGTGAGTCAAAGAACTGCAGTGGAAACAAGCAATGCGAAGGTGAACACAAGAAATGAGATGACTACGTGCCACACATCTGAAATCATTCTGAAAAGAGGACTTTCCTAAGGGAAGTCCTCTTTTTTTACTTATCAGCTTTATTATATTCATCACGGATTTTCTTTACTCTTTGCAAAATGTCTTTGTAATGTAAAGCGTTGATGGATTTATTATAACTTGTGACTTGAGACTTGGCATAATATTCTATTTTATCAAGATGTGCAAGGATATAAAGGAAGACATCTGTTTCTGACGGATTTACTTGGGGATTTAATAACTGTCTAAGCATACTAGTTGCATCAGATCTTGAACTATCTTCTTTGGGATTGATCATCTTAGCCATAAGATTCACATAACACCGTTCGAGTTGACGACGGAACTGATTCTGTTTTTCATTATTATTAACCTGTTGGTTGAATTAAAATAATGCACACTTAACTTGCCCTATGGGCCTATGATTGAGAAGATTGAAATACTGCAACATGGTGAATGCCGCTACTTTGGCAGCCATCCTCGCGAAGAGGCCCAAAGGCTTCTTGGCATAGTTGCGTATCATCATGAGGTGGTCATTCAACTGAGAAAAGACAGTCTCAATTCTCTTTCTAAAGCGTTTATAGGCCCAAGTGGGCGGTGTCCAGTTCTTCTGGTTCAGCCTATACGGCACATCAAGGGTAATGTTTGCCGTCTCAAACAAGTCCAGCTGTACGGGAGCATTCAGGTAGCCCTTGTCCCCAAGAATCGTACAGTCATGGTATTCCCACTGCACATCCTTGAGATACTGCAGGTCATGCACATTGGCTGCAGTCATGTCGTAGGAGTGTGTGACGCCTGTGACACCGCACAAAGCATGAAGTTTGAAACCGTAGTAGTACATGTTCTGCGATGCGCAGTAACCCCAGGCTGGTGCATGCTCTATATCATCCTTTCCCATCTGGCACTTGTTGGCTCGTGCGTTCTGGCAGACCTTGACGGGTTTGGAGTCAATACTGAATACATCCTCGCCTCCGTCAATGGCATTTGCAATGACCTGCCGGATGTTCTCCCCAAGCAGCATGGTCTTCTTACGGCGCTGGTTGTACTGGCGACGGGTAATCAGGTTTGGAATGGCCCCAGGACATTCGGAGTTCAACCTATTGAATAGGTAGTTCTCGCTGTCGATACTGAATGCCTCTGCTGTGATGGAAAGTGCCACTACCTCCAGATCGGAGAAGGTGGGTACAACACCGCAGCGAGTGACATTTCCTCTCTCGTTTACTTGATTTCCCGCAAATTTCTTGCATATCTCAAGAATTTTAAAATTCATAAATAGTATTTGTTTAGTAATGAGGTGGCTGACTGTGATGGTTGTATTTCAGGGCAAGAAAGAGATAATTTGCAGGTAACACATCCGTCAATTCTCCTAAATTATCACAAAAGATTCCTCCGTATCGCAATGATATGGAGGTTTTTTCGTATATTCGCAGCAGAAACCGCAATAATGGTAATTCTTTCCAAAATCTGTATAACGTGTGTATAAAATAATGTCTGTACCTTTGCACCCAGATTCAAACAATTAAAAATGAGAGACGGTATGAGACAGATGATGATGCTACTGGCAGCGATGTTGTTCGTCAGTTGCTCAAGCGAAGAAAACGAAGTTATGGCACAGACAAGACAAGAGAAACTCTACATAACCATCGATGGCATGACTAAGACTGCAACTATGGTTGACAATGCGGCTACGCAGGAATTAGTGGCAAGGCTGCAGCAGGCCCCCGTCACGGTAACATTGAACTCCAGTGGCGGTTTTGAGATCTGGGGAGCAGTGGGCTTTTCGCTGCCCACAAGCAATGAGCAAGTCAATGCACAGCCTGGCGACATCGTGCTTTACAACGGCAGTAACATCTGCATGTTCTATGGCACAAACTCATGGAGCTACACTCATCTGGGTCATATTGACGGGCTGTCGGAAAGCGAACTGAGGACATTTCTCCATGCGGGAGAGAACAACATCAATGTGACGCTGTCGCTGAGCAATGCAACGGGCATTAGTCAAGTAAAGACTGATGAAGCAAAGTCAAAAGCTTATACCCTGCAAGGAACTTTGGCTCAGGCAGGACATAAAGGCATTATCATCAAGAATGGCAGGAAGATAGTCAGATAGAATATGAAAAAGGTCATTGTTATTTCGACGAGTCTTCGTCGTGGTTCAAACAGCGACATGCTCGCTGACAAGTTTGTGGAAGGTGCCAAGAGTGCTAGAAACGATGTAGAGAAGATTTCTCTCGTAGGCAAGGACATCCGGTTCTGCACGGGTTGCTTTGGCTGTCAAAAGCTGGGCAAGTGTGTCATCAAAGATGATGTGAACGACATCATGGCCAAGGTGTTGGAAGCCGATGTCGTGGCGTGGGCTACACCCATCTATTATTATGAGATGAGCGGACAGATGAAGACGCTCATAGACCGCATGAATGCCATGTATCCGCTTGACTACAAGTTCCGCGACGTTTATCTGCTGACCACGGCTGCCGAGAACGAGGAAGAGACCCCAAAGCGTGCCGAGACGGGACTGACGGGATGGATTGACTGCTATCCCAAGAGCCGCCTTGCAGGTACCCTCTTTTGCGGAGGAGTAAACGAAGCTCGCGAGATTGAAGGCAACAGCAAGTTACAGGAAGCATTTGAAATGGGTAAAAGAGTATAAGTTATGAAGAAAGTACTATTAGCTGTGCTTACTGCGGGAGTGCTGACAGCCTGCACGAACAACAAACAAATTAGAGACAAGGATATGAAACAGACATTAGAATTGACGCAGGAGTGGGACAAGGTGTTCCCGCTGAGCGAGAAGGTGAACCACAAGAAGGTGACGTTTGAGACACAGTACGGCTTGACGCTGGCGGCAGATCTCTATACACCAAAAGAGACAGAGGGGAAGCTTCCTGCCATTGCTGTCAGCGGCCCGTTTGGAGCCACCAAGGAGCAGTCGAGCGGACTCTATGCCATGCGGATGGCAGAGCGTGGCTTTGTGACGCTGGCCTTCGACCCGTCATATACTGGCGAGAGCAGCGGTGAACCCCGTCGTACGGCTTCACCCGACATCAATACCGAGGACTTCATGGCTGCCGTCGATTACCTGTCAAAATATGAAAATGTCGATGCTGAGAAGATTGGCATCATCGGCATCTGCGGATGGGGAGGCATCGCCCTGAACGCCGCCGCTGCCGACCCTCGTGTCAAGGCTACGGTGGCCAGCACGATGTACGATATGACCCGTGTCGGTGGCAACGGCTACTACGACAGTGAGGACAAGGAGGAGTCGCGCCATGCTGCCCGTGAGGCTCTTGCCAAACAGCGTCTGACAGACCCCAAGGCAATGGCCGGTGGTGTTATCGACCCGCTACCCGACGATGCGCCCCAGTTCGTAAAGGATTACTACGACTATTACAAGACCCCTCGTGGCTATCACGCCCGCTCAGGCAATAGCAACGACGGTTGGCGCACCATAGGTACTATAGGCTACTCCAATGCCCGCTTCCTCTACTACATCAACGAGATTCGTTCTGCTGTGATGATCATGCACGGTGATAAAGCTCACTCTCGTTATTTCGGCGAGGCAGCCTATAAGTATATGGTGGAGGGAAAGGCTGAGGGCTATAACTTTATCGGCAAGCCCAATCCCGTGCCAGAGAACAAGCAGTTGCTCATCATTCCAAGTGCCTCGCATTGCGATCTCTACGATGGCGGCTATGAGAAAAAAGAAGATAAGGCACAGCCTAAGAATATGATTCCTTGGGACAAACTAGAAGAGTTTTTCAAGACTAATCTTTAATTATATGGCAGATAAGATTATCCAAATCGATAGCGTCGATGCGTACAACAAACTGTACGGATGGGAGACGCTGCACCCGCTGGTGACGGTGGTGAACCACCCTGAGCCGTTGGTTGACATGAACCACACGCGGCTGAACTACGGCCTCTATGCCTTGTTCCTGAAGCAGGGCGAGGGCTGCTCGATACGCTACGGACGTGAGAAGTACGACTACCAGGAGGGAACCGTCGTGAGTTTCAAGCCCGGGCAGGTGGTGGAGGTGGAATGGGACGAATCGAAGCCCATACCACCATCGCGCGGACTACTGTTCCATCCTAACCTGATCTATGGCACGCCGTTGGCCAAGCGCATCCACGACTACACGTTCTTCGACTACGACCAGCGCGAGGCCCTGCACCTCTCGGAGCGTGAACAGCGCATCGTCAGCGACCTGCTCGACAGCATCGAGGAGGAGTTGCAGCACCCCGTCGATAAGCACTCGCAGCGGCTCATCACTGATGCCATCGGCCTGCTGCTGGACTACTGCATGCGCTACTACGACCGCCAGTTCATCACGCGCCACAAGGTGAACAGCGACATCATGACCCGCTTCCAGCACGACCTGGAGGCCTACTTCCGCAGTGGCGAGGCAGAGCGCAAGGGTCTGCCCTCCGTTGCCTATTTCGCAGAGAAGGTGTTCCTATCGCCCGGCTATTTCGGTGACCTCATTAAAAAGGAAACGGGCATGACGGCACAGCGATACATCCAGAACAAGGTCATCGACCTCTCGAAGCAGTACGTGTTAGACAAGGAGCTCACCCTCAATCAGGTGGCTTACAAGCTCGGTTTCCAGTACCCCCAGCACTTCACAAGACTGTTCAAGAAGGAGGTCGGCATGACACCATCAGAGTATAGGAATTAGAAAAGCATGAAAAGAATTTTATTATTTGTAATTGCTATAATGGCTATGGTAACAATACAAGGTCAGACGCTGACAGAGCGTCAAAAGGGATTGGCAGCATGTGCCTGTCTGATGGCACAGGGAGATATGGAGCGGTTGGAACCTGCCGTGCAGATGGCACTCAACAACGGCGTGACCATCAATGAGCTGAAGGAAGCTTTCTCACAACTTTATGCATACACGGGATTCCCACGCTCGCTGAATGCATTGGGTGTATTGAACAAGGTGTTGGAGAATAAACAGGCAAACTGGCAGGAAGGCAAACCTTGGACGCGCCCAGCCGAATGGGGAGATGCAAAAGCGGCTTACGAACTGGGTAAGAAAAACCAGACACAACTCTCTGGCCGTGCTTTCGACTACGACTTCTGTCCGCAGGACGACTACTATCTGAAGTCACACCTCTTTGGTGATATCTTCGCTGGCGACCAGCTCTCACATGCTGACCGCGAGATAGTAACCGTAGCAGCCCTGAGTGGTCTCGAAGGTGTGGGTCCGCAGTTGGCTGCTCATAAACAGGGAGCCGTGAACATGGGCAACTCGCAGGAACTCGTCGATGAACTCTGTACTTGGCTCGACAGCGAGGGTTATACCTTGCGTAGCAAATGGCCCAAGGGCAATCCTAATACTGCCTACGCTCAGTACTTCATCGGCAACAGCTTTCTGGCCGATGTGGGTGGCGGTGTGCATAACGTCACCTTCGAGCCGCGCTGTCGCAACAACTGGCACATCCACCACAAGGCCGTGCAGGTACTCATCTGCGTCAGCGGTCGTGGCTGGTATCAAGAATGGGGCAAGGAAGCCGTTCCAATGACTCCCGGCACCGTCATCGCCATCCCTGCTGAAGTAAAACACTGGCACGGAGCCGCCAAAGATTCATGGTTCCAACATTTGACTTATCATAAGGATGTCCAAGAAGGTTCGAGTAACGAGTGGCTTGAACCTGTGACTGACGAAGTGTATAACAAACTAAAGTGATATGAAGAAAGTTGTACTAGCAATGGCAGCACTGTTGACTATAAGCCTAAGTGCCTGTTCACAGAGTAATAAAATAGAGAGTAAACAAATGAAAGTATTGGTAGCTTATTTCTCGGCCTCTGGCGTGACGGAGGGTGTTGCCAAGCAGTTGGCAGAAGTGACGGGCGGAGACCTGCACAATATTCAGCCCGAACAGCCCTATACAGATGCAGATCTTGACTGGCGTGACAAACAAAGCCGTTCGTCTGTTGAAATGAAGGATAAGAACTCACGTCCTGCCATCACTAACAAGTTGGCGAACATGCAGGACTACGATGTAATCTATGTCGGATTCCCCATCTGGTGGTACACCTGTCCGACGATTATCAACACCTTCATGGAGTCCTATGACTTCAAAGGCAAGACCGTCATTCCCTTCGCCACCTCCGGCGGTAGTAGCATCAAGAAGGCCTGCGAGGACTTGAAAGCCGCTTATCCAGATGTAAACTGGAAGGAAGGGAAACTACTGAACAGATCAAGCAAACAGGAATTAGAGATTTGGGTAAAAGGATTGTAACAACAAAAACGTCCGTGTCACAAAAGAATGGCACGGGCGTTTTTGTTTTAATCACCATCATCTTCATCCTCTTCCATCTTGCAGATTTGCCGCGTCTCTTTACGGGCTTCCTTCCAACGGGGGAAGAACTTATCCATTAGTGCATGGAAACGGGCATTGTGACTGGGTTCAAGCAGATGGCACAGCTCATGAACCACCACATGCTCGACGCACCATTCCGGCAACAGTAGCACGTATGCACCGTTTAATTGTAGAGAACAGAAAGGGATTCCATACAAAAAGTATTTGCCTGTTCCTATTCCCAATCGAGCAGAAAAGCGTAGTGGTAGGGTTTGTTACCATCGATGGTATACTGGGGTAATGTGCGCTGGCCCCAAGTATCGACGCCACCAACACCATGAACATTTAGGTCGATATTGAGATTGACAAAACGGTCTCGCTGGATTTCGTGAGGATGCTTGGCGGGTTCCAAATCTTCTTCACCATAGTCCCAGGCACGGATGCAGAGCGGCTGTAAGCCATCAATGCGGAGGGTCTTTTGACCGTTGCCCATCTTGAACCAACGGACATCCGTACGGCATCCATTATCCTGTGGGTGGACGTATTCCGTTTCAAACTCACTTAAAGGCATCTCGTACCGTCCAACAAAGGCACTGCGCTTACGATCAGGATAGTTCTCCCACGGGCCTCTACCATAGTACTCTATCGCCTTAAAGTCGGCAGGCAGACGCATACGCATGCCAAACTTAGGCAGCAGGGGAATATCGGTAGCCGTAGGACGATAATCCATATCCACCTTCATGCGGCCATCTTGGACGATGGTATAGGTGATGGTCAGGTCTGCTCCAACAGGAAGCGATGTCTCGCTGATGATTTTCAGACCGTCGTCACTGGCCTCCGTGCGGAACGACTTATTGGTACGCTTTGTAGCGGCATCTCTCCAGACACTTAATCGCTGGGCAAAATGAGCAGCATGCTGATTGTCGTTTTCCGGTTTCCAGAAGTACGGTTCCAAAGGATTGACCAGCATTTCTTTGCCATCTACCATCCAACTGACGAGAGCACTTGAACTGTTAATCGTAACAGTCCCCTGGTCGGTGTATGCGACAAGTCCTTGGGTCGTCTTTTGCACTTTCGCAGGTGTGCCTCCAAAGGCTGACCAGAATTCCTCAGGCTTCAGGATGAATTGTTCACGGGCGACCGAATAGTCTGCCTGTGCCCAAGGTGTATCCTGACGCAGACGGGCATAGACATTCAGTATCAACTCTGCCTCGTTGTAGGGGTAATAGGGATAAGGAATCTCAAACTTGTCGCCATGAAGAATGGGAATGTTCCCAGACACCAGTTCACCATTGTGATAGACCTCGCAATAGTAATCGTATTCTTTGAAGTCTGTAAAATAATCCCGATTGATGATGCGGATAGAGTCACCCTCCTGCTTAAACGCAATAGGCTGATACACATATTGCACCTCGTAGTAATGAGGATGGGGGTTACGATCGGGACCTATGAGGCCATTGATGCAGAAGGGGCCGTCATTAGGCTTATCGCCGAAATCGCCACCATAGGCCCAATACGTCACACCATTCTCCTTCTTAGCAATGCCTTGGTCCACCCAGTCCCATACGGCAGCACCAGCGATACTGCTATCAGCATAAATGACATCCCAGTATTCCTGCAGGTTGCCCATCGAGTTACCCATGGCGTGGGCATATTCGCGGGCTATCAGCGGCTTCTCCGTTTCCTTCTCAGCCTCTGCCTTCAGAACATCGGGCGTGGGATAGCCAAAGTCGTGGAGAGCCGAGTAACGCGGATGACAATCATAGAAAGGCAATCTTGTAGAATCAAGACGGCATACAGCATCATACATCGCCTGAATATTCGGTCCTACCCCACCCTCATTACCTAAGCTCCAGAGAATGACACAAGGGTGGTTGAAGTCACGTTTCACCAATGACTCGGCACGATCCACATGGGCACGCTCCCATAACCTGTCCTCGCCCATCTCATGATTGGCATAGCCATAGCCGTGACTCTCCTGATTAGCCTCGTCCATCACATAGATACCCCAACGGTCGCAGAGTTCATAGAGATATTCGCGGTCTGGATAGTGCGAGGTGCGCAGGAAATTGATGTTGGCCTGCTTCATTAATCGCAGGTCGAGCTCGTAGGTGGCATCGTCCACATAACGACCTGTCAGCGGATGATGGTCGTGACGATTCACGCCACGCAACTTCACATTCTGGCCGTTAATCTTAAACACCTCACCCACGCACTCCACACGCTTCACGCCAAAATGATAGTCGAAGTGCTCAAAGACCTCCTCCACATGAGTGGTTTTCAGTTCAATACTGCAAGGATAGAGATTGGGCTTCTCAGCCGACCACAAGCGGGGTTTGTCTATCAAACAGGTAATCTTCACATGTGTAGTGTCGCCAACAGCAAGGCTTTTCAGGAATCCCTCCTTCATCCTGCCATCGATTTTAAATACGGCTTTGATGTCCTCGACTCTCTGTTTGCCTGTGTTGCAAACAGAGATATCAGCCGTCACAGTGGCCTGCGAGAAATCAGCATTAGGTACAGCCGTTACGTGATAATCGGCAATATGCACCAACGGACGTACCCACAGCTGCACCTCGCGGAAGATACCCGAAAGTCGCCACATATCCTGATCCTCCAGATAACTGCCGTCGCTCCAGCGATACACCTCTACGGCGAGTTTATTGATGCCCTCACGCATATATTTCGTCACATCAAACTCTGCCGGCGACATCGAGTTCTGACTATAGCCCACCTTCTGACCGTTCACCCATACATAGAAAGCCGAATGCACGCCACCGAAATGCAGGATCAGATTCTGAGAGAGCATCTCTTTTGTGACATCGATAAACGTCACATACGAGCCCACAGGGTTCCGGTTCTCGTAGGCCGTCCAATCTTGTGGTGGCTCACTCGTCACGCTGGGTCTGTTCCGTTGGAAGGGATAGCTGATGTTGGTATAGATGGGTGTACCGAATCCCTGCATCTGCCAGTTGCCGGGCACCGTAATCTTATCCCATCCGCTCACATCATAATCCTCACGATAGAAATCCACAGGCCGCTCTTCCGGATTCCGGCTCCAATGGAACTTCCACTGCCCGTCGAGACTGACAATCTCATTACACTCCGTCCATTTCGACGGCAGTTGCAACGTGGCGTGATAAGGCAGTTTGTTAATCCCTAACACAGCAGGATTCTCCCAGTCATGCGTCTGTGCCTGTGCCGTTAAACTCAGCAGCAGGACAACTATGGTCAAGACTCTTTTCATAATGAACAGTTATTTGGATGGTGTTGTGGATTGTATGAAGATGGAGGCTGTCGGCAGGCTACTCTTGATGCAGACCTGAGCCTTACCTTTTTTCTGCGAACTGCGTACGACGAGCAGGGCACGACCCTTCCATGTAGTGACGCGTGGTGAAGTATAAGGCTCACAGTCCTTAAGGTCGGCAGAGGCAAAAGACAGCAAAGTGCCTTGTCCCTTCACGATAGCCTCGCAGGGAATGGCTGCATTAGGGCAGACGCGACCTTCGCGGTCGATAACTTCGACGGTTATAAATGACAAGTCCTGACCACCGGCAGTCATGACATATCGGTCGGCAGTAAGGCGAAGACGTGCTGGTTCTCCGGCTGTGCTGAGTGTTGCACGCTTTCCACCAGCTTCAGCACGCAGTGTTCCCGCTTCGTAGGGCACCGTAAAGACTGCCTTATACTCCGTTGACTGGCTGACAGCCTTGGTGCCGATGGGTTTATCGTTCAGATACAGTGTTACTTCCGGCGCTTTCGTATAGACCTCCACATCTATCGGCTTACCTTCCCATGAAGGCCAGTTCCAGCTTTCCCATGTCGGCCACACGCTCCAACGGGTTTCAAGGATCTTTCCATGATAACCGTCAGGTTCTTTCACAGCCATATACAAATCCTTTGAGTCTTTCCAAAGCATCTCGCGATAGTGGCTGATGGGTTTGCGCCAGCCTGTGACATCCACATCGCCGCAGTAGGCACCGTGCCAGTCGGGCTGGCCGCCGTCAACATAGTGCTCTCCCGCTCTCTCACCCTCGTAGTAATATCGACCGATGCCAGCCTCGCCAAGATAGTCAAGACCCGTCCAGACAATGTCGCCGATGATGTAGGGATAGCCGTGTACCAATGCCCAATTCTGGAAAGCATCGCGTGGATAACTCTCCGTCTGCCACATCACACGCCTAGGATTGCGTTGATGGTCGGTAGCATGCTTATGGATCATGTAGTTGTAACCACCAATATCAAGCACATCGAAGTGCGGATCGTAGATTTCCCAGTCATCGTCCCAGGCACAGAGCGCCTCAGTCACTGGGCGCGTCTTGTCGTAATCCAGAATGGCCTGCTTCAACTGACGGGCCGTGGTAATGACGCGGATATCCTTACGCTCTATCACCTCGTTGCCGATGCTCCAGCAGATGATGCTGGGATGATTGCGGTCACGCTCCACCATCGCACGGATATCCTCTCGATAGCACGAGTCAATCAACGTGGAATAATCGTAGGGCTTCTTGGCCGTGCGCCAGCCGTCGAAGGCTTCACCGATAACGAGCATTCCTAACGAATCGCAGGCATCGAGGAAGGCACGGGTGGTAGGGTTATGACTGGTGCGGATCAAGTTAAAACCAGCCTTTTTCATCTGCCGGACCTTTCTTATCTCAGCCGCATCGAAGGCCATAGCCCCGAGCACGCCATCGTCGTGATGCACACAGGCACCGTTGATCAACAGCGGTTTCCCATTGAGCACAAAGCCACCCTCGGCATCATACGAGAAC
>Ga0256407_10008374_pt1 | contig 15220 bp, 13 predicted proteins | sample RumenRJG_04DNA_FD_193489 | JGI IMG/M metagenome (GOLD analysis project Ga0256407, IMG submission 193489) | Bovine rumen microbial communities from Lethbridge, Alberta, Canada - RJG_04 | ecosystem: Host-associated > Mammals > Digestive system > Stomach > Rumen | place: Canada: Alberta...
ATGATACCATATCAAGAGAAAAGACCGCTCCTGACTTCGGCGATGCATCACCCCAAAACACTAATTGGGCAGGAGTTCCTACATCAGACTATCGTAAACTACAAAAATTTTTTTCTAACAAAGTGATCAAAGTATCACTTTTTGACATAACAATCTGAATTTCAACAATTTATGTACAGTGACACTTTGTTTCAAACTTACACTAAGCATCACTATTTTGAAAATAACTAACATATATAGATGAAACAGATACCATTTTCTCAGATTTACAGACATAGGGAGCGCAATAAAAGATGCAGGATTTGGCATCAAGAGATATCTGCTTAAAAAGTAAAACAAGTTGTTTTGGTATGGAAGAAACTACCTCTAAACACTGAAGAAATGCCACTTTACTCAGTAAAACAAGTTGTTTTACTATCACAAAAGTGTAGTGACACTTCAAGAAAAAGTATCACTAAATCTAACATACTTATTATCTGTTAGTTAAGTTAAATAGTGATACTTTGCGTAAAAATTGAAACTTTTCTAGAAACAATTATCAGCATCCATTCATCAAATTGGCATGGAAAATGAGAGTTTTTGAAGAATATTTACTTTTTAAGTCTAATAAACTAATGTGCTTTGGGCAAAGTCAATTAATACCAGTCCTGTATCACTTCTTGTATTGGGACATACCGTAAAGGAACACCAATATTCCGAGTCACCCGAGTCACCATGCAGAATTTCCTGTTTATAGGGATTTCAAGCGAGTCTACCTCACTGAAATGTTAAAACCGCCGAAGTCAGGAGTGGGTATGATTTTAACTAAACACGAAGAAACGAAGAAAGGAAGATGATTTCACGATAACGAAAAACTTCGTATCTTCGTATCTTCGTGTTCCATTAATTATTTGTACCAAGTTATTTTTTTGTTATCACTAAATAAAGCAAAAAATGAAAATATTATTTATTACATCTAACAGCGCCCTTTTCAGTCTGGATTCTGGAGGAGCCATGAGAAACAATTTGTTTGTAGGTGCTCTTTCTCAAATAGGGCATGTTGATGTGATCTCCTTTAATCAAAAAGACTTGGTTTCGAATGTCAATAATTGTGACGTGATCTATTCTGAATTTGTTGAAGAAGAGCATAGTCGTTGGGAATTCCTGCGCACGTGGTTATCAATGACTATCAAGCCTACAGATCCATACTCATATTATAAGGTAAATAAGAAAAGAGCAGAAATTGTGAATCACTTTGTTCAAGACTCGCATTACGATTTGATTGCATGTAGGTATATTGACACGGCCACCAGCTGTGGACTTTGGAAATATAGAGACAGATTAGTGATTGACATGGATGACCACCCTGTCAACAAACTCAAATTCTTATTGCCATTGGTTAAGTTTCCTGTTGTTAAATGGAAGAAGCTATATGAAATTAAGAGAATGAGGAAAATGGTTGAAAAAAATTTAGATAGTGTCGCATGTTCGTTTTATTCCAATATTATGGAAAAACCTTCATCAAAATCTATCTATTTACATAATACCATTACTTTTGATGAGGCTGTTGCTGATGTAAATGCGACGATGAATCCTGTTATCCTTTATGTGGGCTCTTTCTATCATTTACCATCAAAATATGGCATCTTTCATTTTACAAACAATATTTTTCCTCTCATTAAGGAACGGATACCAAACGCAAAACTACGTATCGTAGGTAAAGGTGAAAAAGAATGGATCGATAGTCTTAATAAAGAAGATGGAGTGGAGGCTGTTGGCTTTGTAGAAGACCTCGTCTCAGAGTACAAAAAAGCGAGAGTCGTAGTAGTTCCAATTTACCAAGGAACAGGGACATGTGTTAAATTTGTGGAAGGATTAATGATGAACCGCCCCGTTGTCTCTACTCCCGTAGGTGTTAGAGGCTTTGAAGAGATTTGCAAAGATGGTAGGCACTTTATGTTAGCAAAAAGCGATGAGGAATTCGCAGAAAGAACGGTTGAATTGCTTTCCTCTCTTACAACATCGCAAACAATAGCAAAAGCAGGATATGAAATAGCCAAAAAGAATTTTTCACAAGAAAGATTCTATGAAATAGTAATAGAAGCCCTAAGTCGCGTCACAACCTTTCCGGCGTAACTCTTGCTCCGTCTATGAATGCTACTCGTTCGAAGTCATCATTCAGCAGTAGCAGAAGCTCTTTGACGAACTTACCGCTGCAAACATTTAGTAAAAAATCTATGAAAACGAATAGTTACATCGCTAAGCTCGCTTATTTGTCCAAGTTAGTCAAGATTGTGGATAATGGTCGGCACATTATGATCAGGGGGAGGCGTTTTCGGAAAGTTGTTCTCTATGCTTTGAGCCCCTTTTTCCTTCTCTATGGTTTCATGGTTAAGTCTGCTGCGCAGATACGGTTGGCATTGTTGGAGCATGGAGTTCATTATAAATACCGTTTTGCAGTTGTGGCCATCGCCAGAAATGAGGCTGACTACATTGAGGAGTGGGTAGCTTATCATCAACTAATTGGATTCGACTGCATCATTCTGTATGACAATGAAAGCACGGACGGGATGAAAGAGAGGATTAAAAAGTATATCGACGAAGGCTTTGTGAAGTATCATTACATCAAGGGAGAGTCTAAACAACATGATGCATACAACGATGCGCTTCTACGATACGGGAACCAGTCTAAATACATGGCGTTCTTTGACATCGACGAGTTTCTGGTATCTTCGAATCCCGATGATAACGCTCTTGACATCATAGAGGGCGGTTTTAGCAAAGACCGCAACATCGGTGCCGTAGGTGTTCACTGGTATGTTTACGGGTCATCTGGCCATGTCAAGAAGACCGATGGTCTCGTTATGGAAAGATTTCTCTACAGAGCAACTTCTGATGAGGAGCAAAATTGGGGCATCAAGAGTATCGTTAAACCCAATTGTGTCAGGAAATACATTCATGCACACTATCCAGCTTTATTGAAAGGCTATTATAAAACTGGTTTAGATCAAGAGATTATTGAAGCATATAGCATTCCTATTGATGGGGATCAACGAGTTCGTTTCAATCATTACATAACAAAGAGTCTAGAAGAATGGACCGTCAGGCGCTCAAAACCAGGTGGTGACGGCTTCATCAGGCCAACAGCCGACTTTGCCAAACATGACAAAAACGAAGTGAAGGATGAAGTGACACTATATTATATTGACAAGGTGAAAGAAACGATGGCTCAACATCGTGTTATGTAGACTCTCTATCACAAATAATCCTAAAAAGTTCGCGGAAATGGTGAAGATATAGAGGAGAATGTGTATATTTGCGGAAACAATTAGTAGTTGACACAGCATTAGTCTCTACAAAATATGAACAGACGGAAATACCCAATTGGCATACAGACGTTCTCGGAGATTATTCGAGGAGAATACATCTATGTAGACAAGACGGACATAGTGTGGCAGTTAGGCCATTATGCCAAGTTTGTCTTCCTCAGCCGCCCCCGCCGCTTCGGCAAGTCGCTGCTGACATCCACGTTGGAGTCGTATTTCCGCGGTGAGCGAGAGCTGTTCGAGGGGCTGAAGATCATGCAACTGGAGTCGGAATGGGAACAGTATCCCGTATTGCACCTAGACCTCAGCAGGGCCAAGGGGCTGGATTCCACTGATGAATTAAGGAAAGTGTTACGCCTGCTTTTGAAACCTATTACCAACTTATATGGAGCAGATGCTGACGAAAGCACTCCAGGTAGTATGATTGCCGGACTTATTAGAAGGGCTTACGAGCAGACTGGCAAGCAAGTCGTTATCATTATCGACGAGTACGATGCACCTCTATTGGATGTATTGCATAACAAACAAATGCTTGATGATACGCGCAGGGTCATGCAGGAGTTCTACCAACCACTCAAATCATGCGAACGGTTCATCAGGTTCTGCTTCCTCACAGGCATTACCCGGCTGAGCCAGCTGAACATCTTCTCGACACTGAATAACATGACGAACGTGTCATTGCTGCCTCGGTTTGCTGCCATCTGCGGTATTACCGACGAGGAGTTACACGAACAACTTTCGGAAGACATTCACCTGTTAGCAGAATCCTACGGATATACAGACGCTCAGATGAGCCAACTGTTGAGGGCTCGCTACGACGGTTACCATTTCTCACACCAGTCACCCGACATCTATAATCCCTATAGCCTGCTAAGTGCCTTTGCCAACAAGAATGTGGCAAACTACTGGTTCGAGACGGGCACTCCGACGTTCTTAATCCGCATGATGCAGCAATTCCACTTCGACATCACGAAGATGGACGGTATCGAGGCAACCGACTACTCTATCAATCGCCCAACGGAAGCGATGACGACCATGATACCGTTGCTCTACCAAACGGGTTATCTGACCATCAAGGACTACGATCGTGAAGGTAACATCTACATGCTGTCCATCCCTAACCAGGAAGTAAGAATTGGCTATTCCGACGGTCTGCTGCCAGTATACACCGGTTTGGAGGGGGAGGACGTCCAGGCTGGCTTTGCCCTGAAATTCTGGCGCGCCCTGAAAAAAGGTGATATCGACTTGGCCATGCGTGAGATGCAGGCTTATCTGGCAAGTATCCCCTACGTGGAAGGCTTCAAACAGAAAATGAATGAGGTGGCAACCAAAGAGGGGTTCTATGAGTACACCCTCTACCTCATATTCTCCATGCTCAACGCCTACGTCCGCACTCAGGTCAAGTGTGCCGGTGGCCGGATAGACATGGTGGTGTGGATGCCTGACACCATCTACGTCTTTGAGATGAAGACTACAGAGAGTGCTACCAAAGCGCTGGAACAGATTAACAGCAAGGGCTATGCTATTCCCTATCAGATGGATGGTCGACGTGTCGTCAAGGTCGGCGTGAAGTTCAACGCTGAGACTCGAGTGCCAGAGGAGTGGGTGAAGAGTGAGGGGTAAAAGCTATCGAATGAAGATTCTTATAGTACACAATAGCTACGGACGCTACTCGGGAGAAGAGGCTGTCGTCGATAGAATGTCGGCGATGTTTCGAAGTCAAGGACATGAGGTGGCGTTGCTACGGCGCACGACGGAAGAGGCGCGCAACACGATGGGTGGAAAGGTTCGCGGATTCCTCTGTGGACTGTATTCACCCGACGGCGTCAAGGCGATGCGCGAGGCGCTGAAGCGAGAACGACCAGACGTGGTGAACATCCACAACCTTTATCCGTTCATCTCGCCAGCCGCCCTCTTCGAGTGTCGCAAGGTGGGAGTTCCTGTGGTGATGACGGTGCATAACTTCAGGCTCATTTGCCCCACGGGTCTGTTTATGCGCAATGGACAGCCCTGTGAACTCTGTCTGCAACGCGGTAACGAATGGGGCTGCGTGCAACATAACTGCGAGCAGTCGTGGCTGAAGTCCATAGGTTATGCGGCACGCAACGCCGTGGCCCGCAGGAGCGGCGCCTACAGGAAGTGCGTGACGCGCTTTGTCTGCATCACCGACTTCCAGCGTCAGAAGCTGACGGAGGCGGGCTTCGAGCCAGAAAGACTGACGGTGATACCAAACGTGGTAGATGCGCTGGAGAGCTATACGCCGACACCAGGCGACTACGTGGCCTACTTAGGACGAGTGAGCTACGAGAAGGGGTACGACCTACTGATAGAGGTGGCTCGGCGACACCCAGAGATTCGCTTCCGCTTTGCGGGAGCACAACGGGCACAGACAACAGAGACACTGCCCAACAATGTCGAGTTGACGGGCTACCTGACGGGCGACGACCTGCAGACGTTTATCCGCCAGTGCCGTTTTGTGGCCATGCCGAGTCGCTGGTATGAAGGCTTTCCCATGGTTATCCTTGAAAATGCACAATACGGCAAACCGACCATCGGCCCTGACCACGGCGGTTTTACTGATATCATTGGTAAGGGCGAGACGGCCATCGGCCGACTGTTCCATCCTGGCGATGTCGACGATTTGGAGAAGCAGGTCGTCACTTTGTGGAACGCGCCAGAGGAGTGTGTCAGGCTCGGTTCCAAAGCATTCGAAAAACTTACACGAGACTATTGTACGAAGACGGCTGCCAGACAGTGGGCTACACTCTTAGAAGAGATAGTCGCAAAGAAGAAATCATGACCAAGACATACTTTAACATCAGCTACGAACTGGATAAGGCCGAGGTGCTGAGACGTATCGACAGACAGATTTCTGATGGCCAGACGGCCTACGTCTGCGTGGCTGACGGCGTCATACTGAACCTGGCCAACCAGCAGACCGACTACCTGAAAGTTATCAACGGCTCCCTTTTCTCGGTATGCGACAGCAGCTACGTTCCGCTGTACCTCAAATGGATCTACGGCCTGCGCGTTGAACAATACTGCGGCACCGACCTTTTCCGCGACATCATTGGACTGCGACGCTATCGCATGGCGTTCCTCGGCGGCTCACAGGAGACCTTGGACGCCCTGAAGAAGAAACTCATGGAGGAAGGTACTGACGATGCCGACATGCTCTTCATGGAACTGCCATTCCGCACCGTCGAGGAATTCGATTACGAAGCAATTGCTAACCAAGTGAACGCGTTCGGTGCCGACATCATCTGGGTATCGCTTGGTGCCCCCAAACAGGAGCAGTTCATGAGCCGACTGACGCCTTACCTGCATCGTGGTGTCAGTATTGCCGTTGGCGCGGCCTTCAAGTTCTACTGTGGTGTGGGGGAACGCCGGGCTCCGCAGTGGATGCTCAATGCCCATCTGGAGTTTGTCTACCGCCTCTTTGCCGCCCCCCACAAACAATTCCGCCGCTGCGCCGGCATCATCCGTACCCTGCCAAATCTGTTGTGGAAGGAGTGGAAGCGGAAAAAAATATCTCGTGATCGCCTCTCAATTAGTCACACCTAATTTCTTCTTCTTTCTTCGTTGAGTAATCAAGAATATCCAATAAAGATGCATTTTAAGCAAGAGCCTGTTTTTAAAATCAAGAGTATCTTCAGCGCCTCGCAATTTCATTTTTTTTAACCATTTAGAAATAATGGGATTTGACAGAAAAGCATCCATCTCAGATTTCAATTCCCAGAATGATTTGGGATTTTGAGGATGGGTGAAATAATCTTCCTTAATTAGTCTAACATAAAAATAAGCTCGTTTACCTATTGCATCATAAAAATCTTTATTATCAGGATAATTGTCAGCAACATGCTTCTCTAACATTGGTATCAAATTGATTGCCACACTAAAAAGTCGATTTGAAAACTTATGTACGGCAGAATTCTCATGAACTACATAATGGTAAACAATTCTGTTGTCAATATAAAAACTTTCTACAGATGAAACAAACCAAAGATTGAAAATGCTATCTTGATGCAATACAAGTTTTGGACTAAATCGAATCTGGTTCCTTATGATGGTATCACGTTTGTATATTTTAGCCCAAGGACTGTTCAAATTTACCCCTTTTTCGTACCATGATCCCAGACTATCAGCAATGAGAGAATGAAGGACTTCCAACCTTGAACTACCAGAAATCCACTTTTCTATTCTCTCTTCTGCCACATGGCTATTTTCGTTTATGCAGTAACCAAATACAACCAGGTCAGCCTGATGCTTTTTCATAGACTCCAGCATATATGAAAAAGCATCAGGCTCCAAATAATCGTCTGCATCAACAAAAATAATGTATTCACCCTGAGCCTTGTCAATACCCAGATTTCTTGTATCTGATACTCCAGATTTCTGCTTGTATATATAATGGAAATGGCTGTCGGAGGCTTCCGTTTCTTTAAGCAACGGGTCTATATGTTGTTCTGTCGAACCATCGTTAATAAGAAGCACTTCTACCTCGTCACCTATTTTGCTGACGTTTATCTGAACACTTTCGATGCAATGCTCCAAAAGAAGCTTGGGAGTATTGTATATGGGAATAATGACTGACAATTTCTTCATATATCTATTTGTGATTACGGTGGAGCACGTCGGCTTTCCGACTTAAGTGGAACATCACTTGAGGGAGTTCATCTGTTATCATTTCGTTGATGGGCAATGTCATGACAAAGCGTGAACCGCCAATATAGGCAGTGTCCAGCATGATATCACCACCGATGCGACGGGCTAAGGAACGGGCCACGGTGAGCCCGATACCCGTACCGTCGTAATACTCATCCAGCTGGACAAACTCTTCGAAGATGCGCTCGGCTTCCTTGTGCGGAATGCCTATACCGGTGTCTTCTACAGAGAAGAACAAACGACCCGATGAGACCGTCGTGCGCAGCACCACTTTCTGTTGATGGTCAGTGAGCTTTTCCTGCTGGCGGGCTTCGGGGGGAGCGGTGAACTTGCGTGCATTGTCGAGCACTAACGACAAAGCGCGAACAGCTGCCTGCAGGTTGGTTTGAATGGTTGTGTTCTCGGCATCAGGCGATACCATCATGTCGAATGTCAGGTGGCCGGCCTCGGTGATGCCTGAGGCGTTGATAGCCTCGACCGCAATCTGTACAGCCGTAACACGATCGCTACACTCGATGACCCCTTTGTTCTTGGCATCAGAGAGCTCGAGCATCTTGTTCACAAGGTTGGCTATCCGGTCGGTATTCTCGGTTATCTGGTGTTTGATGTCGCTGAGGGTGGCTTCATCGTAAGTCATGTCGGGGGTCGTCAGTATTTGGGTATAGCCCGACAGGATGTTGAGTGGCGTGCGTATCTCGTGGGAAATCTGGTGGATGAAGTCGCTCTTCATCCGCGATGACTCCTCAGCCCTGGCATTGGCATATTCAAGATCGTGGTAGGCGGCTATTAGACGCGAGGCTGAACGTTGACGGAAATAGATGAAGATACCAAAGAACAGAAGGGCGAGCACCATAGGGGTGATAATAATCAGCAGACGCTGGTCTGAAACAGTGGCGCGTTGTTCGGATAGTTCGGTTTCCTTCTTCTGTATTTCATAGATGGTGGCGAGTTCGGTGGCATCGTCCTGTTTCTGCCAGATGATGGCTGAGTCGAGTGCAAGGTAGATCTGTTTTCCTACGGCAATGGCAGAGTCGGTGCGTTGGGCTTCAGCATTGGCAAGGAATTTCTGCATCAAATAGCTGTGGATATTCTCCAGGGTCATCCTTGCGCCGTAAGTAGCCACCTGGGCATCCATCACCTGAAAATTGTCGGCGGCCTCACTCCACCGATGGGCTGCCATCAGATAGTTGGTGGCCTCCAACTTCCCTTCATTGGTCTTGGCATACTGAGAGGTCAGGGAGGCGTTGTAGGCTTTCCTGGCTTCTGCTTTGTCTCCCATCCCCTCCAAGGCACAGGCGCGGTAAAGGCAGAGTCGGCCCCACTGCTTGTCGACATACGCTTCGTCCATGTTGAGGCACTGGCGGCTTAGCTTCAACAAATGGTCGAGACGTACAGTCCATTCAAGGGCTTCCCGGTAGTGGGCTGTTTGGATATATGCATCTACTATGGTGACAATGCCAACGATGGCATTGGTATAGCTATCATGGTTAGGGTCGGCTTGCGTTATCTGCTCATACTGCTCCCATGCCTGGGCGAAGCTCTTAGATGATTCGTTGAGATGGTCCAGTTTTAGCTGACAGCTGCCAATGAAGGTCAGCAGGTTGGTGAAGTCGTTGGTCAGCGTGTATTCCTTCTCCTTCAATAGCTTGATGGCAGGCAGAGCCACATGTATGGCCTCACCATAGTCTCCCTTCAGATAAAGCAGGCCCGTCAGTCGGTTGGCCGACTGGGCATAGTACACCATATCCTCGTCATTGTCTATGTTCTGGGCTACGGCATTCTTCCACTCCATCTCTGCCTTTCGCATCAATCGTTGACGAGAGTAGGCATACCCACGCCAGTAGCAGGATTTCAGCATGGAGAGGGTTCCGTCCTGCTGGTGCAAGTCTACCAGACTCAATATCGAATCATAGTCGTGAATCTTATAGGCTGCTGTAATCAGACTGTCGGCCGGTTTGCTCTGGTGAACAGCATGTTGATCCGTACAGGATATGAACAGCATGGCTGCCAGAAAACAAAGAAGGACTGTCGTTCTGCTTGTTTTTGTCGTCATCTAACTGCAAATTTGCTTGCAAAGTTACAAAAAAAATAGCTAAACGTGTGTTATTTCGCGGAAAAATTGTATCTTTGTCGTCGAATATGATACAAACAGATCTTTTTTACTGGTATGGAGTGGCGGCTGCGGTCTATATTGTGACCTGCTGGGTGTTTTCCGCTGTCAGGGGATTGCATTATTGTGGTACACCCAAGGAACGCAGAGACTACATCTGGCCCGACCGCAAGTTACAGGTGATGATTTACCTTTGCGCCACCGTTCTCTTGCCATACGTGCTAAACTCTAAAAGTGAGGCGGCATGGCTTTTGATGAAGTCTTATTTCCCGTGTACCTATTATTTCTACTGTGGCGCGATGATGTTCTGCTTCTTCGGGACGGTACGGCAGTGGAATGTGTGGAAGATGACCAACCGGATAGCTTTCTTCATCACCGCCCTGGCCATGATGCCGTTCGTCATTCATGCGTGGTGGCCGTCGGGGCTGCTCAACACCGAAGGTATCAGGGTGTGTACTGCTGTAGTTGTCGTGGTCAGCATCATCATGATGGTTTATTGCGGTGTAGCCATGTGGCAGGTGTGGCAGTGGATGCGAGTTGCACGCGATGTGAACTATTCCAATCCTGAAGACTTCCCCACAGAATATGCCCATCGGGTTTGGTTGGCACCAATTGTGCTCACCCCCTTGATTTGGCCGGCTTTCATTCTCAATTCGCCCACGGTTATGGCCGTGTTGATTGTTCCGTTGTCCATATTCAATATCATACTATTGATTACTGTAATGCCTGTCTGGAGAAGGGATACAATCCTTTCAAGTAGTGAGGAGGATGAGATAGACATCGATATTGACGCACCTGCAGAGTTGGCCGAAGAGCGCAATGAAAGAATTGCAGCAGAGATAGAACAATTCGTTAACACCGAGGCGGCTTATTTGGATCCACATCTTAAACTTGAACAGGTCGTAGAGCGTTGCAGCTTCAGTCGGAGTTACGTCTCACGAGTGTTTACAGAGCGTTTCGGGGGCTTTTCCGATTATGTCAATGGATTGCGTATCAACTACTTTGAGCGATACAAGTTGCAGCATCCTAATTCCACAGAAGATGCGGCTGCAGAAGCAAGCGGCTTTACCTCTTACAAAGCGTATACCAAAGCTAAGGAACGCTTGCCGCGTTAGGCTTTTCGGATTTGCGTTGCTGCCAGATCTCTATTGAATTGATGATGTTTTGCCATAGGATGTAGCAGCCGGGGCCTACCGATGACAATGGGTTCAGATAGGTATAGGCCATCCAGATAGCAAAAGCTGTATTCTTCTGTCCTAACGCTTGGCCAGACTCTACCGTGCGATTGAAGTAGTGGCCTACAAAGCGACCTACGGCAAACTGCACGATACATAGCACCAAGCCTAAAAGGGCGATGCAACAAAGAAAGACGACTGTAGTTTGGGCGTGCACGATGTTCTTCACCGTGGTGCCTGTGACAATCATCAACGATAGCCCCCACATATAGTAAGAGAGGTCTTTTATCGAGATTACCCAACGGTGCAGACGGTGCAGATGGTGCTTCACGATATAGGCCAACAGCATCGGCACCAGAAGCACGAGCACTACCTCGCGAAGTATCTTCAGAAAGGCAGCTGTGAAGCTGATGTCGTGGCCTTTTTCTATCATCGGGAAGCAGATGGGTATCAGCGCTACGGTGATAAAGTTAGAAATAAAAGTGTAGGTGGTCATTTGCTCAAGGGAACCTCCCAGCTTCTGTGTCACCACAGCAGCGGCAGCCGCTGTCGGACCGATGATGCAGCAGAGGATGGCTTCGAGCAGTACAAGGTGGTCGCCACGTAGTTGTAGGATAAGGATGATTCCCATGACGATGGCCACGAAAAGGACCTGAAAAACACCAATCCACAAGTGCCATCCTACAGGGCGTAGCTTCCTAAAGTCAACCTTGCAGAACGTGACGAACAGGATAAGGAACATGAATAGCGGCAGAATGGCATCAAAAATAGGGGCGAAGAAGGTGGCTGCACCATCGAGGGATGGAGTAAACGCAAACAGCAGATAGAGTAGGGTGCCTGTGCACATTGATACTGGCAGCGTCCAGTCCTTAATTAACTTGATGGTATTCATTTTTACATCTGTTCAGTTCGTGTTCCATTCGCAGATACTATAGACGTAGCCTTTCATCGTGTTGACTACAGTGATATGGCGAACCTTTCCTTCAGCGTCGGAAAGCACCCGCTTGATGTCGTCGTGTATGCCTTCGCCAGTTAGTTTCAACAGGCTTTCTTTCATTGTCCAAAGTCGGATGAAAGCAACGTCAGGACGTGCTGCATGTTTGATGTAATTCAGTTCTTGCTCATTCATCGTGTACTCAACAAGCCCTTCCTTGAACTCTCGTATCGATTCAATGTCCACACCGATAGGGTTGCGGCTAACGGCACATAGTGCAGCAGAGTGACAATGGCTTAAGTTGAAGTGGATGTCTGGACGACCTTCAATATGTGGTTTTCCGTTTTCCTCATAGTCGAATACGGGATTCTCAGTAATGCCATACTCCTCGCGCAGACCTTCCTTTAGCAACAGATAAGCTGCCACGGAGAGACGCTGTCCCTGTGCAAATTTAAACTTCAGAGCCTGCTCGCGACGCTGTTCCGATATCTCCTGTAAGGCAGTTTCCATATCTAACTGCCCAATGTCATCGTTGATGTATATCATATTGCCTCGGAATCATCGTCATCCATTGTTTGTTGTTATTGAGTGCAAAGTTACAAAGTTTTTTTGAAAAAAGCTTTTTGTTTCAGAATATTTTTGTATCTTTGCAATACAAAGAGCCATGTAATGGCAAGTCTCTATGGCTCAGGCCATATTTCTATCAACAAACTAAAACCTAAAAAGACATGGATTACAAAATTATTGACATCGAAGGCGTAGGCGACGTCTATGCAGAGAAGCTGACTGCCGCTGGAATCACGAAGGTGGATCAACTGCTTGAGAAGTGTGCTGCTCCAAAGGGACGCAAGGAACTGGCAGAGCAGACAGGCATTAGCGAGAAACTCATTCTGCGTTGGACCAATCATGCCGACCTGTTCCGTATCAAGGGCGTTGGCCCGCAGTTCGCTGAATTGCTTGAGGTGGCTGGCGTCGACACGGTAAAAGAGTTCCGTCATCGTGTGGCTGAAAATCTGCAGCCGAAGTTAGAGGAAATCAACGAGGCTCGTCACATTTGTGGGCGCACCCCGTCGGTGGCTGAGGTTCAGAAGATGATAGACCTGGCAAAGGAACTCGAGCCCAAGATGACCTATTGATAACAACACAAAGCGAACCTTGAATGAGCTATGCTTGTCAAGGTTCGCATTGTGATTTAGGCCAGTTGACAAGAAACAGTTTTTTCGTGGCACGGGTAAACGCCGTGTAGAGCCAGTGTATGTACTCAGGTGTTAGCATGTCATCCGTCATGTAGCCTTGGTCTATATAGACGTGTTCCCATTGCCCACCTTGGGCTTTATGGCAGGTGACGGCGTAAGCGAATTTTATTTGCAGGGCATTGTAGTATTTGTCCTGTTTTAGTTGTTTTATTCTGTCTGCCTTCAGCGGTATGTCAGCATAGTCTTCCATGATGTTGTTGTATAGGAGCTCCTGCTGTTCGCGAGTCAGTGATGGCGCTTCCGCTGTCAGCGTGTCGAGTACGACGGTAGTAGTCAGTTCTATGTCGTCATAGTCGGGTAGTACAAATGTCACTTCGGCAAATCGGAATCCGTACAGTTCGTGGACGTTCCTTACCCGTTGTACGATGCATCGATCGCCGTTGGCCAGAAACGACAGGCTGTTCATCTTTGAGGCATCTACCCAGTAATAGTTGTTCTTGACAATCATAAGCTGGTCGCCTCGACTCAACTCTTCCTCACGGTCGAGCACGGTATTGCGTATTCCCAGGTTGTAGATGTTCGCACGTTTGTTAGAACGTGTCACAACGATGGTCTCGTCGATGCCTACGTGACTATAGCTTGTTGCAAGAGCTTCAATGAGCTCGTCCCCCGGAACCGCAACAATGTCGGCAAATCCTTGGAAATGGATGATAGGTAGCTGTGTGGCATCGTCGTGGGTGATCATCTGACGGATGATGGTTGCGTTGTATAGGATGCCCGACTGCTGGCTTTGTCTTAACACGGTGTTGAGGTCGCATTCGTATACGTTAAGTCCCATGCAACTTAATATAGTACCCGTCAGAGCAGGACTTTCTTCCTCGCCTATGGGTGGTAGCTGCGCTTTGTCACCGATGAGCAGCATACGGCAGTTTTTCCCATTGTAAACATATCGTATAAGGTCGTCCAGCAGCCTGCCGCTCCCAAAGGAACTGTCCATAGTGCCTTCGTTTGCAATCATCGAGGCCTCATCTATAATAAATAAGGTGTCGGTCGACAGGTTATCGTTGAGATTGAAAGCCGAATGGCTGCTGGTAAGCAATCGCTGGTCGGGAATCAGGTCACCCGCCACACGCTGACGGTAGATGCGCCGATGAATCGTAAAGGCCGCATGTCCGGCATACAGCGAAAATACCTTGGCTGCGCGTCCGGTGGGGGCGAGTAGCACTATTTTCTGTCTCAGTCGCAACATTGCCCTGACAATGGCTCCTGCCAGTGTTGTCTTTCCTGTTCCAGCCGATCCGCGCAGTATCATTACCGTCTCTGGTGTCCTGTCTGTGAGGAAGTCACAGAACTTGCTAATGGCAGTACGTTGTTCGGATGTAGGCTGATACCCGAATGCTTCGGTGATCATTAATTTCAGTTCATCTGCAATCATGTTTGCAAAGGTACTTGTTTTCTTTATAATAACCCAACAATCCGCTGCTTTTTTTTTGTTTTTTGACTTGTTTTCTCATTTTCTTTATATATATAATAATGTGTAAACATGTTACTTTGTAATAAAAGCCGAAAAAGTGTGGTTTTTCTTTTAAAAAAACATCTCAATTGTTTGTGGTTATTGGAAATAGTCGTACCTTTGCATCCGCTTTCGGCTCAAAAACGGGGTCGGGGGCACTAAAGAAAGAGTTCTTTGAAAGACTTACATAGACAGAATGAAGTAGTACAAGAAGCGAGGCCGCTACGTGCGGCCTTGGGTAATTGAACGAACCGTCGATTTTCAATTTCTTGGTTCTTTAATTTTTGGATTTTTGAATTTTGAATTTTGTAATTCTTTAATT
>Ga0256407_10008376_pt1 | contig 15219 bp, 1 predicted proteins | sample RumenRJG_04DNA_FD_193489 | JGI IMG/M metagenome (GOLD analysis project Ga0256407, IMG submission 193489) | Bovine rumen microbial communities from Lethbridge, Alberta, Canada - RJG_04 | ecosystem: Host-associated > Mammals > Digestive system > Stomach > Rumen | place: Canada: Alberta | collected...
ACTGGGCCAAATCCCTAATCCCCAATCCCCAATCCCCAATCCCCAATCCCCAATCCCCAATCCCCATTGTATAATAATTTTTAAGAATATTTTTTAAATATTAAAAATAATTATTATAAAATTTATTATTTGGAAAATAAATTTTTTAAATATTTTTTGAATTAATTGTTTAATTTAAATCATTCAATATTAATTTAATATTTTATTTACTTTTTATAGTATAATAGAAAAGTATTAAATCATTTAATTGATAATTTTAATTTTCAATCATCATCATCTTCTATTTTTTTTAATGGTCCTTCATCCTCATCATCATCTTCATCATCATTTGGCTTTTTTAATGGCCCATCATCATCATCGTCATCATCGTCTTTCTGTTTATTATTATTGTCTTCATTTAGGAAATTTTCATTTGCATTTATTACAGCTTCCTTTTCTTTTTCCTTTTCTTTTGCTAAATTTTTTACTCTATTTAAAAATTCATCTTCAACATCATTATCTTTCTCCAGAGATTCATATAAAGGTATAATTTGATTAATTTTGATATTTGCTTTTTTCAGTTCATTTAAATTTTTTTTAAAATCTTTATTATTATAAATATCTTTATTCCAGAAATAAGGAGATGATATATAATTTATTATATTATTAGAATTAGTTTTAATTTTTTTTTCTTTATCTTCTTCAGGCAATAATACTAATGCTATAAATAATCTAATTGCATCAAGAAAATCTTTTTTCTTTATCGGATTTTCTTGATTAAAATATTTCTTTATACCTTCTTTATCTTTAAAACTTTCTTGGTAATTTCTTATTTCATTTTTAATACTTTCAAAACTGCATTTTATATAAAAATAAAAGATTTCTGTGATTTTATCTACTGTCAGGCCATCATTTAATATGAATAATTTAACAAAATCTTTTGACAGAATTTCTGTTAAGTTAGATAATAATTTATATATAATTATTTCTTCCTTTATTTCTGCGTTTTTTTCCTTTCTTTTATCATTCAAATATTTTATTAATTCAATAAAATCTTTAATTATCTTTTTAAATAAATTATTATTTTTGTTTTCAACACAAAATTTATATATAGCCAATCCATCTACATTTAGAAGTTTTTTGCAATTATATAATTTATTGAAAGTACTAATAAAATCATTAACATTATTATCAAATTTTTCATTATTATAGATAAATTCTGTAACACCATCTTTTAATAATTTTTTATGTTTCAACAATAGATTAGTAAATTTTTCTTCTATAAGATCAAAATTGATTACATATTCTTTATAGCTAATTGATTGATTATCTAGTATTTTTCTATATGAAGAATTATATAAAATATCAAGAAAAGAAATTTTTTCAGGTAAATTTAATGTAATTAATTCTTTTTCATTGACTTGTTGTATATTTATTCTATCTAAACTAATATTTTTCAAATTCAATAAATTTTCTATTTTATCATTTTGTTGTAGATTGATAAATTCTTGATATATTTTTTTATAACTTTTTCCATAATTATTGTTTTCATTAATGAAAAAATCTCTTAAAGGATTTTCATTGCTTATTGTTAATATATTCCCTTCGCTATCCTCTAGTTTTAAATTATTATAAAAATTAATGAAATTATCAAATAATTCTTTTAATTCCTTATTATTATTATATAATTCAATATCAGTTAATTTAGTAGTTTCAGCTTTATCAGTAGATATATTGTTGAAATATTTCTGATTGAGTATATTTAATGCTTTATTAAATATAATTAGATTATCAAATGTATAATTAGATTTGTTACTTTCATCGGTATCATTATTATCTTTATTTTGCTCTTCGTGTTCTAAATACATTCTCAGGGTTGGATATTGATTTTCATCGAGGAGCATTAATTTTTCTTTTATATATTGTTTATTTAAATATTCTGTATAAGAAAAGTATTTATAAAATGGATAAACTTTAGAATCATAAATCATATAAGAATATCTTTCCTTTAATAAATTTATCAGAGAATTTTTTTCTTTACCATTCAGATCAATCAAATTTTCTTTGCGTTTGTTATCTTCTTCTTCTTTAAATTTACGTATGAATTTTTGAATTGTTTCTTCTAATATATCTTCAAATTTAATTAAATTTTCATATTTATCTATCATTTTTTCTTTATTTAGTATCTCAAATAAATAGGGAAATATATAGTTCATAAATTCTTCAATTGAATCAATATTTTCTTTTAACAATTCATTTTTCAAAAGATGCCAGCATTCATATATTATTTTAGTCCATATCATATCTCGACCTTTAATCATAAAATTATCTATATTTTTTTCCTTGATAATTCTTGCAAAGAACAAATTTACATAAAGAATATAATTTAATAATCTATAAGAGATTTGACTTAAATTTCTAACTATTTTCTTATCATTTTTAAAATTATTTTTATCTGTAATATAAATTCCTTTTACATTTTGAATTGGATCAATATATTTCGTTTTAAATTCTTGAAGTGTTATATAATTAATTTGTTTCATTTTATCTCTAGTTTTTTTACTATCATTCATTTTATCAATCTCCTTTTTATCTTTAAATATTCTGAAATAATTTTCTCTTTTGCATAAACCAATTTTTTTAGTACAATTTGGGCACAATTTATTTGTGTCACTATTTTCTTGGAATCCTGATGGAATTGAATGATAATACCATTTTTTACATAGACAAACATAGCAACCTTCATTTTTTTTATATTTAAAATGATTAATAATATCGGAATATACTTGAATAAATTTTGTATCATTTCCTGGAAAGAAATTTTCTTTTAAATATGTAATATTATTGTCACAATATATTAAATAATATATTCCTCTTGATTTTTTTTCAGATAGTATATTCAAGCAATATCGATAACCATATAATAGTGGAATAATATTAGTAGAATCAATAGAATATATTTTTTTTATATCAATAAATTTTTGGGGATTATAAAATAATTCCATTGCTTTATAAAAAATTTTATCACTACTATAAAATAAGTTATAACATATTTTATCAAAAAATTTTTTATTATTTTCTGTTTTCTTTGTATCTAAATGCGATAAATTTAATAAAGTATAATTAAACGATAATATATAAAAATTATCTATTCCATAATCATTTAATTTATAATCTTCTCTTTCTAATTTTTTATTAAATTCTTCTTTTTTTAATTTATCTATTATTTTATAAGATTTATCATAATATTTTTCATTCAATGTTTTAACTTTATTTTCAATTTTAGATATATTACTCAAATCTTTTAATTGCTTAAAATCTTCAAAATCCTTATATAAGTTCAAATAGTATTTTTCTAAATTATTTTGCTCATAAAAGAAATATATTGAATATTTGTTATAAAGTATTTTATAAATATATAAGCGTACCATTTTACAAATTGAATATTTTCCATTTAAAACTTTTATTATTTTTTGAACGTTTATCCATTTATGATTATTTTCAAATAATTTAATAAATTTATAGCAAAATACTTTTATATAACCTAAAGAAAATAATTTACCTAATTGTTTTAAATAATTTGCTAATTTCTCTGGATTATTTTCATAATAATCTAATATGGCTATACATTGATTAAAAATCTCTAATGGTTGATCTTCTAGATTTATTTTATTATTTTCAATACTGTCCAAATAAAACAAAGAAAATTTTTCAAATAAATATAATAAAGTTTCTTCTAGAGCATTATATTCATCATATAATTTTTTATCTATTAATTTAACTATACTATCTTCTGAAAATGATATTTGAGACAAATTATTTTCGAATTTTTCTTTTTTCAGACAATTTTCAAAAAATATTTGAAAAATATCTATAGATTTTTTAACAACTTCTTTTTCATCAATTAGTTTTTCCAAAATCTTATAATGATAATTTGTATCTGATATTTTTTTTATTTCTTTGAAAAGAATATATCTTAAATTATCATAATATAAATAATTTTTTTGAATAATTTCTTCACTATCTTCATCATTATTTATTCTCTTATAAATTTCTTCAAATTTTTTAATGAGTTCTTCACTCAATTTAATTGGATTTTTATTTGCAAATTTCTGGATTTCAAAAGAGCTTTCTCTTAAATATTTTCTAATATCATTAATTCTCTCTATATTTCTAAAATTAAAAATCTCAATTATTTTTATTAATTCATCTATGATATACATTTCATTCAAAAAAATATTTAAATCTTCATTTAAATTTTCTAATGAATCATATAAATCTTTTATATTGCTATAATATTTATCCAAATCTAATTTAATTTCTTCAGTTACACTATAACAAATACTTGCTAATAAAATATAGTAGCATCCATTAACTTCTTTTGTAAATTCTGGATTTTTATTCTCATTACTAATATATTTTATTTTATGTTTTGTTTTATCGTCTTTAAATTCGAATTCTTTAATTGAATTAAATAAAATTTCCTCATTTTCATTATAAATTTCTTTAGCAGCTTCAATTATTTTAAATATATTTAAAAGATAATTAACATTAGATTCTATCCAAATCATTTTCATGAATATTATTTTTTTTTTATCACAGCTTTTAATTATAGAGCTATCTTTATTAAATCTTAAATCTATTAATGACTCTATAATTCTATGATATATATCATTATTTTCATAAAAATCTTCTTTATTTTTATATTTTTGCAAAAAATAAGTTATGTAATCACCAAAAATCAAATCATCTGATATTTCTGGAATTTCTTTCATAATATCATAAATAAATTTATGATTGGTTTCAAATTCATTATATACAATTTTTAAACAACTTTCTTCAATTTCATGAAATTCTCTTATCTGATCCACATCTTCTTTTTTAAGAAATCTAATTTTTTTTTCACTATTTAAATAATTAGAAATTATATTTTTATTAATGAAATCAGACATAGCAGACAAAAAATTATAAAATCCTGGAACATTATAATTATATAAAAATTTAGATTTCTTTGAATATTTATTGATGGTTATACTTTTTAAGATTTTTGTGATTATTTTCTCAACAATTTCATTATCTAATGAATTTTTGCATTCACTTTCTCTGTATAACGATTTTTTCCTTTCAATTTCTAATAAAGTTGTTAAACAATTATTATCTTCTAAAATTTGTAATACATTTAATAAATACTTAGTAAATATATTATCTTTAATAAAATCGATTAAGCATGATACAATATCAAGAGTATATTTATTAATATAATTATTTTTATATATCTGTGCAATTATATCTTTACAATCTTCATCATTATCTTTATTTTCTTCAATTAATTTATATGTTGTTTCAATAATTTTATCTTTAATTATATCATTTTTATCCATATATTTTAATATTTCTTTAATATATTCAGAAACTTTTTCTTTTTCTTCAAATTCTTTTTTAACAAAATTTGAAATTACTTTTTTGAATTCCTCATTCAATTTCAGTTCTGTCTTTTTTTCATTTAATATAGTTTGAATGTCTTTTGTAGCTAATTCACTTAAAGTTATTTCCCTATTTCCATTTAAATCGTCTATAAATATTTGATTTATTTTAGGATTTATGTCAGGAATTGAATCAATCCTTTCCTTTTTATTTTTATTTAAATTTCTATTTATATGAAGAATAATTATATATTTAAAATTATCGTTTTCAAAATTAGTAAAGATGAAATTACAAATATATTTTATATGCTTCGAATTAGACTGCTTAAAATGGATACATATATAATTAGACTTATTTAATAGATTACTTTCGTATTTATTTTTGTAATCTTCTATTAAATTTTTTAAAGATTTTTCACTCTTAATTTCCGAAATCATGAAGCTCATTTCATTATTAAGACCATTTACTTTACCTGCAATACTTGTGTATGTATAAAGAACGGATATTTTATAATTTTTATTTTGTTCATTTTGCTCATTAAATAAGAAATTTTTATATTCTTCAAAATTGTAAATGTCTTTTTTTTCAAAATATTTTTTCTTTAAAATATTATCTTTAGGTAAAATAGCTATGATATCTTGAGGCAAAATCTTATAAATTTTTTCTGCAACATTTTCTTTTATTTCATCTTCATTTATATTTTCTTCATTTCCTTCTTCATTTTCTTCATCATTACCATGCTTTTTAGAATCTTTACTAAAATAGTAAATTAATCCTTCAATTTCTTCTTTTCCACAATTAATTAATAAATCCCTAAGAGAATAATTGATTTCATCATTATATTCATTAATTGAGTCTTTTAAATTTAGTTCTTCAATTATATTTTTTGATATTGTTTTTAAATTATTATCTAATAATTTTCCGAAAGATAAATTCATTTTTTCAAGTCTATTTAAAAATGCTAAATTACAATTATTTACGAAATTTTTATCGACTAAAATTATAATCCTAAATTTATCATTAACTAAAGTTTGTTGGTCATTATTATTATCCAAGCATATTCTTGCATATTTTTTATCATTTATTATTTCATAATTCATGTTATATAAATCATATAAAAATGCATGAATTTGGTTTAAATTTTCTATTATAATTAATTTATCTGTTCCTGCATCAGACATAATCTCTTTTATTTTATCAAATCTATATGCTTTATTATTATCATCAATAAATGGACTTCCATCATATAATTTTGTAGTTTTATAATACTCATTTTGCGATTTAATTTTTTGGCATATTAATGTTGTTAATGATTGTTTTACTTCTAATAAAATAAATCTGCTACTATTTTTATCATTAATATTATCATTAATACAAGAATTTAAATCGTAATTATTTATTTTTAATTCATTTATTTTTAAATTGCTATTACTATCTAATTCATCACAATTTAAATTATATAATTTTTTGAAAAGAAAAACTGAATTTACTCTCATAACTCCATTTTCTTTATAAAACTCATAATCTTCTAAAATCTTTTTTATTGTTTCTACTTTCTTTTGTATACCTTCTAATTTGAGATTAAAATTAATATCAATAACATATTCTATACCTCCAAAATTTCTTTCAATATGTTTTATTATTTTCAAAACCTTTTCATTATCATTAAAATCCCCTGAATCACCAATATCATTTGCTATTCCCTTGATTAAATAATAAAAATCACGATTTCCATGAAAGTCTATTCTTATTCGGTGCTCTTTTTTCATTAAATCTTTAAATTCCTTTGAATGTTGAATAAAATCAAAATTTAATTTTTCTCCATGCTCAGGATCTTCTCCTTTAGTATTTTTATCATTCATTTGCTCACTTAAACTTTCTGGACTTCTGTTTGTTACTGATTGATTGTTGTCTTGGATTTCCTTGTTTTGGTTTTCATTTTTTTCATTATTATTATTATCAATTTTCATATTGCTTAAATTCATTTTAAGATTAAGGCTGTTAATTTCTTCTTTCTTTTCCTTTTGTTTTTCTATTGTATTTTCTTCATTTTTTATAGTTTTATTTTTTTCACTTCTTTCTTTCATATATTTTTTTAATACCATTAATTCTTTAATAATTTTTAAATATTGCTTATAAGAAAAATATGTTCTGGAAAGTATGTCAAATATTATATCATTTTTTATTTTTGGAGAAATACTTTCTACAATATTTTTTGCAGTTTCAGTTAATTGATCCAATTTTTGGTCTAAATCAGGGACAGATAAAACTAAAGCTCTATTAATTTTTGCCGCATCTAATGTATAGTTACTAATACCTACGAAGCTTACATTATCTGCTTTTCCAGCATATTCTAATTTTGAATGAAGCACTTTAAGGGGATTTGATTTTGATTGTTCAGCTAAACCTAATTCATCAAATAAAGGCATTGATATAGGCAAATCAATATTATGTTCTTTATAATAATCCAATTTATGTTCTGCTTTTTCAAATAGATTTTCTACATCCTCTGGCAAAGTTGATTCAGAACCTTGGAAATATGTTTGAATTATTTTTTTGTAAATGGTAAAAAATTTATTTTTCGAATAAGCACCTTTCATTGAATTTTTTATTATTTGTGCACTTAAACTTTTCCCGCTTCCTGGTTTACCAATAATTATTAATGGTATATCTGTAACTACTGATACAAACAATAGAAATAAATTTTCCTTTAATAAAGTATTTTTGCCAATTCCTTTATTAATATCTTTTATTTGATCAATTAAAAAATCTTGTTCAATTTTTAAAAAATCACTAAAATTTTTATCTATTTTTTCATCTCTATGAATTATTTCTCTCTTTAAATCTTCATCTAAAATTTCATCTAATAGTTTTTCTTTTTTTTCTTCAACTTTTTCTTCATTTATCATTTTTAATAATATTGGCCTTAATTGTACTTCAAAATTATGTCTCTTTTTGCTATCTGTTAATCTTATATAATATAATAAATAAATAGTACATATAATACTCCTAATTTTATTATTTTTTTCATTATTTCCTACACTTAAAAATTGATTTTTTTTTGAAAAATAATCTAAGAAAAATTTTATACAAATATTGAATCTCGCTATTTCTCTCAATGAAACTACTGAAGAATCAAAAGAACTTCTTAAATAAATATGACAAGTTGATATTGCTTCTGTTACTATTTTATGTAATTGTTTTTCTTCATCTTTTAAAAATGATATTTGTATAATACTTTTAATATACTTTTTTTCATCTTCTACATCAATAGGTCCAAAGCTAAAAACATAATATAAAAGTGATTGTGGAAGAGGATTGACTAAATAGACCAATTCATTTTCATTATCTTCAGATAAACTTAATCCACATTTTTCTTTATTTTTTGATATTTTTCTATATGGATTGCAAGCCCCAATTAATCTAATATTATCGCTTATTTTATTTCCATTGTATGTTCTATTAATAAATATTTCTGTTATCAATGATAAGGATAAGCAAGTATTTATCTCATCAAAAAATAGCCAAAGTTCCTCGTCTTTTTTTTCTTTAGCTTTGATATCTTTTAATTTCATTATTTCACTTAATTTTTCATCATTAATTCCAGGATGTATATTAATTATTTCAACTGTTAATTCTCCATTATTCACTAATTGGTTTAATTTTTTTATCAAAGCTGTTTTTCCACATCCAGTTTCTCCCATTATAATAACAGGAATATTTGCCTTTATTCTACAGTATAATAAAATCATTTTGTTAAAATTATCACTGGTTATAACATAATTATTATCCTTTTCTTCTATAATAGATATTAAAGATTTATTATTACCAACTGTTTGCTCCACTTCATTTGGAAGATTCAAAAAATCTTTCATATTTTTCAAATATTCTTTTGGTTTTACATATTTTTTATCCTCTTTATTATTAATAAAAAATTTCAATAATTTTTTAGTTTTATTTGACAAAAACAACAAGGGAGCATTATATTTATCTTCTTTTAAATCATTTTTATATACTTCTGACAATTTATCAATATAATCTTTTTTATCATCAATTTTAAGAGTTCCAGTTAATAATTGAGCAAATCCACTATTTGTAAAATATTGTGAACTATATGTTGATTCATTTATACAAGTTTCCGTAATATTTTTTCCTTCTAATGTAAAATTCAATTTTGCACCAAACTGATAAAAATTTGATATAAAAAGCTTAATAAAAATATCTATTTGATGATAACAATATTTTTTGATATATATATGTTCCTTCACAAATTTTTCCAATTTTTCATTGTCTTTAATTTGCAACATTAAATCAAATTTTTTAATTATATCATCTGGATAATTAAATGAAGGCATTTTTTCAATTGTAATTTTCTCAATATTAAATATATTCAATAGAGTAAATTTAGATAGATAGTTTTCAAAGCAATTAGGTATTTCAATATAAATAGAAATATCATTTGGAATATATATAATATTTTCATTATTACTATAAAATTTAGTTATAAGAAAAGAGAAGAAAAATTCATTTAATATAGATTTTTCCTTAGATTCAGTTAAATCTAAATGAATAGCAATTTCTTTATATTTATATTTATGCTTCTTTATTTTATCCAACAAATTTTTTAATTTCTTGAAAATAACATTTTTTGTTAGTATTCCTCCTAAAGGAAAATGGAAATATATTTTTCCTTTCTCTTTTATTTTTTTTCTTATTAAGCCAGATTTACCTAAACCACATATTTCTGAAGTTATTACTTGTATATTATCAAATATTTTAGTATCCATATCATTTATTGTTTTTGAAATATCTATTTTTTGCTCGTTAAACTTTTTTATTTCCTTTAAAAATGATGTTATATTTTTATTGTTAACATCATATATAAATACTATACATGAATCTAAATAATTTTCAGTATTTCTTTTTTCATAATTTTTATTATTTTCTAGATTACATTTTTCATTTTTATATGTTAATAATTGGTCTATTTGATTATTCATTACTGTTTGCTGATATTCAGTGAAAGAATCATTTATTTCAACAACAAATAAAGTATTATAATTACATAAAATTGCTCTATGGAAAAATGCTTGTATTTCTTCATCAGAAGTTTCTTTGCTTGTTATTAAAACATTTTGAGAAATTGGCAATTGATGTAATTTATCCCAAAATAAATCAATAATTAATTTTTCCATTGAAATATTATCACTATTATACAAGTATATTCCTTTATAATTTTTCCACATTTTAATTTGATCATAGTGGGTATCAAGGTTTCTATCATTATTAATAAATAAAGAAGTTATATAATTAGAAATATTTTCCAAAGAATCTTTTTCATATATTTTATAATGATTTATATGATCTTCAACATTCCTGTTAATAGTTATAAATCCTTCATTTATCTTTTGATTACAATCTGTTATATTCAAAATATATCTTAAAAATGAATCTATATTATACTCTGCACCAATTTCTAAATGCTTCATAAAATTCCTAAATTGTTTTCCATATAAAAACCTTAAATTTAATTTTTCCTTATATATAGAATCTAATAAAGTATTATAATTATTTTTTGCGTTTAATAAAAAATTTTTAATGTCTTCAAAATTATTTAATGTATCACCTAGATTATATGTTATTTTATTTAAGTCTTTAACCTTTATATTAATTTGTATTGGTAAACTACTTCCTTTAATTCTTAAATCCTTCATATATTCATTAATTATTTCTAAATTTATTATTAATTTTTTAAAAGTGATTAATGTATTTCTCTTTAATTTTAATTTATCATTTTCATTTTCTATTTGCTTTTGAATAGTTTCTGTTCCATCTTCATTAATTTTATTATTCTTCTGCTCTTGATTTTCTTCTTTAATAGTTATTTTATTTTTTAGATGAACTAATTCTTCCATTGAAATATCACATATTTTATCTTCTTTCTTATCTTCATTTTCCTCTCTATTAACATAGGTAAAATGCTCATCGTCTTGTAATATATTTAATGATAAGCAAATTTTAATTTTTTGCTCTACTTGATCATAAATATTCTCAGATTTATCATAATATCTATCTAAATCAATAACTGATGCAAATATTTTAGAATAATTTACAAATTGAGAAATTATTTTATTTTTTCCAATTATATTTTTGATGTATTCAAATCTTTCAAAATTATCCTTCATTTTTTTCATTTCAGTAATTTCTTTAATACATTTTTGTGTATCATCAATGTCATTTATCTCCAATGTTGTAATAGTCGGTTGTATTCTATCTTTTAAATAATTTATATTTTTCCCTATTTTTTCAAATAAAAATTCCATGGCTTCTTTCTTGTCATATAAGCAAGCAAATATTGTATTATATTCTGGTATATTTATATAGTTATATATACCCTTTTTTTGTAATTCTTCCAAATCTTTTTTGAAACTTAAAAAATCCTTTTTGCTTTTTTTTATTGAGAATTGATTGTTCCATTCTTTATTATCTTTTTCAAAATTATCAAAAAAGAAGATAATTCCTTTTATATCTAACTCATATTTTTTACTTTTAAATAATATTGTTAAATCTTTTATTAATTCACTATCTTTGATTTGAAATCTTTTTTCAAATTTTTCCATAAATTCTTTAGCCTTATCTTTATCATTTTCATTACCAATTAATTTATCTTGGATTTTTTCAACTATCTTTCTATATTTTTCATTTTTAGTATAATATAATTCATTAATACCGCTTTTACTTTTTAATAAATCCCCGAAGCTTTGTAATTCTTTCAAAGCAAACTCAAATTTCTTTTCTTCATTATTCTCTGAATTCATTTCATATATTATATTGAAAAGTAAAAAATCTTTTATATTTTCTATTTCATTTGCCCGACGTTCTAAATTTTTCACTTCCATTTTTATTTTATTTATTTTTTCGCCATTATAATCATTTAATTTTTTATTTTGATTATCTTGAATTATATCACTTAATTTTTTGATAATCTCTTTATAATTAACTTGAAAATATAATATTATATTATCCTTAATAAATCTTAAATTTTTCAAATCTTCATCTATACTTTTGCTTCTTCTTTTTAATTCTTCATATTGATTATCTGGATTATAATCTCCAAATATTAGTTTAATTAAGCTTAATCTTTGTATTATAAAAGATTCATCATTTTTCATAAATTCATCTAGTTTTCTTTTTTTAATGTCACCATCTAAATCATTTTTAATATCTTTCAACAAGGCTATTATATTTTCATAATATTTTGAATCATTTTCTTTTATTTTTCCTTTTTCATATAATTTATATAATAATGTAATTTTAATATTTGATTTCCCAGAGAAAAAATCTTCTTTTTTAAATAAATTTTTTTCCATTAATTTTTCCAAAAAATTATTTATGATAACTTCATTTTTTTTATTTTGGATTTCATCTTGATTAAGGTCATTATCATTGTCATTTGAACCATCTTTATCTTGAAAATTTTTTTCTTTAAAGCAATCTAATAGATTTAAAATATTATTTATATCTGTTTCATCAACTACATTATTTACATAATCATCGAATATATAATCTATTAATTCTTTGAGTTCTATATTTTCTTCTTCTTTATTAGTTTTATTTAAGTCTTCATCTTCAGAATTTTTATTATTTTTATTTCCTTCATCAAAATATATTTTTACAATTTCTATAAAAATTTTAGGAACTATATTTTTTGGTAATTCTTTTATTTTTTTAGAAATAAAATCTTTTTTTCTATCTTTCGTTTCATATCTAAAATTAAATATTGTAAAATCTGCTACAATTTTCAAAGCTTTTTCCGAATTTTTACCACTTAATTCATCTATATCTTGCTTGATAATATTGTCAAACTTCTTGTTCAAGGGCTCAAGAATTATTGTTTTAGGTTCTATATATTCTATATTTATTAGTTTTGATATTTCACCAAAATTAAATATATTTTTTATTTTTGAAATCATTTTTGTAATATATTCATCTAATTTATTTTTAAATTTCTTCTCAAATTTCATTTTCTTAAAATCTTCAATAAATTCCTTGTTAATATTAGTTAAACTAAATGAATTAAATATATCAGAATTAACTTTATTAGAATATTTAGGGTCATTATAATATGGATTAAACTTTGATATATAATCTAATTTTTCTATATCTCCAATATCATTATTCTTATCAATATATTTTTTTATATTTTCATCAAGTAAAAAAGCAAATCTATCAATATCCATATAACTTTTTGCCTCTCTTTTTATAATGTTTTGTTCATCTTGTATAACGTCTTTAATTAATTGAAAATATTGAATGAAAATATTTCTTAAAGTATGGCAGATTAGTATATTTACTTGTTTTGGTTCTTTATAACAATCTAATATGTATTTCCAAAAATCATTTTTAAAATAAATTAAAATAATTTTTTTTTGTTCACAATATTCAATTATTTTTTTAATTTTTTTCAAATAATCTGGAATTTCATTTCTTGATTTACGACTTTTTTGTTCATCATCCATTATAATTATAAAGTCTTTTTCATTTTTTGGTGTTTCTTTCAAAACTAAATTTTTACCTATTTTAATGTTATATTTTTCTAAATCATTAATATCATCTTTAATGAATTTATTAAATATTTTATCTTTATTTTGATAAATAATTTCTATGTAAATTTCAATAGTTTTTATATAATTTATTCCTATTTGAAAAGATTTAAAATCTTTATTTAAAATAATATCCTCGATAAAATCTAGAAAAAAATTTAAATCTTGATTTATTGGATATTTGAAATGAGTATTATAAATTAATAATATTTCATATAAATCTTTCTTTTTTTGCAAAAATAGTTTTTCAAAAAGAATTAAAAAATTTTCATAATCATAAAAATTTAAATAACAAAGTATTAATCCATAAAAATCAATAGTATTATAATTAATATTGTCAATTTTCTCTTCACATATTATTTTAAAATCTTCTATATAATCTTTTAAATATGCTTTTCTATCCATATTTTTTTCATTATCTTTTTGCTTACCATTCATACTTTTAAATAATTCTAATAGTTGTTCACATAATTTTTCTGAACTATCATCATGATAAATTTTTAAAAAAAATGGAATAAGAAAAGAAAATCCTTTTTTTTTAGAATATAATTCAAGAGTGTCTTTATACAAGTCTCCTATTTTATCTTTTTCATTTTTCAAAGCTTCTAAAAAATAATCTATTTTATCTTTATATTCTAGTATATTTTGGGGAATTCTTCTTCTAATATCCAAAATTTTTCTTCCATACACGAGATCGACATCATATATAAAAGTATTTTTATTTGCTTCAAATTTAATTATATAGGTATCATCGCTTATTTCAAATTCAAAAGCACAACTACATTTTTTGCCTTTTGAACTAGCTCTAGGTACTTTGAATATTTTATAATAATGATGTAAATTGTTTTCATCATCATAAGAATAATCAGCACCAACACATTTTGGTTGCAAATTTTCATCCTCGGGTGATATGAAATAAAAATTATCTTCATCTTCTCTCTGGGGTCTCGAATAATAGATGAAAAAGTATATATTGTTACTCATTGAATGAATAGATTATTATTCATTTAAATATCTTTCGAAATGAAAATTAGTTAATTTTAAAATAGTTAAGAATTTAAGGATAGATTTTAAATAAATTATTATTTAATAAATTTTTTATTTAATATAATATCAAAAATATTTTACAAAATTTATTGGGGATTGGGGATTGGGGATTGGGGATTGGGGATTGGGGTTTGGGGATTGGGGGCAATTCCCCATGCCCGATCGC
>Ga0256407_10008377_pt1 | contig 15219 bp, 16 predicted proteins | sample RumenRJG_04DNA_FD_193489 | JGI IMG/M metagenome (GOLD analysis project Ga0256407, IMG submission 193489) | Bovine rumen microbial communities from Lethbridge, Alberta, Canada - RJG_04 | ecosystem: Host-associated > Mammals > Digestive system > Stomach > Rumen | place: Canada: Alberta...
CATCCGTACTGCAATAAACAGGTAATGCCGTGCCGTGCTTTTCCTCATTAGAGAAGTCCAGTCTGTATGTGGGCGGTAAGTCCTCAATCTCGGGGATAAACTGCCATCCGTAATCCCACTGAGTAATAGCGGAGGTTACGGTACATCCCATTGAATTGATTGTCCCTCTAATGATTCTGGTTGTATCCATAACACCTCCTCTTATACCACTGTATTCACATAAAACAGAAGTGCAGTCATTGTATAATTGTCGTATGCACCTACCCTATTATTGATAACAATCGACTGAGACCTCAGTCGGCTCACCCACGTTCCGACAACGCCGTTTACTGAGTAAGGTAAGTGGAAATCCCCGAAAGTTATATCGATGCCGACAAGCCTCGCGTTCGGAATATCACTCGCGAAATTGATTGTAGTTTCACTCATGTTATTACTTCCACTGGGGATAGTGACTGTTCGCCTTACAGCCTTGATCTTCACGCCACCCATATTCTCACGGACTTTGCTTATTTCCGTGTCTCGGTTGGTCAGTTCACCAGAGATCTTCTCGGACGACCATACCTTGTTATTCGCTGTGGATTCATCGTCGATGATTTCTCCGATAGACTGCTCGGCATTGCCAACGCGCGTTCCCAAAGCGGTTATCTGGTTTTGGAGATTCCCTGCTGCGTCCTCAGACAGCTGATCCTTCATCTCATTAAACCAGGCAGTGAAGGCGGCCTGCTGTTCTGCGGAGTACTCCTCCTGCCAGGCTGTAAGCTGGCTCATGAACTCAGATGTGTCCAGATGGTCGATCAGCTGGGTGATGAATCCGCATACAGAACTGTCGCCCCTCGTGTCTGTGATGGCACTCTGTGTAACAGATGTCGCTCCCGCTTCAACCCTGACCGTAGCAAGGCATAATTCGTAATAATCACCGCTCGCCGGCTGCAGGAGCTCAGGCGCTGCAGGAGTCGACGCCGGTGTGCCCGTCTTGGTGATGATCTCGCAGAGACGGTTCAGGTAGTTACAGCGAAGCACCACGCGGTCAATACGCGGAAGATTTGCATTTGCCGCAGCCAGGGTAACCGTAGATTCTTCCGCATCATATGCAAAAGCGCCGTTTATCATGGCGAAGCCCGGACGGATCCTGACCGTGAGGCCCGTATCTGCATTTACCTTGAAGCAGTCACCGGGGGTTGCCAGTACGCCGCTGCTTACCAGGTTGGCAAACAGCAGCCGGAAGAGATCTGAGGTCTCAGCGCGGTCGAATACCGGCATGCCGTTTTCGTCGACCCCAGTAACCTCAGAATCAAAATATCCATATCTAATAGCCATGTATTTTATGTCTCCCTTTTGATCACCTGACGGATGTCAGATGCTTTATCGATACCGAATGTCAGCGCCAGTGTCCGACGGCTCCCTTCGATCGTTTCAGTGACCTCTGTGATCCGCTTGGACATCTCGATGTTGACGTCGGTGTATCTGTAAGTACACAGATCTCCGAGGTCATAATCGACGCCGTAAACCAGGTTCGCAGATGGATCCACGTTTGAGTTGACGGTTTCGACCATGCCGAACTGAGCCAGTTTGTCGAGACCCCGCTGGATGAGCAGCTCCCTGTATTCCGCATCGGAATAAGTGTGCGTTGTGGTCCCGATAACGTATGTCTTCTGCAGATCCCTCGCATCGACCCATACCTCGCGGCGCTCTTCATTCGGATCAGTACGGATGTCTACTTCAACGATGTCCCTGTCGGAGCCTTCACCAGCTCCGGCAACGTAAGCCACGTTCTTGTAGGCTGTTTCGTCCTGGTTGTAGACTGCGTCCCGGATGTTACGGAAGCTGTCCGAAAACGTGGCCCAGCTGTTAACGTCCTGTGTGTCAGTTCTGTCCAGGCCTTGCCAGACTTCGAACTCCAGCGTGTTGTCTTCATACGAATAGACCAGTCTGTGGGACATGCCCTGCGTCTGTTCTGTAGTATAGAGCTGATCGCTGACGTTTTCGCCGGTGGCCTGCAGACGTATGCTTGACCCGATCCCATGCCTGGTGCCAAGCGACAGGTTGGAGATCCTTCGGTCAGCTCCGGAACTGATACAGTGCTGGTCGACAATATCGCGTGATATGTCTTCGAGGAGCCCTGATTTGTTATAGGTACTGTTGATCACCCGGTTTTCCAGCAGCGTCTCGGAAAAGTAGCCTTTCGCATAGGCTGTCTTTTTCCCGGTATCGCTCTCAGTGAAGTTCCTTTCCCGGATGACTCCCAGTTCATTGCGGTCTGTCCTGTATATGTATGCCCCACTGCCTTTGCGCACCAGGTCATAATATTTCGCAGGAAAATAGAGCTCGAAACTGCCGCATTTGTAATACCTGCGGACCCATATCAGTGTGTTTACGATTCCAATCACGCCGATCGGCTCCATTGCCTCATTAAGTACGATGATCCGCATGATTTACACCCCCAGATATTTTGGCCTGTAATACAGGTACACGTCCATGTTGGTGTAATCGCTGTCGGCGTCATACACAAGGTAGTTGTCTCCGACAACAAGCTGGAAAGGTGTAGAATGCCGGTCAATCTTCTGATATGTGTTCACACCGTTCAGCTCAATGACCTGATGGTGCTCGTCTGTATCGATGATCAGCTCGTCTCCCTGTTCCATGGCAACCCTTACACGCATATACTCGCCGGTCATGGTGTTCGTGATCTTCGGATTTGTGACAGGCCCGCGTGCCGCCTTGAAGCGTATCTGTACGCCTGTAGGCACATCGCCGTCATTCAGCAGCAGGACATCGCTCTTAAAGACCTTATAACTAGCTACATGGCCCTGAAGAGCACAGCCCCTGAGATAGTGACTGTTTCCTGCGTCTACAGCATCATATGCTGCCACCTGGTTATGTCCGGAGACGCGCCAGGGAAATGCAAACATCGGTGTGACCTTTGCCATGTTCTGGCCGAAGTTATCAACGTTGAGCATGTACGGGTCCGGGCACTTCAGATCTACAAGGATCTTCAGGTTCTCATCCATGTTGACCTGCTTTTTGAATGTCCAGCCCTCCAGCTCATATTCAATATTCCGGGAGACGCCCATCAGGACGATCAGCGCCTTCCCCGTATACTTAGGATTGAAAAATTTGATGATCTCAGCGCGATTTTTCGCATTATCCGCATTGCTTCGGAAGCGGGCTTCGATGTGGATCGGCCGCGCTTTGATCTTCTTGCCGTCTACCGTTTCGCCGTCAACCAGCGCGTTCTGTGAGGTGCTGATCTCGATCTCTGAAGATTCCAGGCCTGTGACAGCAGTTATGTCCAAGGGCTCTCCCGGTCCCATGGCCAGCTTCCGGCCGTTGCACTCCAGTACGATTCTCAATGTATTGTAAGTCATTACTTAACACCTCCCACCAGATTGCGGACCGCTTCACGCTGCGCTTTCGAGACTTCGCTGGGCGTTGCTGTCGGTACATTGTATGTATTCGTCTGGTCGACGTGGTTGTCGTTGTAAATGGTCGTTCCTCCGATTGCGGCTCCTGCACCTACAGAAGAGGAAACAGAACGTCCATTGAACGTGCCGTCGACTTCTGCCTTCAACGCGGAGACCATGCTCTGCATGTCTTTCCGCATGCTGCTGATGGCAGCGGGCATGCCTTTGCGCACGCCAACTGCTGTACCGGAAGGGATCGTTGAACCTACCTCACGCTCGAATACCCTTGACGGGGAGTGTGAATCCAGTTCGCTCTGGGCCGCTTCCTTTGCCTTGGAGGCTATGCTCCGGGCCGCGTCCTTGACCCATTCAATACCTTTCCTGATTCCGTTGGCCAGGCCGTCTGCTATGTCCTTACCTATCTGGATCATTTTCCCGGGGAGTGATGTCACGGTGTCAATCACACCATTGACAAGTCCCTGCGCCGCAGATATGGCGTTGTTCCTAAGGTCATTTCTCCAGTCAAGAACCTTCCTGGCAGCGCTCGACAGCCATTCCCACAGCTTCCCGGGAAGGGACATCAGCCAGGTCACGACTTCATTCACGAAGTTCGATGCCGCTGTCGAGGCATTGGAGGCCATGTTTCCTGCCCAAACAAGGACCTTGCTGATCGTGTTGTTCAGCCACTCGCCGATGTTGCCCGGCAGTGCGGCGAACCACTCCTGCATGTCCTGTATGGCCGCGGGGATCGTTTCAGTGAAGAATTCCGCTATCCCTGTGCATACCGCAGAAACAGTAGATACGATTGTGTTCCAGGCATTGATAACCGCTGCCCGGAAGCCTTCGTTTGTGTTCCAAAGGTAAATCAGTGCGCCTGCTATGGCGCCGATCACGGCCACGATCAGGACGAGCGGGCCGCCTGCCAGAGTCGTGATCAGGGATACAAGACCTGCGAAGGACTGGACCATGCCCAGAGCCGTCACGACACCTTGGATCGCTCCAACGACGCCCATCAGCGCCTGTACGAAACTGAGGATCTTCAGAGCCACCATGGCTCCGGCAACTGCGGTGAGCACGGTGATGATCTGGTCCATATGGTCTACGATCGCTGTTATGATCGAGACTATAGGCTCCAGTGCCGGGTGCGCTTCGGTCAGCTTGTCAATGAATCCGCCGATTGCCTCAGATGCCGCATCCATGGCACCCTGCAGGCCGTCTTCCTGAAGACCCTTAAGGATGCTGTCGAGTGCGTCTGCAATGCTTGTGGCCGCGTCACCGATCGGTCCTGATGCAAGTTCGAAGAGGGAAGCGCCGATATTCTTCAAAGATTCCTGAATCCGCTGGCTTTGATGTTCGAATGTGTCACTTACTTTTCCGTAAGCATCCCCAACGACATCTGCGTCAGTCTGCATGGCTTCCATATTGCCACGCCAGTCAGAATTCATGATCGATAAAGCACTTTTGCCGGCTTCGATCGAGCCAAACATGTCGATAATGGCTTGCTTGGCTTGAGGGCTTTGTTCAATGACGGTATCAAAAGCCTCTCCCCAGGTTTCAGCACCGTTTGCCTGCGCGTCTCCGACTTGTTCGAAGAGTTCTTCAAGTCCAGGGAGTTCATGACTCATCACCTGGAGGACTTCATTCAGCTCCCACCCTTCTCCCATTAACGATTTGAAGGATTTTCCAGTTTTTTCTTCCAGAATGCTGGATGCTTTTGTTCCTTGTTTACCAAGCTCTGCAAGAAGGCTGTTCAGCTGAGTAGTAGCTTGGGCAGTGGGAGTACCTTGTGCCGTCATGCCGGCAAGAGCTGCTCCTACCTGTTCAAAGCTGACACCAAAGGATGCTGCAGTCGGCGTGACCTGAGCCAGTGATGCACCCAATTCACCGACGGTAGTAATACCTTTATTCTGGGTCTGCATCAGGATTCTCTGCACACGTCCAATCGCTTCTTCACCGCTTATGCCATAAGCATTCATGGTTTTAGCGGTAGCAGAAAGCGCTGTATCTATATCCGTAAATCCGGCAGCTGCCAGTTTTGAAGACTGCTCCAGCATGGTTTGAAGATCTTCCATGGGTACAGATGCGGACAACGCAGAATAAGCTGCCTCTGTCAGATCAGTTGCTGCAAGCCCACTGGCTGATGAAAGCCTTAAGATATCATCTGACAGGGCCTGAAGCTCCCCATCTGTACCACTAAACAGGGTAGATACTTTGGCCATTCCCGATTCGAAAGATGCACCAGCTTCCAGCGCTCCTTTCCCGAGAGTAGTCAGTGAATCGAACGCCTTTGTCATCAGCTGGCCGGAGAATACCCCCAGCGCAGTCTCTGCGGAACGTGAGAGCCTCTGAAAACCCTCGTTCGCCCCGCTTTCATCTACTTTTGTGTCTATTAATACGTGTCCGTCAGCCTGAGACATAAATCACCTCTCAGCTCAGAACAGTGGTTATATCCCCTCCGTTCATGAGCACGTCTGTCAGGCTCTTCTCCAGTTCCCTCTCGGCTTTGGACCGCGGGATCGCAAACAGCTCCTTCATCTTCTGGTAATGCTGTTTCTGTTTTCTGGGCATATCAGGATCGATCTCCATCGTCCTGTAGCCGATGATCCGCGACAGCTCTGTGTCGCCGGGGATAGCGCGGAGAAGCGCCATAAATTGCCACCAGTGCAATGTCTGAGCTGTCAGGTCGATGTGATACGCGGACATAAAGGCTGCATATATGTAATCGGCATCATATTCAAATGAGAACGCATCAGCTGATGATCCGCCGTCCTGGCTCCCGTCATCCTGCGGCTCACGTCCGCATCGGTAGAACCATAAGATCTGCTGATAGGCTTCGACCCATTCTTCCCATGATCCGAATGGATAGCCGCCAAAGACCAGCACGGCCGTTGTGTCCAGTTTCTCCGCGTCGGTCATCTCCGGGTCCTCGATCAGCTCCGTGATCAGGATCCATGTCCGGAAGTCATGTGCGATCGGGTAGAACTTCCCGGAGATCTCCAGCGTCTTCGGGAGCGGGTCTGTCAGGATGCTCATTTTTTCTGGTGCCTCCGCTGCTGCCGGTTCTGGAATCCCTGCTGCATCTGCAGGTAACGGTTCCTCGTGTTGTTCATGCGGGCGTCTACATTGTTCCGCTCCGCTACGATCACCTCAAATGCGTCGAAGTGCTCGCCGACATTATTCTTGCCGCCGAAGATCTTCTCTGCGGTACCGGCTCCGAATACGGCATCAAAGAATTCGTTGATGTAAGCGCAGATCTCCTTCATTGCATCAGATGATCTTGCCCACTTTCTCTCTTTTGCCGCATTGGCTCTCTTCTGCATCTCGGCAGCGGCCGCCTCATAGCGCTCCATGAAATCAGCGTCCAGAAAATCAGCTTCCAGCTCAACATTGTTAATATTCATTTGTTATTCCTCCGTGAATTACATAAAAAAGCGGCAGTCACTACCACGTATAGTGCTGCCGCTCTGCCTCTTTCAGGTCAGTAAGCTCAATCAAGGTCAATCAAGCTCAATCAATATGTCGTGGTAAACTCTCCCGCCGTAAACGTCTTGCTCACTGTGTCGAACTTGCCGAGGATCGGATCGCCGACAGCGTTCAGTGTTCCGGAAATCTCGATCTTCTCGCCGCCGTTTCCGGAGAACTTGGACACCTCGTTCGAAACAGTGAACTTTCTTGCCGCAAACTCAGCGGCCTGGGCAGATGGTGTTCCAATCGGATTCCACAGGTCGACGCGGATATACTCATGGTGAGCATCAGCGCCTACTTTGTGGTCACGGCCATCCTTCCACAGCGCGAGGATCGCGGCCTGGGAAGGGATCAGTCTCGACGTGTAGTCGAAAGCCGTCTCATATCCTGTGATATCAGAGGTGGACGTCACCTCGTTGACGTAGGTCTCTTTGGAGCTCTTTGCTCCGGGGTTTTCGTCGATCGCAGTGAAGCCGGTACCCATCAGCTCATAGCTGGCTGTTTCGCCGGCGGCTGCGACATTGATGTAATCGGCGACAGTGTTGCGCAGGCGCGCATTCCTCTCGCCTTCGAAGATCTGAAGAAAATCTCTCATTTATGCCTCCTTGAAATACTGCAGGCTCAGCTGGATCTGATACCTGGCATTTTCCTCGTTCGCGTCCAGCATATAGCCGGGCGCCTGTATAATGATCTGCTCCGCTTCCATGCCTTCCGGCAGCTGGGGAAGGTTCCCCGCCGCGTTCTGTTCCTCAATCCAGTCGGCCAGCTTCTCGTAGAACTTATCATTCTCGATGTTCTGGATCCTGTCGAGTGAGTAGAACTCACGGCTCGCAAAGGTGAAGAACTTCTGTCTGACGGACGAGCCGTCGACATATCTTTCCACTATCGCGTTTCCGATCCCCATCTCAATGGAGTACTCCTGCGGCTGATCGCCAAGGGCGTCAACCCTGAATACTCCGTCCTTCAGGAGCGGGCATTCCATGAAGTATTTGCAGATCGCACTTACAATGCTATTTTCCGCCTGCGACAATCTTGCCCACCTCCCTCCTGAGTGTTTCCATGTGGTCGGCCTTCATGCGTTCGCACCAGAGCCGGCCGCCTTTCGGATGTCCGGGGCTCCCGCCTTTGTTTTCGTAGTACTGCCGGCGGGCATACGGCACGATGTACTGGATCTTTCCCGATCCGATGACCGTTCCGAGAGTGCCGGACTTGACAAGAGCGCCTGTCCGCATCGGAACATACGGATCCATCAGCCTCAGGCATTCGGAGTCCATGAAACGCTGGGCCTGCCTGAACCTGCCGGCATATTCATCACCCATGCCGGGGTTCCATTTCAGTTCCGCTGTCACGCTGCCGTTTGCGTGCCTCGTTTCAATGATCCTCCCTCTGGGTGTTTCAACGATAAAATCAGCAGCCATCACTTACCTCCGATCCGCCAGTGCTTAACACGGTCAGATCCGTGGATCGTGTTGTTGGCGAAATCTGTGATCGTGATCACGTCGACACCTGCATCCTTTGCCAGCTCCGTGATGTTCGCTTTGGATACGTCGCCGACCTTGTGAGCTCCGGGAACGATAAGATCCCCGTTCCTGAGCGTCCACCCGCTCCCGGAGTATCCAGTCCTGACATATTTCTCTTCCTGCGGATAAGGGATCCGGATCATGTACGCATGGCCGGCATCTACCGTGCCGCCGCTGCCAAGCGAGGAGCCGCGCCCCTCGTGGTAGTGGACGTCAAAAACAGTCGGGTGGAAGACTTCCAGACGCTGATCAGGATCTACATACGCATTAAAGAGCGTCACAGTCATGTTTGTTTCCACATCCGCATCCCACCTTTCTGTTAAGCCATCCCGTCGGCAGCAGGTACACCCTTGCGGCTTCATACATCTTGCGGTTGCAGAGCTTCTCTTTGGATTCACCGTCGATGCTCTGCGACGCATATGTGACAGAATAGCCGTCGTTGCTTTCAGATTTGACCGGGCCGTTCCCGGATGCCATCTGTGCAGCCTCGTGATATGCATCAGCCGCCGCACAGACAGCATCTCTTACGACATCGCAGTCCATCGCAAAGATATTACCGTTGGGGAAGGTCATGTACCGGATGTACGCCTCTGCCGCTTTCTCAGCAACGAGGAATTCGTCAAGTTCCATCTTGCCGCCACAACTGGCGTAGTAACTGTAATCTACGTACATCCCCATCACTGATCACCTCTTTCTCAGTTGCCTGCCTTCAGGATCGCGAACGGGCATCTCTGGGCCTTGGTGGGCTTGAGAGCGTTGATCGGGTTCGGGATCTCCCAGCCGAGTCTCATGACAGCGCGGAGAGCGACCATGTCGTTCTGCATCAGGTTGTAGGCGATCGTGCCGTCAGTGTTCTGGACAACACCCTCGGTGAACAGCTTGAAGGTGATATCCTGGCGGATCGCATATACAAGCTGGCTGAAATCACCGGCGATCATAAGGGCCTGAGTCTTGTCGAAGGCGCCGTTGCGGGGGAAGCTCATGGGAGAACCATCGAGCGCGTAGTTCGCCGCACCCTGCACGTTGTTGCTGGTGAAGATATAGTGGCCTGCGCCATCCTGAAGGGTTCTCAGCTTCGCTCTCATGGAGATATCAGCCATGTGGCCGTTTACGAAATAGCCGCACTGCTCGACCATGTCGATCACACCGTTCTCGCCCATGATCTTCTCATAGAGGTTGTCGGAAGAACCGAGGGTAACTACCTTGCTGGCAGCAGTCGCAGTTGCAACGATTCCAGCTCTCCAGGAAGTAGGCTTGTTGGTACCGAACAGGATCGCTCCGTCGATAACCTTACCGAATGCTTCGACGATACGAGGCTTGACCTCGCCCCAGATATCATAAGCGGAGTCATCGAGAACTGCTTCCGGGATCGGAACGATGACCGCGATCTCTTCTGCGACGATGAACTTCTTGTCCCACTCCATCTTGGTAGTCTGCTTCGCGCCGACATCGCCGTTTACGAAGTATGCAAGGGGCAGGGAATCAAGGACGGGCATCTTGTACTGCTTTGCAGTCATGTTGGGGAGCTTACGGCCTCTGGAAAGGACTGCGGACTGCTCCACGACGCCCTGGATGATCTCATTCGCTTCCTGCACAGGGATCAGTGCATCAGCGCCGGTTCTGTCGATGAACTGAGCATCAGTTTCAAAAAGCTGAAGGAAATTTCTGTTTCTGTTCATTTCTTCTCTCCTATCTTCGGATCGCTTAACGAAGGATCACTTCAGGAAAGCGTTCCGGATATTGTTGTTGATCAAATCGTTTGTGTTCTGGGCCGCCCCGGATCCGCCGCTCTGCGTGCCGGTGCTCACCCTGTAAGATCCGCTCTTGTACTGCGGATTAGCCTTCAGGAACTCGTCTGCGACCTTATCGAATGGCTTCTTGTCAGTGACCATGCCGCCGACCTTGAACAGCACAAAATCCATGTAGCCGTCAGCTACGCCCTTGGATCTGAGCGTGTCCTTGTTCTTGTAGTCCGCCAGCTCCTTCTGAGCGGCGTCGCGTTCCTGTGTGATCTGAGAAACATTCGGCTGCTGGCTCTGCTGTTTCTGTCTGAAGTCAGCCAGTGCCTGCGTCACCTGCTCCTCTGTCATGCCCTGCTGCTTGAAGTAGTTCGCAAGGGCTGCTCTGGATGCCCTGTCAGCTCTGGCATTGGCGATCTCCTCCGCCTGCTCGAAACTGTAGGACGCTCCTCCTGCGTTGCTCCCGGAATTACCCTGGGTTCCGGATCCCGCCCCGGCTCCTCCGGCGTTTCCGCCCTCTCCGCCGCCGTCCTCGAAGAGCTGAAGGAAGTCAAAATATTTCATGTTGAGGTACCTCCACTTTGTAAGATGTGTGAATCTGTCCCGCAGTACGATGCCCTGCGTTGGCGATCGGACTCTGCGGGAATCGAACCCACTTTCACCAGTTGAGCCCATAAAAATAGCGCCTCACCGAAATGAGGCGCCGGGAGCGTTGCTGAGGAAAACAAAAAAGCTCATGCAACTGCTTAGCAAACGATATTAAACAAACTCGATACAGCCGTATTCTTCGGCGATATCACAGAGACCAAGGAACCAGGCATCGATCAGATCTTCCGCGGACTGTGTCAGCTGATCCCAGTGCATCGCGACGTGGCCGTCAGCGATCGTGAACTCGAATCCGGGCAAATCGACGATTTCCTTGAGACCCTTTCCGAGCATCCAAGTCATTGCAGAAACGCCCGCACAGGGCACGCTCTGGCCTCTGGGCGCGGCTCCTGCGTGGCCGGAGACCTCTATGCTGTTCTGTCTTACTTTGACACTGATCATTGACCCACCTACTTCTTTCCGTAGTATTTATCCAAGACAGCGACTACCCGCTTCGCATAGGGAGACTGTTTCTCTGCCAGCTGTACCTGCACGAAACTGTCAGCCATAAATTCATCTGAACTCTCAAGCGAATACCTTGATATGCGTACTGCATCCAAACGCTCTTTTGCCTTTAATGCTGCGGTAGTATCGTTTGTGGTGCCCATAATGACGTCGTATTCGGCTTTCTTAAACTCCTTCTCAAGCTCCTTGACCTCCTGCTTATATTCGTCATAGATCTTGGAGATCTCCTTCCTGGCCGCCCTGATCCTGGAAAGATCAAGATCTACCCAGTTCTTGTTCTTACTCACAGGAGCCTGCATGTTCAGCAGCGTATGGGCAAACTCATGCGTTGCGACATACTCGCCTTCTGTGCCCTCTTTGATTCTGGGGATGTATCCGTTCGTGACCAGTTCCTTCATGCGGCTGATCATTTTCCCATAGTCGCCGAACTTTATAGGATTGACGATCATCTCCGCTGATCCAGTGGAATATGTGTGCCACGATGTCGCAAATGCGGTATTCCCAAGCGCCTCCTGTGGCGTCATGGTCCTAATCCGCATCAGGCTGGTATCATACTTCTCTGACAGTTTGCTGATCACGTTCTCGAACTGTTCACGTGCTTTTTCGTTCAGTTTTTTCAGATCAACCTGTATAGGGTTCATACCTCTGGGCATATCCTCGTAAGGTGTCATGTGCAGATTCTGCTGTGTTCTTCTGCGCTCATACACTTGTGCAAGGAAATCCTGCAGATCTATCTCCGCCCGCCTGGCTTCCTCCGCACGCTCCTTGTGTTTGTCGGCCTCGGTCTGGATCCTGCGCCTCTTCTCGGCCTGCTCCGCAAGGTACTGCTGGTACACATCCCTCGGAGGAGCTACGCGGCCTTTCATGTCGTAGTAGATCCGCTCCCTCTGCTCCGGGAGCTTCATCACCTTCGAGAAGCGCTTGTACTCGTCCAGCTGGGCTTGATACTTACACCGGGCAAGCATGACCTCGTCCTTGTCTGCTCCACCTTCCTTCAGGAGCTCCACTTTCTCCCGCTGGGCCCGCATGCAGCGCTCAATGTACCGCTGATGCTGCCGGGCTTCGTAGGCTGTGTACTCCTTGCCCTTGAAGATCTTCGGGGTGTTCTCTTCCCTGTTCATCTCGTCGAGCCACTCGTCGGAGTACATGCGCTCAGAGACTCCGGGGATGAAGGGGTAATAGTCATGATAGCAGTTCGCACCGAGCAGTCCTGTCACGGATCCGAGCCCGCATACATCTACAAGCTCCTTCTTGCTCCACACTCTGCCCTGCCACTCCTGGTGCGCAGGGCGTGCGCCCGCATGCCAGGCGACCTCGAAATGGTCTGTATTCAGGGCAGCGGCATTTGTGTCTGTGATCCTGCCGGCCAGCTGTGAGAGACCAGTGAGAACCGCCCTTCTGGCAGCTACATCGACGCGATCGTGACGGCCTGAAGCGTAGTCGACAGTCCGAAGCCCGGAATTGGTCATCTGCGTGACGACCTTGCGGATCATCGTGTTGTAGTCGAATGCTCCGGAAGCTATGCCCATCACTGCGCTGTTCAGATAATCGTCGAAGATCTCCGTGTGAGGTGTGAAGCGGAGCCCCTGGCCGTCGCCGTAGTCGAGCATGAATCCCATCGTTCCCGTGATGCTCTTCAGCTCGTTGTTCGACTGCGTGATCAGCGCCTGCGTCAGCTGCTGCATTTCCGTGTTCTGCTCATACGGCACAAAATTAGCGCCGACCTCTTTGTAGAGATCCGCGCTCCTTGTGTACTCTTTCTCGACCACATCGTCGAAGAGCTTCTGCATATCATTCTCGCTCAGCTCTCCCGCCTCTTTGATCATGTTCCGAATCTCTTCGGCCGAGTTTCCCATGATCGTGAGCCGCATGATCTGCCAGTCAGCAGAGGAAGTGATCTCCGAGGTCTTCTTGATCCTGCGGACGATATCCCTCATGATGTCCAGCTCCAGCTGGCGGTACCGCTTTGAAAATGTCTGGTCTACGAAATCCTCATAGCTGGGATTCATTAAGGCATCACTCCTCCAGTCTGTTCAGGGATCCTGCCGGCAGCGGTCTCTTCCGTCTCTCCGTACCACTTCGCGCGGTACTCGGCCAGCCCCATGACTCCCATTGAGACATCCTGCCTGTCCTGCTCGCGCTCGGATTTCTTATCCTCGATGATGGAGTCGTCAAAATCAATCCTGATCTCCACGTCTTCGGACAGGTTCGGAACGCGCGCCGCAATGCCAAGCCGGATGATCACCTTGAAGAGCTGCTTGAGGGTATCGTCCAGAACGAGTTCGTGCTTCTTCAGCGTCCGGAACATGTCGCTGTTCTCGCTGATCACCTGCGTGGCCGTTGTGATCCCGGAGGTATCGAAGCGGTATCTCTGGGTTCCGAAGCCGCACTTGACGGACAGGTAGTTGAGGTCATCGTTGATGCCCTTGCTGTGCTCATCGATCCGCAGGTCCATGTTGACCTCGTGGATCATGCCCCTCTCGCCGCCGTCTTCCCGGAAGTCTTCAGGCAGTTTGTAGAAAACTGTGTCATTCTCATCGAACACTGCGTTCCCGTCCTTATTGCTCAGCATTTCAGGAGCCACAAAGATGCGCTTGCGTCCGAGGCTGAATTCCTGTGCATATGAATCATACTTAAGGTCCAGGCTCCGGAGCACGTCGATCGCGTTTGCGAACAGGGAAATCCCCATCGGGTTTCCGTCGTCCGTCTCGCTCTTGTCGATGTTGTTGACGATGTTCAGCGTATCGATCACGAACTGAGGCTTGTCGGATCCAGTCTCGACTCTGGGAGCCAGTGTTGCGAATGCAGGAATGTCTCCCCACCTTTCCGGAGGGATCTCAGACCCGGATCCGTTCGTGCACTCCGCCACGCTGTTCTTGATCACATACAGCCCGTTCTCGAGCATGTGGAACTGGATGTGCGCGTATTTCTTACGGCGGAAGGTCTTGATCGACACGAAGGCCGCCTCGCTCACATAGCCGTTCTCCCACGTGATCGGGTAGATATTCGGGGCTGTGAAATACGCGATCTTGACGTCTCCGCTGAGGATGTTCCCCTCTTCATCGACCACAGCATTGTCAAGGTACGGCACGTAGGCCACTGTTCCGAGAGCCGCTTTCCTCTCCTGATACTCGTTGCCGAGCTTCCACCAGCGGGCATTGCTAAGGACGAGCTTCACGAAGTCATAGGTTGAATTCGCAACGCTGTCTTCTATCTTCCCGGTCTCTTCGTTTGGAGTGCCGATCGTGAACTTCGCGCGCTCATTCAGCAGGAGGTTCGCCATATCCTCGCATACCAGTTTGGCACCGCCGAGGCTGTGGCGCCGGCAGCGGGTGTAACCGGATCCGGTGTACACGCGGTATGTGTGGAACTTCGCGACGTTAGAGCGGTACCAGGAATCCCACATCCTGATGTATGTATAAAAAGACGGGTCGACAGTATCGATCCCGTTTTTCTTGAAATACTCAAAAATATTCATTCTTCCTCATCCTCTGCTTCCGGAAGCCAGCGCTTCAGGTGCTTCCACATTCCCATCACCATGTATCGGATCGCGTCCATAGCGTGATCGTCAACCTTGACCGGCTCTTCCTTGCCCCTCTCAATGCTCTTCTTGTCGTACTCGTATGTACCGAACTCGTCGATCGCGTTCTCCTGCAGCGGGCTCAGGCTTATCATGTCATAGGTGAGGAGCTTCTGAACCCTGCTGATCCCAAGCTTCACGTCGTTCTGCGCATCCCTCAGGAGCACTTTAAACGGCACGCCGGGCACCAGGCGCTTGATCTCTTCCTTGAGGCCCTGCGCACTTGGGTCAATGAACACATAAAACGTGCAGTGCGTACTGGGCCCCGGTGTGTACTGCTGATCAAGCGCCGTACACAGATCTATGAAGTCCCTCGCATATTCCGAAGGGCTCCGCTGTTTGCCGGTCTCGCGGCCGCTGTGGTAATACTCAGCAAGGCCGTCAAGCCGGTGCTTGTAATCGTC
>Ga0256407_10008384_pt1 | contig 15206 bp, 10 predicted proteins | sample RumenRJG_04DNA_FD_193489 | JGI IMG/M metagenome (GOLD analysis project Ga0256407, IMG submission 193489) | Bovine rumen microbial communities from Lethbridge, Alberta, Canada - RJG_04 | ecosystem: Host-associated > Mammals > Digestive system > Stomach > Rumen | place: Canada: Alberta...
AGAAATATTCTTGGTTCACCTGAAGCCCATCAAAGTGGACGAAAACCTCGACATTGACTTCCTGGCACGTCAGACACCAGGATTCTCTGGAGCCGACATTGCCAATGTGTGCAACGAGGCAGCGCTGATTGCCGCCCGTCACGACAGTAAGATGGTGAGCAAGCAAGACTTCCTCGATGCCGTCGACCGCATCATCGGTGGATTGGAGAAGAAGACCAAGGTGATGACCGCCGAGGAGAAACGTTCCATTGCCTTGCACGAGGCAGGACATGCTACCATCTCTTGGTTCTGCCAGTACGCCGCACCATTGGTGAAAGTGACCATCGTTCCGCGCGGACAGGCCTTGGGCGCCGCTTGGTATCTGCCCGAGGAGCGACAGATTACGACCAAGGAGCAGATGCTCGACGAGATGTGTGCACTACTGGGTGGACGCGCTGCCGAAGAACTATTCACCGGTCATATCTCGACCGGTGCCATGAACGATTTGGAGCGTGCCACAAAGAGTGCCTATGGCATGATAGCCTTCGCGGGTATGAGTGACCGGTTGCCCAACATCTGCTATTACAACAACCAAGAGTATTCTTTCCAGAAACCTTATTCTGAGACCACGGCCAAAGTCATCGACGAAGAGGTCTTGAAGATGATCAACGAGCAGTATGCCCGTGCCAAGCAGTTGCTTGAAGAACACAAGGAAGGCCACAATGAACTGGCTGAGTTGCTGATCAGCCGTGAAGTGATCTTCGCTGAAGACGTGGAGCGCATCTTCGGCAAGCGTCCCTGGACCAGTCGTTCGCAAGAAATCATTGAGGCCAATGCCCTGCAGAAGGCCGAAGAAGCTCTTGAAGCCAAGAAGTCTGAAGCTTCTGAAAGTGATCATAAAGTAGTAGGAACTCCTGAAACTCCAGAATCATGAACAATTTCATCAAACGCACCATCACGGGCATAATATATGTAGCCTGCATCATCACGGCATTCATGCAACCTTTTGCCATGCTCTTCCTCTTTGCCCTCGTCACGGGGCTTACTGCCTGGGAGTTCTGTGGTTTGGTAAACGACCGCGTAGCCCACACGCAGGTGAACCCTCTCATCTGTACCGTGGCTGCCGTGTATTTCTTTTTGGCCATGAGCGGCTATGTCAGCGGCATCACGCCTTCGTCGGGGGTGTTCATCCCTTATCTGCTTACAATCGTTTATCTGTTTGTCAGCGAACTATACCTGAAACAGGAGAATCCCATCAACGACTGGGCCTATACCATGCTCTCGCAGATGTACATTGCTTTACCCGTTAGCATGATCACCGTGCTGGCATTCACTGGCTCGGCCGATGATGAGGTGCATTTCTATGCCCTGCTTCCACTGTCGGTGTTCATCTTCCTTTGGGTGAACGACACGGGAGCCTATTGCGTGGGCAGCCTGCTCGGACGGCATAAACTGTTCCCGCGTGTCTCTCCAGGAAAGTCGTGGGAGGGAAGTATAGGTGGAGCTGTCTTTGTGTTGCTGGCCGCATGGGCCATCGGAACACTCGACAACTTGTTCGTGGCCGACTTTGACCAGCCGCGTTTCTTCGGAAAATGTATCCTTACGATATGGCAGTGGTTGGGCTTAGGACTCGTTGTTGTGGTCTTTGGAACATGGGGCGACCTTGTGGAATCGCTTTTCAAGCGTACCCTCGGCATCAAAGACTCAGGCAATATCCTGCCAGGACACGGTGGGATGCTCGACCGCCTCGACTCTGCTCTGATGGCTTTCCCCGCTGCTGTCGTTTACATCTATACCTTGACTTTGTTATAGTTTCTGGAAAGTTAAGGATAAAGGTGGAACATGCGTTCCATCATCTGCCATTTCTCATCCGACGTGGCATCAGCGGCGCATCCTTGGTATTGCGCCACGAAGGCTTCCCACTCGGCCTGGCGAGGCAATGTGGCTAATTGCGACATTGCCTCGTCCCAGTTGAAGTCGAGGGGCGTTTCCACAATCATGAAGAGTCGGTTGCCAAGGATGTAGATTTCCATTTCAAGGATGCCCACTTGGCGGATGCCCTCTCCAATCTCGTGCCAGAAATGATCTTTGTCGTGCGCTTCGCGGTATTTCGCGATGAGCGTGTTGTCGCCGTTGAGGTCAAGCGTCTGGCAGTAGCGCTTCACAGGTTGGCCGTATTCTTTAATCCTGTATCCTTCAGTCATAAATCATTGAAATCTTGTGGGTGAAAGTCGATGTGCGCGGATGCCATATAAACCGACCACAACAAAGCAAATGAGGGGCAGTACGTAGGAAACGTTCACGGCGGGATGGCCCATGATGGTCTGCTGGTCGATGATCATTCCCTGAAGTGGTGGCATCAAAGCACCTCCTACGATGGCCATGACGAGGAAGGCGGCTCCAAGTGAGGCGTCGTAGCTGTCCACATTCTCCAGGGCGATACCATAGATGGTGGGGAACATGAGCGACATGAAGAAGCTGATACCCACCAGACAGTAGAGGCCGGCCATGCCGACGATGCTGATGGCTCCCAGCGAACACAATCCGGCTCCAATGGCGAAAATGGTGAGCAGCACGCGTGTGTTGACATATTTCATCAGGAATGTGGAGATGAAACGGCTACCCAGAAACAGACACATAGCCACGATGTTGTACATCTGGGCAGTGGCTTTGTTGATGCCGAGGTGGTCGGCATATTGGATGATGAAGGTCCACGTCATGATTTGTGCCGCTACATAGAACATCTGTGCCACCACACCCTCGCGATAGACCTGGTTGTGCCACAGGCGGGAGAGGGTGTTTTTTCGAGGTACGTGGTACGAGGTGCGAGGTGCGAGATTACTGTCTTCGCCTTCCACGAAACTATTCTCGCCCAACGTACCTCGTACCTCGTACCTCGAATCAATACTATTCTCATCCCCCCGAGAATCCCTCTCCTTGATACACAAGGCAATGACGATGAGCATCACTACCACCACCAAACCGATGGCCACGTAGGGATTGCGGATGACGGCCAGGTCGTGCAGGCGGATGTCGGCCTTCTCTGCCTCAGAGAGTGTGTTGAAGACGATCTGCCCTGCGCTGTCGCGGCGGTCGGACCACAGCTGTGGCAAGACGATGAGCGAAGCTACCGACATGCCGCACAGCGACCCCATGGGGTTGAAGGCCTGAGCGAGGTTCAGTCGTCGTGTCGAAGTCTCCTTTGTTCCCAATGAAAGGATGTAGGGATTGGCGGTCGTTTCCAAGAAGGCCAGGCCAAATGTCAGGATGTAGAGCGACAGGCAGAAGAAACTGAACTGCTGGTAGGCAGCTGCAGGGATGAAGAGGAAGGCGCCTATGGCATAGAGTGCCAATCCCAAGAGAATACCTTTCTTGTAGCTGAAACGTCGGATGAAGAGAGCCGCCGGAATGGCCATCGTGGCGTAGCCGCCGTAGAAGGCGAACTGCACCATCGAGGCTTTCGTGGCCGACAGCTCCATCACCGTCTGGAAAGCCGCCACCATCGGGTTGGTGATGTCGTTGGCGAATCCCCACAAGGCAAATAATGTCGTGATGAGGATAAACGTCAACAGGTATTTCTTTTCTACTAACTTGGCTTTCATATCCTATTTGTAAATGGGGCCGAAGTTCTTGCAGGCGCGGTAGTCTGCTCCCTCTTTGTCCATACCAAAAGCGTTCCAAGCCGACGGGCGGAAAATGTCCTTGTCGGCAATGTTGTGCATGCAGACAGGGATGCGCAGCATGGAGCAGAGCGTCAGCACGTCGGCACCGATGTGCCCGTAGGCGATGGCTCCGTGGTTGGCTCCCCAACAATTCATCACCGAATAGACATCTTTGAAGCAGTCCTTCGATGCATCGAGACGTGGCACGAACCAAGTGGTGGGCCATGTTGGGTCGGTGCGTTTGTCGAGAATGTCGTTGGTCTTCGGGTCGAGTTCCACCGTCCATCCTTCGGCCAATTGCATCACGGGTCCGAGACCTTGTACGCGATTCAGGCGCATCATGGTCATCGGCATGCCGCCCTTGGTGAGGAAGTGGCTCGAATAACCGCCGCCGCGGAAATAATCGCGGTCGGCAGGCATCCAGTTTGTGGCCTTCAGACAGGCCTCCACGTCGTCGTTGGTCAGTTCCCAATGGGGTTTCATGGTGGGTTTGCCGTCAGCGTCGGTCATGGCTCCCGTGGCATCAAGTGTGGTGGCACCGCTGTTGATGAGGTGGATGAAACCGCCGGCAGCCATGCCTTCTGGGCGTTTTCCAGCCACACGTTCCACGGCTTCTGGACTCCAGTAGGTTCGGATGTCGGAGAACATCACGCCGCGATTGGTCAGCAAGTGTCCGAAGAGCATCGACATGCCGTTGAGGAAGTCGTTCTCAGTGGCCAGCACATCGGCCTCACGCGGACCGTTCCAGTCGAACGAAGTGCAGAGCATCGACTCGGGGAAGTCGAAGTTCGGCTTGTAGTCGGTCCATTGGCGCTGTCCCTGAACGCCGCCAAACAGGGCGTTGTGGCCCAGGGCCTCTTCCTTGTAGCCCATCTCCAGCAAGCGCGGGTTGCCGTGCATCAGGTCGCGGATGATCATCATCGTCTTCACCGTGAAAGCCCAGTCCTCGTCCTTTTCAGCGCGGGTCTTGCCCTTGCCCTTGCCGTTGAAGGTCGTCATGGGTGTGCCTGGGAAGAGCGGGCGATCCTCGTTATAGTCGTGGCCTTCCTGTGGCTTGCAGTATTTTTCCACCCATTGCATGGCCTTGCGGAATTCCTCTTTGTCGAAAATGCCAAAATCTACGCGGCGAAGAATCTCCACCAGCGAAACGTATTCTGTCCTCATGCCGAGGTATTGCTGCAGGAAATCGGCATCGACGATACTTCCCGCGATGCCCATGCAGGTGTTGCCCATCGACAGGTACGACTTTCCGCGCATGGTGGCCACGGCCTGAGCCGCGCGTGCCCAACGCAGAATCTTCTCCGCTACATCAGCGGGAATGGAGTTGTCGTCCAAGTCTTGCACGTCGTGTCCATAGATGCCAAAAGCTGGCAGCCCCTTTTGGGCGTGGGCGGCCAGTACGGCGGCAAGATAGACGGCACCAGGGCGCTCAGTACCATTGAATCCCCACACGGCCTTCGGGTAGTGCGGATTCATGTCCATCGTTTCTGAACCGTAGCACCAGCACGAGGTTACGGTGATGGTGCTGCCCACCCCTTCGCGCTCGAACTTCTCGGCACAGGCGGCCGATTCAGCCACGCGGCCGATGGTGGTGTCTGCAATCACGCACTCCACGGGCGAGCCGTCGCCGTTGCGGACATTAGCGGTGATCAACTCGGCAACAGCCTTTGCCAGGGCCATTGTCTTTTCTTCCAAACTCTCGCGCACACCGCCTTGACGGCCATCGATGGTCGGGCGGATGCCAATCTTCGGGTACTTTGTCATGTTTCCTATATTATTCTTAGTTCGTAGTTTGCAGATTGTTGTCTGCAAATATACAAAAAATACTGCAAATGATGGTGTATTCCGCGAAGAATTTAAGTTTTCTTAGAGGAACCCCGGTATCGTTCGGTTTGTGATAAGACATCTTTTGGCTTGTAAACAGACGCAAATGACAACCGTACATTATTAACCTACGCAGCGTACATTATTAACCTACGCAGCGTACATTATTAACCTACGCAGCCTACATTAATAACCTACGCAGCGTACATTATTAATGTACGGTCGGGATTCAATATGAATCACATCCGCCTTTATGTCACACGGATCCCTGTTGTTTTCTTTCAGAACCAGTCCCTACAAAGCAGCGATGATTCCAAAAATGAAGGCAACTTGTGATGGTCGCTACTCTGCGATGCCGCCTGTGACCCCCTCTAACTCCCCCTGTAGGGGGAGAATTTGTTTGTTTCTGCGCTCAAATGTAACTGGTTCACCCCCTACAGGGGGAGTTAGAGGGGGTCACAGGCCATTGGTTGAATAGTTCCCGCAATGGCCGTAAGGGTTAAATATTCTTTAAATGTGGGTGACGAAGTAGATTATCTGCATAGAAAGTTGTACTTTAGTCAGCATGAATGACGAAGTAACCATCATAGAGCGGCTGTTCCGACGGCATTACCGCAGGATGTTTCTCACGGCCTGCGCCCTGCTGGGTAACGACGAGGAGGCGCGCGATGCCGTAAGCGAGGTATTCCTGTACCTGTTGTCGGCACGCTGGACACCTGAAGAACAACGGGCGGAGGCGTGGTTGCTCGTGGCTGTGAGGAACCATTGCCTCAATCTGCTGAAGCATTGGAGGGTTACGGGGGAATACCCCTCCCGACCTCCCCGAAGGGAAGGAGAAACGACAGGCGATGTCAAATCGGTTGACGATGCGAATGCGGATGTTGATTCGTTGTATGCTGAAATCGAGCGGTATATTCAAGAGGAGGTGACCGAACCGATTGCAACTGTGGTCAGTATGCGCTATATGGAGCAACGACGGGCAGAGGACATTGCCACCGAGTTAGGGCTGAAACGCGCCACCGTCTATCAGCGATTAAAGAAAGGAATCAATCAGATCAGAAACCATTTCAAGGAAAGATAAGATGAGCAAGCTAAGGAAACTTTTCGACATGACCGAGCATCCGGAACGCTATGAGGATAGCGACTGGATGGAACTCGCGCCAGGTCACGACATCACGGACGAGGAAATTGGCCGCGAATGGAGCCGCGTGGTGGTCTCAAAGGATAAAATCGTCTCGAAGAAACTCCATCCGTGGCTGAAGATTGCTGCCTCCGTGGCTGCGATACTGCTGGTTTCGGGCATCGCGTGGGCGGCATTTACGGGGTATTTCGCTAAGGAAAAGGACGTTCGTGGGTATGAGGGTATGGAGGTGCGGGGGGGCGAGAATACTCTTGCAGCTGATACTAATCTCGTTTCCTCGCACCCCCATACCTCTGCTGCCTCGGAAACCATCACCTACGAGAACGTGGAATTGCAGGATATTCTGCAGCAAATGGCCGCACATTACGACCTTCAAGGCGTGAACTTCAGCCGTCAGGAGCTGCGCCATCTGCGCCTATATTACGAGTGGAACACAGGCAACAGCCTGGAAAAAGTGGCCGAGGAACTGAGTGCTTTTGAGCAAATCAAGGTTACTATTGACCATCAAACGCTTATTGTTGAATAGCATGAAACGCATCCTATACCTTATTATATATATGTGCGCATGTGTGATGACGGTTTCTGCCCAGGATGTTTCAAAGCTGAAGGGCGAGGAAGAACCCACCGTGAGCCGTACATTCCGCAACAAATCGATGAGTGACGTGTTGCTCAACCTGCGCCGCGCCACCGACCGTTACCGTATATCGTTCATTTATAATGAGTTGGAAGACTTCCGCGTAAGTAAGTCGTTCGAGGGTCTTTCTATTCCTGAGGCCATCCGCGAGTGTATCGGATTCTATCCCATTACCCTTCGCCAGCAGGGCGATTCGCTGCTCGTTGTGGAGTCTATGCAGAAGTATGAACAGCGGCTCATTGGCCGTTTGGTGGACGAACAGCGCAAGCCCGTGGCCTTCGCCAATATCACTTTGTATGGTTCGGGGAGTGAGAACAGCAGGAGTGCAGACGGTAATCTCTCTCCTCACTCCTCTTTCCTCTCTCCTCAAACAGCCCACGGCGTGAGCAACGAAGACGGCCGTTTCTGCATTCCTTCGGCGGCAGAGCGCGTGCGGGTGGTGGTCACTTGCGTGGGCTATGATACCTTGCGCTTCACCAGCGAGGCTGCCGACATCGGAACGGTGGTGCTGCAACCTTCTACCGAACACCTCGCCGAAGTGATCGTACAGGCCGCCAGTCATCGGTCTGAAATGGAGCGCGATGTGTACCTGCCCACCACCCGCCAGCGCAATGCCGCCAATGGAGGCATCAGTCTGCTGAGCAACCTGGCCATCCCGCAGCTCTTCGTCAACCGCATCACAGGCGAGGTGAAGAGCCAAACGGGGCGCACCATCACCTATTGCATCGACGAGCGCATCGTCTCGCTCAGCGAGCTGGAGCAGCTCCGTCCGAAGGATGTGCTGCGTGTAGAATATATCGACGCACCGCAGGGGAAGTTTGCCGACAAGGAGGTGGTGGTGAATTTCGTTCTGCGGCAGTACGACTACGGCGGCTATGTGGAGGCGAAAGACGAAACGAAGTTCTTAGATAGCGGGGAATTGGGCAGTCTTCAGGCAGTGGTTGACCACAAAAAGATGCGCTATGCCCTGCGCATCGCCAGTAGTTACAACAGCGAACGCGACGTGCATTCTGAGAAAGAAGAGGACTTGTTGACCGCGCTTTCCATTCACAAGACCACCACGAGCCAGTCGGATCACGTCAGGACGTGGGCGCAGAATGCCGCCTTCAGCACGTACTATCGCGGTGAACAGCTAAAACTTTCAGGGCAGGTGGGCTATGTGCAGAGCCGTCAGCCCGAGTACAACACCACCGAACAGATTCTCTATAGTGGTGATGTGGCGGAAGAAACCGTGGCCTTCAACAGGGGGAGCAGCCAACAGCGAACGGCGTATTGCTATGCCGATGCCGACTGGCGAATCACCCCGAAGCAGCTGTTTTCCGCACAAATGTATGGCTCGTTGGGCTGGAATCGCTACGACAGCGACTATCAGGAGGGCAACGATTATCTGGTTTCCTCGCATACAAAAGAGCGGACTTCCGCTTTGAGAGGCTATTTGAAATATGTGTATAACCCAAGTAAGCAACACTCGTTGTCGCTGACCGTGATTGAGTACTATCAGCATTACATCGACCATTATCGCGGAACGGTGGTGGCCGACCAGAATGCGCGGGAGTCGGAAACCATTGTCTGGCCCGTCTATATCTGGCGGCCCAACGCCCAATTGTACTTCAGCTTCCGCCCGTTAGGCTTCAGCGTAGCCTATTGGAAAACAAGAACCGACGCACAGTCGTATCTTTCTTCGCGCGGCTCTATTACCGTGAAGTACCAGCCCAACAGCAAAAACAACCTGCAATATGCCATCTACTTGGGCAACAGCAACCCCGCCGCCTCCTTGCGGAGCCGTGTGGAGCAAGTGGTGAACCGCTATGAGGTGCTGCGCGGAAACCCCGATTTGAAGAAGACTTTCTTCATGACCAACTACCTGCAACACAATCTTTCGCTCAAGAATTGGCTCATGACGATTCATGCGCAACATGAATTGCTGGCCAACGTCACCCAGTCATCCTACGAGCCGGAGGGGGAAATTCTGGTGAGGTCCACCATCGCGAGGAGCGACCTACACATGCTCAGCCTGACCGTACAGCAGTCGTTGTCGCTCCTTGACAGGAAACTGCAGCTGCAAGGGGGCTTGACACTGGGGCGCAACATCCTGACAGGAACGGAAGGCGGCACGCTGAACTATCTCTATTGGAACCTAAACGCGCAGTATTTCCTGGGCGATTTCTCGCTGAGTGCCTACTACAGGCCGGCGCGAACACAGTTCAGGAATCAATTCTTCCGCGAGCATTCCGACTACGGCGCGAGTGTCACCTATGGCAAACGGGGTTTCTTTGCGGAGATTGGCGCACGCAGAATGTTCCAGCGCAACAAGTCGTCGCTCACGTGGTTCCACAACTGGCAGCACTATTCCTTCGACCAACGCAGTTACGGAAGCAGCAACGGGCCGTGGCTCTATGCCCGCCTTTCCTACACCTTCGACTTCGGCCGTAAAACCGAGCGGCAGGAGATGAGTGGCGCTTCAACGGGCAATTCCGCCATCCTCCATCGTTAGTCAGACCTTAAAATGATAAGCAACGAGGGCATGTCTCGCGATGAGACATGCCCTCATAATGGTATGGTGTTTTTGTCAAATCAATAGCCGGCGTTCTGTTTCCAATTGGTGTTCACGTCGAGTGTGCTCTGCGGAATGGGGAACACACGGCAGGTCTTCTCGAAGCGAGCGGTGGGGAAGCCCACGCGGTGGAAGCCGTACTCGTTCTCAAAGGTACCGAAACGGATCATGTCGTTGCGACGCCAGTTCTCGTCGAATAGTTCGCGGCCACGCTCGTCGAGCAGTTCCTGCAAAGAGGGCGAATGGTCGATCTGAGGAGCATGTACATATTCGCGAATCTTGTTGAACAGGCTCTGGGCCGTCTCGCCATTGGTGGCGGAAGCTCCGCGCACGATGGCCTCAGCCTTGGTCAGGATGATGTCGGCCAGACGGAATATCGGCAGGTCGTTCGACTGGTTACGGCCGTTGATGAAGTCCTCGCGGATGACGAAGTATTTCACCGACTTGTAACCTTGGCTCCAGCCCTTCACGTCCTTACCAGTGTTCAGCATAGCGCAGTCGGCGGGATAGTCGGCGGGGTTGGTTCCCCATTCCAGGTAGTGGTCGCCTTCGGCATCGGTGTACTTCAGACGGAAGGTCTTGTCGAGGATGATCTCTTGTCCCTTATATTTATAAGGTGTGGAGGTCTTGGCGAAAGTGCTCGGGTCGAACATGAAGATCTGTCCGGCGAGGATGTTCTCCTGGCGGTCGTCGGTCTCAAGGGCCATCAGGTTGTCCGACATTTCGGGTGAGATGGAGAAGTTTCCACCGGTCGAGTTGCCGATGTCGGCACCGAAATAGCCCGGTCCGCCCTCACCGTCGTTACGTCCCTGACGCCAGATGCGCGGACGGCAATATTGGAATCCCTGTGCCGTGATGGCATCATACGGCATGGCGTAGATGAAGTCTTTCACCTGATAGCCGTTGTTGGGCCAGAACTTTGAACGGTAGCCGTTGGCTCCTTCAGCCAGGTCGAACTTGCCACTTTGCATGATGTCGTCGCAAAGCGTCACCACGTCGTTCAAATGCTCATTGCTGTAGGTGGCGGCATTGTAGGCTGTCACGTCATTGGCGGTATAGACGGGCCAGTTGATGTAGAGCTTCACGAGCAGAGCCTCGGCCATGTACTTGGTCGGTTTGCCGTAGGTGCTTACATCCACATTGTCGGGCAGCAGGGGGATAATCTCCTTCAACTCGCTTTCAATCCAGCGAGCCGCTTCAGCGCGGGGAGAGCGGTCAATCATCTCGCCGTCCTTCAGCAGGTGGTCCAGGATAGGCGTATCGCCGAAGCTGTCCATCAGAATCCATGTGTAGTAGGCGCGCATGGCACGAGCCGGTGCCAGCATTTCGGGTGTGGCCGACTCGCCCATGAGGAACATGGCGCGGTTTGCCTTGGTGATACCAGCCGTCACATCACCATACCAGTCGGTGCAGGCGCTTGTGGCGTTGAAATTGTGGAGCGAACACTGGGCATAGATGCCGCCGTCGGCGTAGTCGCCGTCGAAGCTGATGCCCACCCATTCGTCTGACGACAGAGCCTGTGCTTCCATATAGCGACGGCCAAGTGTGCTGCGCAGGTGGAAGTAGACATCGGCCATCTGGGCCTCAATGGCGGCCTCTGTGGTGGGGTATTCCGTGAACTGTGCCTTAGGAGTCACGTCCAGGTCGGTGCAGCTGGTGGTCAGAGCCACGATACCGGCTGCGAACAATAACTTTATATTTGCTTTCATATTCTGTCTGTGTTTTTAGAAGTTGATCTTGGCACCGAAGATGAATGAACGGTTGTGGGGATAGAATCTCTGGCGATAGTCGATGCCAGGAGTCAGTCCGCCGAGGTTCACTTCGGGGTCGATGCCGTCGTAACCGGTAATCGTGAAGAGATTGTTGCACGTAGCATAGAGCTGCAGCGACTTGGCCCAGCCATCCAGATTGTGGAAGGTGTAGCCCAGCGAGAGCGATGACAGACGCAGGAAGTCGCCGTTCTCAATATAGCGGTCTGAGGGGATGTGTGCATTGCCGTCGGCCTTCCATTTCGGGTCGTTGATGGCGCTGGCCAGCACATTCTTGCCGCCTGCCAGGTGTCCCTGGAACGAATAGTGTGCCTTAGTGGCATTCAGAATCTTATTGCCAAGCACGCCCTGGAAGAACATCGTAAGGTTCCAGTTCTTGTAGTTCAAGGTGTTGTTCCATCCATAGACCAGTTTCGGCTGTGCGTTGCCCACGTTGGTCTTGTCGCCATAGAGCGGATTGGCAGTCACCCACTTGCCGCTGGCATCCTGATAGGTGCCGGCCTGCACCACCATGTTGCCGTTCTCGTCGGCAGCCTTGTGGGCGTCAAGGTCGTGAACATAGAACACCGAGTTGCCGTTCTCGTCGTAACCGGCCCACTGATAGGTCCAGAACGTGCCGAGCGGCTCGCCTTCCATGATGCGCTGGGTGTTGCCGTTCGAGGAGATACCACCAATCATCGGGTCGCCCTCATCCACATAGTCCACACTGTACTGCGCATTGGAGAGCTTCTTCACCTTGTTCTTGTTGTGCGAGAGGTTCAGCGTGGTCTGCCACTGGAAGTCCTTTGTCTTCACGGGGATGGCGTTGATGGAGAACTCAATACCTTGGTTCTCGATGTCGCCCACGTTGGCACGGATCCAGTTCAGCGGATAGATGTTGGTCGATACGGTGTAGCTCCAGATCAGGTCGGAGGTCTTCTTGTTGTAATACTCGATGCTACCGTTGATGCGGCCGCCGAGGAAAGCGAAGTCAAGACCGATGTTGAGCATACCCGTGCGCTCCCACTTCAGTTCTGGGTTGGGGTTGTTCTGGGCCTCAATGCCGTACATGGTATACGTAGTACCATCGGAGAGAATGTACTGGAATGAGTTGGTGTTCAGACCATAAGTGGCAATAGCGTCGTAGGCGCCGAAGCCCATGGCATTACCGCTCACACCGTAACCCACGCGGAGTTTCAGCTGGTCGAACAGCGTCTGGTTCTTCATGAAGGGTTCTTCGGTGATGTTCCATGCAGCCGAAACCGAGGGGAAGGTACCCCAGCGGTGCTCCTTGCCGAAGACGGAAGAACCGTCGCGGCGGATGCTGGCTTGCAGCATGTAGCGCGAGTTGTAGCTATAGTTCACACGTCCGTAGAACGAGATGTTGCGAATGGTCTGCTTCGAGTTGCCTGTCACGTCGGTGATGCCGTTGATGTTGTTGGCATAGCGCAGGTTCCAGAATGAAGTCACGTCGTTGTAGAAGTTATTCACCGTCACGCCGAAACCGTCGTTCGAGGTGCGCTCCTCCCACGAGTAACCGGCCATCAAACCGAGCTTGTGAACCTTGGCCAGCGTCACGTCGTAGTTGCCGTAGGTCTCGAAGGTCTGGTTGTGGCGCATTCCTGTTTCGCGATGGGCACGGCCGTCGAAGCCTTTTTCCATCTGGGTCTGGTGTGTCTGATACCAGCCATAGGTGTTCTGGCCACTGTCGTACGAGTAATTGGCGTTCCAGACGAGACCCTTCATGATGGTCAACGCGCCCTTGGCGATATACTGGATGCGGCGCCACTCATTCTGGTTGGCGTCTTCGTTAATAAGCGACAGGGGGTTGTAGTTCTGCGAACCGACATACGACTCATACCAACCGCCATTGGTATTGTAGATGGGGTTGGTGGGCGAGTAGTAGTTCATGGCGTCGAGCACGCTCATGCCATCGTCGCCAAAAGGCACACCCTTGAACTTGCCCTGCATGGCGTTCACGCCGAACGACACTTCCAGACGGTCCTTCAGGATTTTCGAAGAGAGCAGCGTGCGGGCGTTCACGCGGTTCATGCCTGTACCACGTACGGTACCCTGGCGGTTCATGTAGTTCACAGAAGCCATGTATTTGGTCTTCTGGTTGCCGCCAGAGATGCTCACGTTATGGTTGTGCGACAGACCGGTGCGCAGCACTTCGTCCTGCCAATTGGTGTTGGCACCGCCATCCTGCTCCGTACCCACGAGGCCTGATGCGCGCAGTTCGCTGGCCGATGCCATATCGAGGGTGTTCAGCACCTTGTCGAAAGCCACGTAGCCGTTATACGAAACGTTGGTCTTGCCTTCCTGTCCACTCTTCGTGGTGATGATGATTACACCATTGGCAGCCTTCGAACCGTAGATGGCTGTAGCAGAAGCATCGCGGAGCACGTCGATCGACTCAATGTCGTCAGGAGCCACCATCGAGATGTCCACACCAGGAATGCCATCGATGACATAGTAGGGCTGCATGGCCTCACCTTCGCGGAGCGACGAAGCGCCACGTAGGGTGATGCTCGGCGTGCCGCTGGGGTCGCCACTTGTGGTGACGGTCAGACCAGCCACCTTACCCTGCAGCATCGAGGCGGGATCGGTGAAGACACCCTGGTTCAGGTCTTTTGCCTGCACGGTGGTGATGGAACTGGTGACGTCCTTGCGGCGCATGGTGCCGTAACCCACGACCACCACTTCGTTCAGTGCCGTGTTCTCTTCCTGCATCACAATGTCCAGGCGTTGGCCGCGCACGGCCACCTGCTGTGTGGTGTAGCCGATGTAGCTCACCTGCAGCGTCTTTCCTTGAGCTACGCGAATAGCGAAGTTACCGTTCACGTCAGTGACGGTACCATTGTTTGTTCCCTGCTCCAAGATGCTCACACCGATGAGCGGCTCGCCCTGTGTATCGCGGACGGAGCCAGTCACCTGCTGTGCAAACGCCGAGAAGCTGTTCAACAAGAGCAGCGCAAGCACTACGACCCACGTCTTGCCCCTCTTCTGAGTTTGTACGTTCATGTTTTTTCTTTTTTTAATGAATACTATCAATTGTTTTTTTTGTTATTTTCTCGCTTTATATATAATAAGGTGAAAAACGGCTGCAAAAGTAATAATTATTCTTTAAAGATGCAAGAAAACCATGGGAAATGTGCTGTTTTTGCAGATACCGCCTGCCATGCTTGCGCGTTCCAACATTTTTCACTACCTTTGTGGCATCAACGAAACAAAGGATATGAAAAGAAGGAATGCTTTATGGATGGCGGCCCTGGCCATGGTGCTCGTTGGCTGCCAGCAACAGAAGTTCACCCCCTCGAAACATGCACCCGTTGGCGATACTTACATCCAGCCGTATCTGCCCGCCGCCGTGCTGAAGGGGGCGACTCCCGAGAACGGCTATACGCCCACGGAACCCTACACCGTGGAGATGACGGCCAGCATCAATCAGCACAGCGACCTGAAGATTAGCGGCAAGGGGCGCGTCGTCTACCTCTATATCCTTGGCGACGGATGGGACACCAAAAAGCGCCAAGTGGAAGTGTTGCTCCCACCTGGCGATGATGCTTTGCACAAAGTGTTTAACTGCCCTTCGCTTTACACCCAGTGTAAGACCATCGATGGCGAGTGGCCAGGGCTGAAATAATCAATCTTCGCGGTTTAC
>Ga0256407_10008385_pt1 | contig 15203 bp, 9 predicted proteins | sample RumenRJG_04DNA_FD_193489 | JGI IMG/M metagenome (GOLD analysis project Ga0256407, IMG submission 193489) | Bovine rumen microbial communities from Lethbridge, Alberta, Canada - RJG_04 | ecosystem: Host-associated > Mammals > Digestive system > Stomach > Rumen | place: Canada: Alberta | collected...
AATTTGGATAAAATTGAACAATTCCATCAAAATAATTTTCATCTTTTTTTTCAAAATCAATTTTTTGACTTATTTCTTGTTTTTCAAAAAAATCTCTAAAAATACCTCCAATAAAAGAAATAAATACATATTTATTTTTTCTTTCTTGAAGTAAATAAGATGATAATTCAATATTTTTCTCATCAGAATCAAAAAATTTTTCTACTAATTCAAAATTATTCATATTATTTGCATTAACATTTTTTTTCCAAAATATTTTTATGAAAATAATATATTCAAAAATAAATTCTGAAATTTCTAAATATTTAGCACAAGTATCAAATATTTTATTTTCATTATATTCCATTCCAATTTCAATTAAATAATATGAATAGTCTAATATTTTTCTATTTTTATTATAATTTATTATTTCTGAGATTAATTCATCATTTGATAAATTTACATTTGCATTTGGGTTTATTTTATTTAATAAATTTAAATATAATTCTTTATAATTTTTAACTTCTGTATCTAAGAAATTTTTCATTGTTTTTGTTTCATTTTTACTAAATATTTTTTTTGGATCATTAATTGAATTTAAATTAAATGTTGTAAATTGATAAGTTGAATCATTATATAGACAAATAAAAGATATTTCTTCATCAAAATTAAAATCAATTTTTTCCTGTTCACATTTACTGAATATTTTTTTAATAATTTCTAATTCTTTTAAAGTTATTAATAAAATAATTTCTATTTCTTTATTATGATTTTTATCAACTGATGGTGAATTATAAAAATCAAAAATTGATTGAAATCTAAATTTTAATCCATTTAAAATTGTTGTTAATTTTGTAATATTTAATAAAGGAATATCACTATTTGAAAGAGAATCAAGAAAAGGATCATACTGGAAATTATTATAAATATATCTCTTTTCTTTCTTTTTTTTTAAACACATGGTTAAAAAATTTTTAAATTGTTTTGAAATTGTTTTTTCAGAAGTAATTTCCAATTTTTTATTTATTTCAATTTGAGAATCTTTATAAAAAGTTTTAAATAATACCATTCCATAATTTAAAACATTAGATTGCATAGTTATTTCATTTATTTCAGAAGGAGAAGGACAATAATATATTTCAACAATTTCTTATGTTAAAATATATTTTATTAAACCAAAATCAAATAAAATTAATTCATTTTTTGAATTAACTATAAAATTATATGACGAAATAATATCAAAATAATTTATATTTGATTTCATAAATGAAATAATATTCTTATAAAAACCAATATTCATTATTCTAATTAAATCTTCACTTATTTCATTTTTATTTGTATATTCAATTAATGAAATTCCATTAGTATATTCAAATATTAAATAAGTATAATCTGTATCATCATATAATTCTTTAAATTGAATTGCATGACTACAAGTTCTAAAAAATTCAGCTCTTTTAATTTCATTTTTTATTTCTTTATTATATTTATTGGCAAAAGATTTTGAGTATTGTTTAATATAATATTTTTTATCAATATTTTTTTCTTTTCCAATAAAAATTTTCAAATCATCACTTTTTAATTCATTATTAAATTCACTAATAATTTCATATTTAAACTTATCCTTATTTTGATTAAATAAAGGATGTTTAAAATATTCATCCCATCCAATTCTATTATTAGGTTCAATAACTAATAATTTATCAATTAAATCACTTAAATTTTCATCATTAGGTTTTTTCAGTTTAGGTTTTTGTTTAATATTTTCTAAAATTTCTAATTCATTTCTTCCAGAAAAAGGAATTTCATTAAATAATAATTGATAAATAATAATACCAACACTCCATAAATCAGCCTTCATAGAATAGAATTTTTTTTCAATTACTTCAGGAGCCATTGTAATTGGAGTTCCTAAATAACTTTTTGTCATTAAATTTTTTTCTAAAACTTTACCAAAACCATAATCTGCTAATTTTACTATATAATCTGTTTGATTGAAATTTGTAAATTTAATCATTATATTTTGTAATTTTAAATCACGATGCATAATATTATTTTCATACATTTTTTGAAATACTTTATTTAATTGAATTAATATATTTTTTACTTCTTCTATTGGTAATCCTTGTTTTTTTGTTTGTAAATATTTAAATAAGTCTTCGTCACATAAATCCATTAAAATATTGTAATTATTTATTGATTGGAAAAAATCAATAAAACGAACCGAATTTTCACAATTTAAAGTTTTCATTATTTGAATTTCTTTCCAAAATGCTTGATTTAAATAAGCATTTCTTAATATTTTTTGTTTTGTAACTCTTTTCATTGCATATAATTTTCCATCTTGATTATTTTTTATTTTATATACTATTCCAAATGTTCCTCTTCCTATTTCTTTAAGTACCTCATATTTATTTGACATTTATTTTCTATATTTTTCATGAGAATATATATTATTTTTTATTATTTAACTAACTATTTTTGTTTTGAAATAATTATATTAAATAATTATTTTTAAAAAATGATAAAATTTAAAAATTATTTAAAAAAATTAAAAATCCTAAAATAAAAGAATAATAAAAACAAAACTTAAACTTAATTTCAAAAATTGACTTTTGCAAATAATTTTAGTTTTTTTTGCATCTTTTAACATTTTTTTATAACCTTTAATAGATGATAACGAGTCATAAATTGGAACACATGTTTTAACATCCAATAAATCTTTCAAACTATATTCAACATAACAACATTTAAGATCATCAGTTAAATTAATACCTGTACATGTCTCTTTACTAGTATTATTTTGAATTCCAGTATTAATACATTTTGCTGTGAATTCATCTACTGAATCTTTTGTTGAAGTTTGATTTTTTATTTTTGATAGTAAAAGAATTGATATTATTGTTATTAATATTAACTTCATTTTTTTTTTGTTTTATTTTTTTTTAAAAATAAAATTTATTTATTTATTTTATATATTATGAAGTATGTTTAATTCAATTATTTTATTAGAAATTTATAATAAAAATGAATTAATAACATTAGAAAAATAAATAAAATTAAAATAAAAATAAAATTTTTTCAAATGAATGATAATAATCAAGAAAATTCAAATGCAAATAATGAAATAGAACAAAATGAAATATTAGATGAAAATAAAGAAAATCAAAGTCTTCAACTAAGTAGAAGTGCCCAATATTCAATATCTCAATATGGATATGGTAGTCAAAAAAGAATTAAACCAGGATTTTATAGAGCAATGAAAGAAGTTTTTAATAACAATATAAATGAAATTTTAGATTTTTTAGATCTTTATGATTTATGTTATATGAGAGCTTTAAATAGAAATTTTTTATTTATAATTCATGAATATTATAAACAAAGATTAAAATTTGAAATTAATTTAATTACAAATTTCCAAGATCAAAATAAAGAAAAAACTGCAATTTATATGAAAAATATTGATAGTCAAATTCCAATTAGTACTAAAAATTGGTTAGATTTTGATTTAATTTCAGTAACTCAAAAATTAAAAATTTTAGATAGAAATATTTTAACAAAATTAAGAGCAATTAAATCAATAGGAAAATTATCTGATGTAATATATGCACCTTTTTGTATAATATTTGGTTATAATAAAAATGCAAATTCTTTTACAAAAAATGATACTTGGAAAAAAACAGCTGGGAAAATTTTATCTGATTCAAATTTAATAATAAAAATAACTAATTTAGATTTAGAAAATATGATTGATTCAGAAATTTTAGAAGCTTTTGTTTTTTTAAATTTACCAGAATGTGATGTTGATATAATAAAAAAATTTTCTTCTGATTTTGCAAAATTAATAATTTGGTGTCAAGCAGTTGTAAGTTATCATATTTTAATTCATCCTTATACTTTTCGTAATGAAAATAGTGCAATTACTTTAGGAAATGAAGTTTGTGATTTTGCAAAAACAATGAATTATTTAATTAATCGTTTTTATAAATTTAAAAGACTTTTATATAATTTAAATGTTATTAAAATTCCTTTAGCTGATTATGTTTTTAATTTACAACATAATAGAGAAATTCCACAAGAAAAAGAAAATTATATTTATTATTTAAATGAAGAAAATATTGGAAATATTTTATCTTATTTACCTTATTTAGATAGTTATAAATTTATGAATGTTTCTAAAAAATTTTTCGCTGGATTTAAATGTGGTATTGATTTAATTATTGGGGATATTCTTAAAGAAATTTATTTTTTTAAATTACAATCTTATATTAAATCATCTAAAAGAATTCCAATTATTTATTCAAATAATATTTTTTCAAAATATTTTTTAATGCTTGAAGATATTTTAGATTCAAAATGTAATGAAAATGGACAAACATTTATTCCTTTTATGACAAAAGAACAAATAAATGATTTAAAAAATATTAAAATTAATAATAGAATTACTAATACAATTGCAAAAATATTTTGTATTATTTGTGATATTAAACCAAAAAAAAAAATAGATTTAAAAGGAGATGTTCAAATATTATATTTATCTCAAATTCGTTTATTAGCAACAAATGGTTCTTTACTTAAAATAATGAGAAATTTAAATAAATTATATTTTAATCAAAATAAAGTTAAAACTATTAATAATGAATTAGAACCTTTTTTATCTGTTGAAAGATTAGATGAAGTTAAAAAAATAAATCATGGATTATATCAATTATTAATATGGGAAATTTATATTTTAGAATATTTAAGAATTTTTAATATTTTTGATTTTTGTAATGTTGATTATATTAAAAATCGATTTGAAAAAGATGAAATTGAATTAATAAAATATTATATTCAATTGATGGATTATTTAAAATATAATTTAAAAATAAAATATTATTTCAGTCAAAGAAATAAAAATACAAATCCATCATTTGAATTTGCAAAATTAGTAGAACAATTAAAAAATTATTTAATAAGACAAAATATGACTGATAGAGCAGATTTAATATTTGAAACTACTAATTTATCCCAAGCAAAAATAGGTTCAGTTTACTTTGAAAGTAAAGATTTAATTCCAAATAGTGCAAAGCCAGCATTATATGAAAGAATAATGACTGAAATTATTTCATGTCAAGAAAAAGATGATATTGAATTTCTTAGTTTAGAAGATGAACAAACTGATAATTTTAATCAACCAATTACAGAAAAAGATAATGATAAAAATATAAATTTACAAGGTAATAATAATATAAATACAAATAATACAAATAATAATAATAATAATATAAATAATATTAACTTATTAAATTCTCAATCATCAAGTCATAAAATATTAAAATCAATTAGAAATCCAATTTCAGTAAATTCAAATCCAATGTTTAATAATAACACAGAAGATAAAATAAATTTTTTAAATATGGATAATGAATTATATATAAAAAATATATTATTTTACTTAGATATAAATTCCTTACCAAAATTTGCTTTAATATGTCATAAAGCAAATGATTGTGTAAAAACACATATTTTTATTAGATTATATTTTTTAAATAGAGAAAAAAGAATGATAGAACAAGAAAGTTCAGAAATAATACAACAAATAGATTTTAAAAGACAATTATATTATAATGAATATGAAATACAAATTCCAAATAAATTACATGCATTTTCTTTAATGAATCAAATTACAAGTGATGATATTATGGAATTAAAACAATGTTTTAAAAAATATAATAAAACATATGAAAATATGATTAAACCTTTATTACTTTTATTAGGTGAAAAACCAAAATCTATTATTCAACCAGATGGAAATAAATTAATTTCTTATTTTGATACTGCAAAAAAAGTTTTATATCAAAAAAATTTTATTAAAAGAATAAGAGATTTAGAATTAGAGACTATACCAGTTGAAAAATTTCAATTAGTTGATAAAAGTTTACAAAATAATATTTTTTCTCCTGAAAGACTTAAACAATTAAGTCCTTGTTTTAATCATTTAATTAATTGGTTAATGGGAGTTATGGAATTTCATAGAGTTATTAGAAAGTTTTCTTTAAATTCTTTTGATTTTGATATTTTAGATAATGAAGAACAAAGATTTTGTGATGAGATGGATAATATTATTTTATTATATTATAAATTATTGAGATATGCTACTAAACATTGTAAAAGATATGAAAAATATGCTCAAGAAATAATGAGTGAAATGAATATTCCTTTTAATTAAAATTTATTTTTTTTTTTTAAAAAATTTTTATTTTCATTTAAAATGAAATATTTTTAAAATTTAAATATTGAATTATAATTATTTTAATAACTTATATTTTTTTTTAATAAATTTCAATGATTTTTTATATATTATTATTTTTATTCATTCTTTTAGAATATAAATTGAATTTATTATCTCTATATTTAATTATTTTTATAATTTATAATTTACTTTAAATAATTTAAATTAAATATATTTATTTAATTGTCTTTTTCAATTCAATATTTTTATTATACACAACTATTATTACATATTTACTTTTTTCTTTTTTCAATATTGAATTTCATTTTACATGTATTTTTCAAAAAATTAATACAAGTTTCATAATTAACTAAAGAGTATCCAAACATGGAATTTGAATCTTTTTGAGTAATAAAATATTTTGCAAATTGTAAATTACTAATCATATTTTCAGGACAAGTTTTAATAATTAAATATACAATAATAGGTAAAAAATCTTCAACACTAGAATCAGTTTTTCCAGTATTAAATTCTATCATTTTAACAATAATATTTATTGCTTTTAAAAAATATTTTAATACATTCATATAATATCTTTCTTTATCCATTTTTTTAATATAAATTTGAGCAATCTCTAATTGTTTTTTTGATATTTGTTTTTCATCAATATTTAAATCTTTTAAAGTAATTGATAATGATTTTTCACATATATTTTTAAATTCAAGATCTTCATTTTTAATTCCAGTAACATCTAAATTTTTTGATATATTTGTTAATATATAATTATTTAATTCTTTTAATATTAAATTTTTCTTTTCTTCTAACTTTCTATTGTTTTTAAAGTGAAAAAAGTTATTTTCATTTAAAATATTTTCAATATTTATAAGATATTTTTCTATGACTTTATTTGCATTTATTTTATTTGAATTATTATTTTCAATATCGTCAATAATATATTTTCTAAATTTTAAAATTCTACTAATAAAATCATTAATATAATAACAATGTGTATCATTATATAAATTATTATTATTAATTCCTAAATTTTTAGCCAATAAAACTATATTATTAGGGTGAGGACATTCATTAATTGAATATAAAAATAATGGTCCTTCAAAATTATTTTTTATAATTTTACCTGATAATAAATTTTCTTTTTCATTATTACTTATTAAACAAACTTCAATTCTTGCTTTATCTATAAATAATCTTATATCCATTTTAAATTTTAAATCTTTCCCCTCTTTTAAATCATGTTTTGTTATAGATATTATTTTTTTCAATGATGCAATTTCTGGTGAAATTATATTTGAATAATATAAATTTCTTTTATTTAATATTTTTAAATTTGAATTTACTTCTTCTAATATTTCATTATATAATTTATTAAAATTATTAATTTTATATTCATCTGGTAAATTATTCATATTTTTTACAATATAATCAGAATACCAAAATAAAGGAACACTATTTGAAATTAAAATATTTTTATATTCTTCATTATTATAATTAATTTTTGAATCTAATATTGAAAATATTTTATTAAAAGGCAATTCATTTATTTTTTCATTTAAATTTGGAATATTATTTAAAATATGATTAATACATAATTTAATTTCTTCAATATGATTTGTATTTGTTTGTCCAATAAAATCTTTAATTTTTTTATTTTTTATCATTTCTTCTCTTGATTTATCATAATTTCTTTTAATAAAAATATAAATATTTTCAAAATTATCATTATCTATATTATCAATAATTAAATGTCTATTAGAAATCATTTGTTCATATAAATCTGTTTTGATATTTATAATTTCATATTTATCAAAAAAAATACTAAGTTCTTGTTTTGATAAAGAAATAGTTTTATAAGTTTCATTTTCACTTAATTTATATTCATTTTTAAAAATTAAATTTTGCTCGTCATTTAAAATCAAATTAAGTATAAATTCATTTAACTTATATGTTGTTTCATATACAATATGATTTACAATAGTATATGAAAAATTATTTGATTCATTACTAAATAATTCACATTTTGATATTTTATCAAATATTAAAATAATAGTGTCAAGAGATAAATGATCTCTTTTTTTTAAATTTAATTTTGAACATAATATTTCATTTTTTTCTGGAATTTTTAATAAAGGGATTATTAAATATTTTATAAAATAATATGTAATAAAATTTATTATTTCATATTTTGATTGTTTATTAAATTTTTTTTGAATTTCAAAATAAATAGTTTTTAATGTATTTTTTATTATAACGGGAATATTTAATGAAAATTTAGACATATTATTTGAAAAACCTTCAAAAAATTTTTTAATGTAATTATAATTTTTTATTACATTTATAATTGATAAATTAGAACTATTTTTATTATGTATATTTAATGCATATTTTATTCCAGAATAATAATCAACACTTATTTTTTTATCAAAATATGAGACCCTAAATAAATACTTGTAAAGAATATTTTTTTTAATTTCATTTTTTTCTTTCTTAAATAAATTTCTTATGAATTTCAAATCATAAAATTGAATTTGAAATAAATAATTAATATTATTTCTATATTCTTCTATTTCTTGATTAGTTTTTATTATAATGAAATCATTAATTTCAAAAGTTTTATTTATTTGAAAATTATCTTCCATAAAAGCAATATTTTTAAGTATTCTTTTATTCTTTTGTTTTTTTTCATTAAATTCTATAAATTTATTTATCTCATTTATATTCATAGTTAAAAAAAAATTATGTTCAATATTCAAAAATAAATCCTTTAATATATCTTCAAAAATATATTTAAAAAAAACTTTAACTTCATGTCTATATATGAATTCAATTAATATTTTTGATAAGAAACTATCTTCATCAATAATTTCATCATAAAACATTCTTTCTGATTTTTCAATTTCTTTTGATATTAATAATGATATAAAATTATTTAATTTAGAAGAACTTTCATTTTGAGTAATATCTTCAAAAAAATAATGTACTAATAATTTAGAAATAATATATTGTTCTTTTTGATTTAAATTATTAATTAAAATAAACAATTTATCATTATTTTCTCTAAATTCAAGTAAATAATCACAAATTATATTAAAAGAAAATAAACTTGAATTATCAGAATAAACTTTTATTTTTGTTTTTTTAATATTTGAATAATCTATTATATAGCCTAAAGATTTACAATTATTATCAATTAATAATCTAATTTTTCTTTTATATTTATAATATAAATCTATTAATGAATTAACTTCTTTTTGCATTATTTTTTCTTTTTCAATAATATCAAATTGTGATACATTAACTTTTTTAATATTATCTTGAAGTAAAAGCCAATCATTATTATTCATATTTTTTTTTAAATAAGAATTTTTTTGAAAGACATATATTTTTATATAAGAAAAATATTAATAATATTTTAATATTAATAAAATGAAAGATAATGATACAATTCATTTTACTGAAGTTTTAAAAGAAGTCTCTCCAAAGAGTTCAAAATATTTTTTAACATCAAATCAATCAGAACAATTTAATTCAGAAATAATTATTTCAAATGAATCAAATTATTTTAATGCAGAATTAATATTCAATTTTGCCTTTAGACTCACAACAATAAGTGATTGGGTAAAATAAAAATTATTAATTTTTAAATAATATAAAATAAAAATTAGCAATTAAATATATTTGAATTACCAGAAGATTACAAATATATTTTAATAGCAGCACAAAATAAAATATTATTAATTCGTTTTGATAAAGCAAATTTATCTTTTGAAAAACCAATAAATTTATATGAATGTGAATCTCAAATTCATCAAATTAAATTAGGAGAAAATCCAAATACTAAAGAAAAAATATTAATTATATTAGAAGAAACTGGTCTAATTACAACATTTATAATAAAATATAATAAAGAAATAAAAGAATATGAAACAAATAATATTAAAAAATTTAATGGTAAAATTAATTCAAATGACAATTCAGTTTGGAGTGTTGATTTTTATTATCCATATATTTTAATAGGAGGAAATCATAAATGTGTAATGATATTTAATTATAATGATAATATTCAAAATGAAATAATAACAAATAATAAGATTTATATAGGAAATGAAAATAATATTCCAGTTGTTTCTTTTTCAGGAAATGGTTTATTTATTGCAAATAATAGTATTGATTGTAAAGTTAAAATATTTGATTTTTATAAAGGAAATTTAATTTGTGTAATAAATAATCCAAAAAAAGAATGGGGATGGGGAGTAAAATTTATACCAAAAAATTTATTTTATACAACTACTACTGAAATATTAAATGAAGATAATACAAATTTAGTAATTAATGCTTTAGGATTAGGAGTTGCTAATTCTACAAATAGAAATGATTATCCAAATTATAAAAAAGAAGATAATGAAAATTTAAGTATTTATGAAAAATATTTAAAAGATAATTTATTAGATAAATATTATATTTTTTCTACTTATAAAGATATTGCTTATTTAAATGAATTACATTTTGTTGAAAAAATTGATGGGAGTAAAGAAGTAAAAAGTTTTCCAATTGGTAAAATTGAATTATTGAGAAATTATCTTTTGTCAAAATACCAAAATATTGAAAATTTAGATTATAATATTATTGTTGGATTAAATCATTTAATTTCTGGAACAAGATATGAATTTTTATATTTTAGTGAAAAGTTAAAGGCTATTTTTGTAGGTGGAAAAAATGGAGATTTACATATTTATAAAATGATTATTGAAGATGAAGTTGAGAAAAAAAAAATTGGAATTAGAAATGTTGATGAATTAATTATTAATTTTAAAGAAAGAATTGTTGGAATGAAATTTTTTGAAATTGATGATAATAAAATTGATGTTTTTGTACTATCAATTAATGGGAATTTGTATAATTATAGAATTACTTCTTCTTAATTATAATCTTTTATCATTTAATCTTTGTTTTTGGTTTAATTAATTAAATTTTAAAATAAATTAATTTTTGAAATTAAATCAAAATTTAAAAAAATATTTTATGACAATTAAATTTCTAAACTTTTGACATTCATTTTCCCTCTATAAAAAATAAATAATAATGATAAATATTTAAGTAAAATTATTATATTAAATCAATGAAATTTAAAGGAAAAAATCAAAAAAATAAAAAAACTATATCAAATGTAAAATTAATTTTTATAATTTTTAAGCTTCAAAAAAATGAAAATCCAATTAAAATAAATTATTCAAATGATTTTTTATTATGGAATAATAATTCAAATGAATTTAATTGCATTAATCAAAATAATGAATTAATGTGGGATAAACTAATTTTTATTGAACTTAATTTTAAAATAAATGGTAAAAATATTTTTAATTTTTAGATTTTATTTTTAAAGAAGAAATCCTTTGGGATAAAAATAAACATGATTCTAACTCAATTAAAGAATTTGCAATAGAATTAATAAGAAATAAAGTAATTAAAAATGGATTTGAATATCATAAAGGAATTAATACTTTAACAAAAGATTGTTTAGATTGTAAAATACATTTTTTAAAAATTCTATTTTAGTATATGCAAATTTTGTTGTTAGTAAAATTTTAAATGAAATTTATTTTTATGAAAAATTTAAACCCTTGAAATTAATAAAAGAAGGTATTTTTTCTGAAGGAATTCTCCAAAATGAATTTTTTATTCCAGTTATAATTAACTTAAATGATGATAAAGTTAAATATTATGAAAGATTAAATTGGGATATTTTAAATAATAATTTAACTCCTGAAAATTTTGCAGAACAAATTATAATTGATGAAAATTTAACTTATGAATATATTAATATTATTTCACTTCAAATAAGAAAACAAATTAAAAATTATGTCTTTAATCTTTTTGAAAATATGAGTAAAAATTATTATAAATATAATCAAAAAGAATTTTTGGAAAATTATAATAAAAGAAATAGAAGAAAAGATGATAAATATATAATTACATTTTTATTTGATTCAAAATTAGAAAATTTATTAGGTAATAAAAGATATAGAGAAATAAATTCAAATGAAAATGAAAAGAATTTATTATTAGAATGTAATTCAAATATAATTAGAATTGATAAAGAATTATTTTATGAAATAATTGAATCAAATAAAAACAATATAAATAATAAAAAAAGGAGAAAATTAAAAGAATTAGAACAAACAACTTTTTCTGATAAAAATAGTGGTAATACTGAAACATTAAATAATAGTAAATCAAATTCAAAACACTCGAAAATGTCATTAAATAATTTAAAAAATTTAGAAAAAGAATTAAATGGTAAAACTAAAATACATATTGTAGATAATAAATTTGAAAATGAAAATAATTAAAAAATTTTTTTTTTATTTTTAATTAATTATATCTCAAAAAATATAAATTAATAAATAAAAATGAACTTAAAGAAATTAAAATTAAATATTAAAATAAATTATTTTCAATGATCAATAAATTTTAATCTGAATACTAACTTTAAAAACGCAAACAAAATAATTATTTTTAATAGAATGTCAAATAAAGCTTGTAAAAATTCATTAAGTAAATCAATTTATGATAAACCAATAAAATTTTCAACATTTAAAAGATTTAATTCTCATTCAGAAAATGAAAACACTTCAAATAAACAAAAATTATATACAGAAAACATGTCATCATCAAGTCTTTTAAATTTTAATTTCTTTAATGAAATTAATTCTCCATTTTCAAATTCAGAAAAAGAATTAATATCAAAAAAAACTAAAAACGCTTTTTCAAATAATTCTAATTATATTTCAAGTCTTTTAACAAATGTAAATGAAGAAGATGATTATGATGTTAAAAATAAAAGTCAAAATTTTGTAAATGAATATAGTCAAAATGAAGATAAAGATGATAATGGAAATATTTTTGATATTTTGTCAAAACATTTAAATTATCAAAGTAATGATTCAGAATTAAATGATAGTTTTGATAATGAAAATGAAAAAAATATTGAAAATTATAATAATAATAATATTAAAAATAATAATATTAATGATAATAATAATGAAATTAATGATAATAATAATGATATTAATGATAATAATAATGTTATTAATGATGATAAGATTAATAATGAAAATGAAAAAAATGAAAGCAATAATATTGAAGATAAATTAAAATTTAATGATTATAATGAATTAAATCAAGAAGATAAAATAATATTAAATAATTTTCTTAATCTTGCAAAAGAGCAATCATCTTGTAGATTTCTACAACAAAAAATAAATTCTCAACAATATTTAGTTAAATATATTTTTTCATTAATTACTCAAAATATAAATGAATTAATAATTCATCCTTATGGTAATTATTTAATACAAAATATATTTTTTTACCTTTCTGAAGATCAAATATCAAAATTTGTAAATTTAATAAAAGGAAATTTATTAAATATATCAATGAATTTTTATGGAACAAGAGTAATTCAAAAATTAATAGATTTTATTCATAATCAAAACACAATGTTAAATTTATTAAATGGATATAATAATTATTCAATAATTGCAAATGATATATTTGCATCTCATATAATAATAAAATTACTTTCATTTAAACAAATGTATATTAATTCTTTTATATATGAAAAAATAAATGATGATTTAGTAGAAATTTCAAAGAATAGACATGGATGTTGTGTAATTAAAAAAATTTTAGAGTCAAAATCATCATTTAATGATACTATTATTAATAATATTATTAATAATGCAATGAAATTAATAATTGATCAATATGGTCATTATACTATTTTATATATAATTCAATCAGATTTGAGAACTTATAAACAAAAGTTAATAATGAATATTATTCCAAATTTTATTCATTTATCAATTCAAATTTATTCTTCTACTGTTTTAGAAAAGTGTTTTGAATTTTGTGAAGATGATATAAAAAATATCTTATATCAGTGCTTAGGGAATGTTACTACTATGAAAATTTTAATATGTGATAAATATGGTAATTATGTTATTCAAAAGGCAATTTTGAAAACACCAAATGATAATATAAGATATTATTTATTTAGAATCATAAGTTCTATTATAAATGATATTAAAAATGATAATTTTGGTAGACAATTTTATGTAAAGTTATGTAAAAATTATCCTATATTTAAAAAATTTATATCAAGTTCTAAAATTATTAAATGAGGTAATAAAAAATTATAAATTTTTAATTATATCATTATATAAATGTATTAAATTTATTTTAAAAAAATTAAATATATATATATATACAATTGTATATATATATTATTTATTCATAATAGACTTCTTCATTTTTAAATAAATTTTTAAAAAATAAAGTTTTTGAAAAAAATTAATTCATTTTTAAATTTAATGAAATTAAAAATATAAGCTTATTAGTTTTATATTTTTATTTTCATTTAATATAGTCAGTTATATTTAAATTATCAAAATAAAGTTTCAATCATTTATTTTGCAACAAGATTGATTTTGATAAACTATATGTAAAAAAAATTAAAATATAAATAAATCAAATGGATAAAAATTAATTATTTTATTATTTGGAAATTTTTTTGAATATGATAAATTTTATATATAAATAATAATAAATATTAAATTGTTTTATTGATAAAATTTTAAATTTCTTAAATCAAATAAAGTATATTATCAAAAATTTTTTCTATCTATTATTATTGAATTATCATAAACTTCTACACAATCTGAAAAAGATAATTGATATAAATCACCCCATGAAGAAATAAAATAAAAATCTTTTCCAAAATTAAAAACTCTAAATAAATTTTTATTTTTAAATTTATAAATTTTCTTGAATTCTCCATTGTTAATTTTATTATATTTAGTTTTCAAAATTTGAACAATATTATCATTTCCAATTAAAATTAATTCTTCATTTTCATTATCTTTTATAAAACAACAATCCCAAATTGTAAAATTAAATTTTTTAGTAAAAATAATTTTATTTTCATTTAATG
>Ga0256407_10008386_pt1 | contig 15202 bp, 8 predicted proteins | sample RumenRJG_04DNA_FD_193489 | JGI IMG/M metagenome (GOLD analysis project Ga0256407, IMG submission 193489) | Bovine rumen microbial communities from Lethbridge, Alberta, Canada - RJG_04 | ecosystem: Host-associated > Mammals > Digestive system > Stomach > Rumen | place: Canada: Alberta | collected...
CCTTCACGATGTCGGCGATGACATCCTTCAGTGCCTCCAGCACAGCCTTCACGTCGGAAATCGTGCACGAACACTTCTTCTCAATGCGCTCGGCAATCACGTCGGTCGACACCGTCTGGCCGATCACCGCCTTTGCATACCACTTGCCGCTCTTGCGAGGGTTCGAACTGTGGTCTTGAACCAATCTGTAATTAATCATGGTAAAATCCTCCTAATTTTTAATGGTTAATGTTACGCTTCGAAAGACTACGTTTTCGCTCGCTGAATCCTACGTTTTCGGGCCCTGAAAACTACGTTTTCGCGTGGCAAATCCTATGTCTTTATTTCACTACAAAGATACAAAATAATTTCCAAATACGCAAATATTTCCGCACATTTTTTCAAGGTTTTCTTTAATTATTTTTGTGACAGATAATAGTCGCTGAAGTCCTTGCAACCTGGGGGCAGCTGATGTCGCACCAACGAGGGCAGCACCTCCTTCAGTTGCAGGAACAGGCGCTCGCCAGGCACGTCGTTGTCGGGGTACATGGCGAAGGAGACCCCTCCCGAGGAGTCGAGTGCAGAGAGCAGTTCCTTATCCTTTCTGCTCAATAGCGTGGCCGAGGGGATGGCTATCGCCTTGTGGCCTGCCGAGAGCATCGCCCAGCAGTCGCTGCAGCCCTCGGTGATGAAGAGCGTCTCGCCAGGCTTTAAGAGGTTCAGTACGGGCAGGTTGTAGATGCCACATTGCGACCCTTGCGGAAAGCGGAAGCGGGGTAGGGCACCACGGACGAGATTGCGGTTCTGTATGCCTATCAGCCGGCCCTCGCGGTCAAAGTAAGGCGTTTGCAGCCACGGTACACCCTGCTTGTCTTTCCATGACGTGAGACGGCACCAGCGCACTACTCTTGGGTCAAGATGTCGCTCTTCAAAGAGAAACTTCCGAGCTTCATCATTCAGCCAAGGACGCTCAAAGAAACGCTCATAACGACTCGCATCAAACGGCTTCGGAGGTCTGTCTTCCTTTGGCCTATACTCTGTAAGAATCACATTATGCTCATCAGCCAGCCAACGGCAGGCATCGAGGAAATCCTTATGAAGCACTTTCTGTACCAAACTAATTGTGTCACCATCTCCACAACCGCTCCAACACTTCCATTTTCCTTTTTTGAATGTCATCGAGGGTGTGTGGTCGTTGTGAAACGGACAGAGGCACTTATGCATCTTCACTTGGAGTCCAAGGCGCTTCGCCACTCCCTCGCAGGGGAGTAAGCGAAGCTTTTCAATGTCTATTCTATCCATAGTCACTTGCCTTTTAGGTACTCTTCAGTCTTAGAATACAGTCCAGTCTGGTTTGAGTAAGCCACGAAGTTTCTGTTGACCCAAACGGAAATCTGGTGCTTCGTTCCTTCCTTACTCTTGCCCAAACTAATGCGCAGGTTCTCCAACTGCTGCTCAGAGAAGGGATTAGGCAGGCTCTCCAACATATTCACCTGTCCACGCTTGCGAGACTCATCCACCTGAACATCGCTAGGAGAAATCATCTGGTCAAACACCTGAAGACGCGCCCATAGATCGTAGTAGCAGAAGTAGACCATCCATTCACCGATGCTACGTGTATAGGTCATGTCGTTCAGCAACCAAAGGACAGCGGCTTTCTTCCAACTCGAGAAAATGCTTCTATGCGAAATTTCGAACAGGTCATCAGAATCGCAGAGGTTAGCCAAGTCAACCATCTCCTCGGCCAACTGGTCGGCCACACGGTTGAGCTGCTTTACATGGAAGCAACCGCTGGCGTTTTTCAGGCGCTGCAAATACATATCCATCTCAGCGAGATAAGCCTCATCATAGTCCTTCTGCTTCGGAATTTTACCTATGCGTTCGCCACGAGGTACGTAGGCAATATTCACACGTGAGAAGAAACCATTACGCATATCGCGTTTGTAGAAGGCCTGAGCCACTTCAGGCGTTGAGCTCATAGTCATACAGAGTCTGATGACAGGATTCGCACTTATTCCGCTCTCTGATGCTCTGAGCTGACCTCCACCCCTCTCAACGTCGAAGGCATTACGGATAAGTACGCTCATCTGAGTCTTCGAACCAGCTATGCGAGTTGCGGCTTCGCACTCACTCAGATTCAGGTATTGGGTAAGACCGCCGTTCTGCTCCAGAGCCTGACAATTCTGAGCAAATGCCGGCTTTGTGACGTCCTCGGGAGGATAAAGAAAATAGATGTCAGAAGGTCTCTCTGGCTTAGTCTTGTTAGCAGCTCTCGACTTCATCTGAGAAGACCATAGGGCCAGGCGTTGAAACTCCGCTGCGTCGTGAGCTTCAAAGTCGCGGCATATTGCGCCTACCAAATGGCTCAGTTCACGTTTACCAATACCCGATACACCTATAAGATGTCCAAGCTGTCCTGCGCCAACCTCATAATATTTCCCGTCGCTATACTTCATCTTCACTTCAGAGGAAACATGGGCCGACAAGGCAGGGAAAGCCATAGGTTTCAGCGGCTGCTGCATCTTTGCAGAGGCTTTTGAGGTGAGAAACTTGAGAAACTCGGTACCGCGGCCTGTATTTGGCTCTTGCGGCTGACTAGAAAAAATATCGTAAGTCATTGTCTTTTAATTATTTAAATTGCTACTAATTGCTGTTAGAAGTCTTTGTTATCTCAAATCTCAAATCTCAATTAATTATTTTGCGGTTATCACATCCTTTATATATATTCTATATACTTGATTATTAATAAGTTATATAACTTATGAAGAAGAGATGTGATTACAATTATGTTATTGAGATTTGAGATTATTGAGATTTCGGGTTGTTACTCTTCTTCTACCAGGCCCTTTAAAGCCTCTCGAATCTCGTTAGCTACTCCGAAGGCGTAGTTGTCAACACTCATGCCCTTAGGCATCGGCCTGAAGTTAAGTCTGAGCGAACCATCATCACGTCGGGTGACCGTAATGAACTGTCCTGCGAACACGTGCGGATTGCGTTTGCCAGCCGTCATGGGGACCGTTTCAATGAACGTCATGTGAGCATCGCGACAGCGAAACTCGTCGATATCAGCTTCCGCGTCGAGGCGCAAAACGCCCGGATACGCTTTGTTGACTAACATACGCTTGTCGCTACGAAGCAACGTTTTCACATCGCAGCCAAGTTCCGTGTTGGCGTGCCACTCCGGCTCTTCTGCTTCCCCGTTCTCCAGAGAAGCGATGTACTGACGATAGCCCTTTGCGAGCGGTGAGTTACCATGAAGCATCTCCTCTACGATGCTTCCGAGAAGGCGAGGTTCGTTCTGTTCCTGTGAACCTGCCTCAATGTTGGGATTAAATACCTTTTTCATTTTTTATAGCGGTATTAAAATGCCCTCTCGCACTTACACGATGATATAGACAGGCGTTCTTCATCTCGTGCTCGGAGCCGTGCTCAGCTATTAGCCCGATGTTGTGATCACGATGCAAAATTACAGCTAATTATCCTATCCACCATAAAACAAATTGGATTTGAGAATTACCCATATTTTGCTGATTATTAGTGATATACGACGTCTTGTTTCGATGGTTTTAGATTTTGTGGGGTGGTTTTAGATTTGCCGTTATTTAGTTTTAGATTATAGAGGCTTTGGTAAATCAAAAATCAGACTTTTTGAATCTATTTCAAAGTTGAATAGATTACGATCTACGTTATTATACTAAAAAAATATATCGACCCTTTTGAGGTCGATACATTATCGTATGTTTTGCTACTATACTTATGATGTAGAAATCTAATTTCTATGCGCTTTGAGCCGTCATTTCTGGCAAATTTGCATTCTTTAGCAAGGTGTCAATAGCAGAATGGAAGTCTATTACTTCGGCAGAATGCTGGTCATATTCTTTTCCGTGGCTATTAACAGCTGCATATTTTGAGACTTTCCATTTGCCGTTATAATGCTTGATAAAGTATTTTGTGGCGTTGCTTATATTACCAGGAAGTGCCCATTTGCAGAAATAATATTGGAACTTGCCCATCATCTTGTGTGAGAAATTATCAGGAAGCAACTCATCGAAATGCTTGATGACATACTTGATTCTTTTTACCCATGCAGGATTGTCACCCCAATTGGCCAGTTCATCATTATCTAATTTGCTTTTATGCTTGGCTACAGCCAACTCTATCAGACAAAAATGGTCCATGTCTGTTATGTTGTGCTTGTGGAACTCTTCCTGTGCAAATGCTTCGTCTGTCGCAAAACTCTTGAAGCGTTGGTAAGCTGGGGTAATTTCTTTAAGTGTACTTATCGTATCATCAGAAATCAACATAATCTGACCTCTCAACTTCTCAAAAGCCTTACGCCTATACTTGTCAAGAACGTATTTACTCTTAACTGGATCTTTCCGAATTTCAGCTTCTTCATTCAACACTTTCACGCAGATTTCCATACATTCTTTTTCGTCGGCAAAGAATTTCTTTAGCTCGCGAAATAGACCCGACACTTGTGCTGGAGTAGTCGGATCGTCAATACTGAAAATAGGCTTTTGATATGTGTCAGAGGCCAAAACAGATTCTTTTCTTACCGATTTTGGCTTGATATGATGACGCTGACATACCTTTTGGTTGGGATGCTTATGGTTGCAAGTCTTCTTTAGAAGAGTCTTCAGCGGACTTGTATGACTCCTGATGTGTTTTAACATAATTGCGACAGAATTATAGTAATCGTTATGATCGGTTGCAAACATATCATTAAAATCATACTGGTATTTCCTGAGTCTGTTTAGTTCCGTTTCCATCTTCTGGCGAGATTGTACGATATAGACAGCCAAGCGCTCTATCTCGTCAAGATCCCATTTACGCATATCCATAGCGCACATCAATCTGTCGCCACCTTCTTTTATGAAGATTTCGCAGATTCTAATAATCTCATGTAGATTCTCAAGCGTCGGCTCGATGTCTGTATAATAATATGCCTGTCTGATTTCTTCCTTCTTGTTATCCATAAGCAAAACATCTTTATTCTAAAATTACTTCTTTATCTTATACTTCCTATTCTTATATTCGCCCTCTATCTCAAGGACACCTTCTTCCACGAGTTGTTTGAGGTAGTCGCGGGTTCTTGAGAGTTTAAGTCCGATGGCTTTCGAAATGGATTTAACATCTGAAATCTCGTTATCGGCGACAAAATCGATGATTTGCCTCCGATTTTCCCCATTTCGATTTCGATTTTCCGCTTTTTGCTCATTTTTATCAGCCTCCTCTTCATCCATCGACTTTATCAGCTTAAACACCAAATGCATCTGGCTGTATGCTATTCTGTCCTCGGGCGATGCCTCGCTCAGTCGGGTCAGTTCCTCGGCATAGCTGATGGCCCTTTGCAGGTCACCATTCTCCGTCAGGTACTTATACAGATTGTTCTTCTTGAAATAGCGTGCCGTCTTCTCGTACCCAGGCATATAGTGCTGCAAGTCGGGCAGCACATCCTCGCATGTCTCATAATGCTTGGAGGTAAGCTGTGGCAGGAAATGGAGCAGGAACCAGAACTCTGTGCATGGATTGGTCTCAATCCATATCACGTTACTTGGGCTTTTCTTCTTCAATTGCTGATAGGTAGCCATTTCTGCAGGCACCCTCAACAGACGGTCCATATCCACAAGGCATACCACGTAGTCAGTATCGCGCTTGACGTATTCTTCTGCCAACTTCGCCATGTGCGGGATGTCCGAATGCTGAGGGAAGTCGGGCGCCACCTTGAACTTATAGCGGCATGCGATGCGGAGCGTGTCGAAGTACCACCACTCCGTCTCGCCCTCGCCAATGATTGCTATACTCTTCTTGACTGCCATGTGCTACTCTGTTTCAAGGTAAATACTTCCAAGGAATGGCAGGTCCACCAGCTTGCCCTGCTTGTAGGCATTGTATGGGTTCATCGTCTTGTGCAGGCCGAGTGAAGAGAGTCGCTTCAGCTGTGTAGCACCCTGGCTGCTCTTATCGGTAAACCACACGATGTCCCTGCGAATAAAGTCCTCGTTCAGCAGATTGATATCGTGGGTGGTCATCAGCAACTGCGACGAACCCTCGCTGTTAGCCAGGAACAGTTTGATGAAATAAGCAAGCAGTTCATAGTGGATGCTGGTCTCAATCTCGTCGATGGGGATGAAATTGTTCTCGTGCAACACGTAGTACAGCACGATCGACATGCCCAAGAACCGATGCGTACCGGCAGACTCCAGCTTCTCATGCAACTCGTATTCCCCATCTTCACCAGTATGTCTGAACATAATATCATCAAACTTGATGGTGCCACGCTTAAGCATTTCTATCTTAGCCTCCTCAGATATCGGAGCACTCTTGATGGTCTTCTCCATTTCAGGTGTGATAGGCTCTTCGCGCTCGTCGAGCGTCATGTCAACGATATTGAAGTCGCTGGCTTTCAGCAACTGGAGCAGGAAACGCTTCTTCTTGCCGTCCTTGTCATTTCGAAGTTCGTTTTTTACATCATACGACAGATAGTCCCTTGGGGTCAAGATATTCTGTAAACCAGAATAGAAGAAATCAAACACGTCGTTGAGCTTTGAAACATGAGCATTCGATTGTCCAAAGGCAGCCATCACCGTGCAATTGTTAGTGGTGTTGCCTTCAATAGCACGCTGAGTGGCCTTGTCTATGCCAGCCTTATTGCCAAAAAGCACCTCCGTATGGTCGGACTCCGATTGATAGACACGTTTGTAAAGAGAGGTAGGACGAGCGCTGGTATATACCATCAGCGATTCTTCGTAGATTCGCTTGCTATCGAATTCCAGGTTCAGGACATACTTCTCTCCGTTCAGCCAGAACGTCATCTGCATCTGCGAAAGCTCGTCCCTGCTGTGTTTGTCGAGCAGGAAGGGGAAATATCCCATACCCTCATTCTTTGATTCGGGCTTGTTGAGCATAACGCTACGGAAAAACGACAGGGCTTGGAGCAAGGTAGTCTTACCGCTGGCATTACTACCATACACGATGCCAATCTTCAGGAGTTCCACTCCTTCTGCCACTTCGTGTACGTATTGTCCACGCATATTACCATCGTTGGTCGGCACAAAACTAATAGTTTGCCGCTCCCTGATGCTGTAGAAATTCTGTACTTGAAACTCCTGTATCATAGTCGTATCATTAAATAATTGAATTTTGAGTGCAAATATACAACAAGAAAGTCGATTTTGCAAATTTAATGGAGAATTTCGTGAAAAAATCACCGTATTTTTAAATATAAATAACTATTTAGGACTTCAAAAACCCCAAAATCGGCGAAATTACCACTTGCGTTATTTCATCTTATAGGGGCTTTCTTTGACCTAAAGGTGCAAAGTGTAGCGCTGCAATCTATTAAATAATGTGTAATTTTGTGGCAAATCGTTATAAACTCGGAAAATAATTCGTATCTTTGCATCAAGTATTGCCAAAAGCACCGTAAACGGTGCAGGCTTCGCCCGCGAGGTTGGGAATCCCTGAGCGCAGGGTGGCGGTATGATTTTCGTTGGTAAACAATAGCATCAGCTATTTATTCAGAGAATCTTGAAACCTAGGAAATTTCAACGATTGTAAAATGAGGAATAAATAAGTTGGTGTCCGTGCGATAGCGCGGGCATGACTTATCTTCATTTTACGGGTATTCCTAGGACCTCAAGATTCAAGAGAACGTCAAGTCTGCGCTTCTTTTGTGTCCTGAGGTCTCATTGTGAATCTACCTGTAAGCAAAGTCTGGAGATATAGTCTGATTGCTCTAAACTATCGTACTACTATGCTTATAGACAACAAAGTAGACCGTTATCCTGATGACGGCTTTGACATCAAGACGGTGTGGGATTTCATCAACGAGTTTTCTGGCAAGAAGTCCCAACAGACAGGTAACTTGGACATAGTTACCGGCTACTTCACGATTCGTGCGCTTAGCAAGTTATATCACGATATTCCAGAAGAAGACAACTTTAGAATAGTATCCTCTGAATTGGTAAAACCAGAAGAGGACGAGAGTCAGATAATTGATCTGCTTAGTGGCGATGCTGGCATCAGCAGCACCCTGAAGATTGACAAATACGCTGAAGATGCCAAAGCTTTCCTTCGCAGAAATACGGTTCAGGTGCGTGCCATCGTGAATGCTTTCTGTCATGCCAAGGCCTATATGTTCCGCAATAGTAATCCCAGAAATGACAGCTATTATCTGACTGGCAGTAGTAATTTGACGGATGCAGGACTTGGCTTGAAGAAGACCTCGAACATCGAATTGACGATGGGTGCCCCTGTCAAGCTGAGCGACAAGGACTACAAGGAAGTGTGTTCTTGGTTCGAAGACATTTGGAAAGCAGCCTCAGAGCAGATTCATACAGACCCAAAGAATCCAAAATCAGAGAAGGTCAGTGTAAAGGAGTACTTTATCAGAAAGATTGACGAATACTTCCGTAAGTACACGCCAGAGGAAATCTACTACAAGATCCTGTTCGAGCTGTTCAATTCTGACATCGATTTGGATGGCGGCATTGAGCATCAGAAAGACATGTCATTGCTACAGACAAGCGTTATCTGGAAAACGCTGTTCAATTATCAGCAAAAAGGCGTTATCTCCTTGATTAAGATGCTTCGCAAGTACAATGGTGCCATACTGGCCGATGCTGTGGGTCTTGGCAAGACCTTCTCAGCTCTGGCTGTCATCAAGTATTTCCAGACGCAGAACTATTTGACGGTTCTCCTCTGTCCCAAGAAACTGGAAGAGAACTGGACTCAGTATCTGAAACGTCATGGTTCACGCTTCGAGAAAGACGAGTTTGACTATGTTGTCCGCTTCCATACAGACCTACAGAATGACCGTATGCAGAATTCCTATCAGGATGCACGTCGCGACTACTTGCAGACACGCAAGAAAATTCTCTTCGTGATTGATGAGAGCCACAACCTGCGAAATGAGAAGTCTGGCCGATATCAGGAACTGCTGACTACGCTGATACAGAACCAACCCAACGTTGAGGGACGTGATGTGAAAGTACTGATGCTTTCTGCTACGCCTATCAATACTGGACTAAACGACGTGAAGGGACAATTCAACCTCATTGGTCATGGTGAGGATTCCGCTTTCAATAACGAGGAGTTTGGAGTTGATTCTCTGCGCAATCTATTTGCAGACAGCCAACGAAAATATACTCAATGGTGTGACAATCCTGACCGTACCATCGGTTCGTTCATTTCCATGCTGCCTCCCAAATTCTTTAACTTGACAGACAAGCTCATTGTGGCCCGTACTCGCAAACTGATAGAGAATACTTTGGGCGAGAATCTAGGATTCCCCAAGAAAGCTACACCTATCAATGTCTATCAAGGAGTGGACCACTTTGGCAAACTCCACACGACAGAAGAAATCTATAAGGCTTTCGAAGACCTGAGCCTGACAGCCTATCAGCCCAGCCTATTCCTTCACGAAAGTCGTAAGGAAGCCAAGAAAGAAGCAGCATCTGATTGGGATGACAATGTGAACCGTGAAATGTTTCTGGTCAAGATGATGGGCATCCTTTTCATGAAGCGTTTGGAAAGTTCCTGGTATTCTTGCCTACTGACCGTAAAGAAGGTGCTCGATGTACACGAGAAGACCCTTCAGATGGTTATAGATTTCAAGGAGAAAAAGAATAATGGCACTCTGCCTACTGGCGAAGAAGCAGGCGACGATGATGACGAAATGGAAGAACAGTTCGCTCTGCGTAAAGGCAGTATTCGCCTTTCTGAGATGAAAAACCTGGGCGGCTTTGAGCGTGGGCTACGCATGGATATCAACAAACTGCGTGCCATCTATGAAAGCCTGACAGCCTTTGAGGAAGACTATCGTAACGGTTTCGAGCAAGATCTGAAACTTGAAGAACTCATCAGGATTCTACGCGAGAAGCAACAGACAGGGAACAAGAAGGTGGTTATCTTCACAGCATACGCTGATACTGCCAAGTTTATCTTTGACGAACTCAAAAAACGTGGTTTCAATAAGATGGCCTCCGCTTCAGGACAGGACATCTTTACAACAGGACAGCAAAGTACCAACAAGTTCACCCCTGTTCTCCAGTCGTTTGCTCCTTACAGCAAACTATACAAGGAACTTGATTGGACAAATATGTACGAGGATGCCAACCTGAGTTATGGCGACTATTACAACGACGAGAAGCAACGTTGGGAAGTTCCATACGATAAATGGCTGGAACTCATTCCTAAATATCGCCCAGAGGTGGCAGCACAACTGAGTGATGAACTGGATATACTTATCGCTACAGACTGTCTGTCAGAAGGTCAGAACCTTCAGGATGCAGACATGCAGGTAAATTATGACATCCACTGGAACCCAGTACGATTGATTCAGCGTTTTGGTCGTATTGACCGTATAGGCTCTCCCAATGAGGTGGTACGCTGTGTCAACTTCTGGCCAGCAAGGTCTTTTGAAGAATACCTGCACTTGGAAGAGCGCATTATGAACCGCATGACCATCATGAATCTGGCAGGCTCAGAGACACAGGAACTGAACGAGAGTTACAAGCAGATGGTAGCTGATAACATCTTGATAGACAAGAATGCCAATAAACTCTTGAATGAATTGCAGAACAACAGTATCAGCGATATTGAGTCGCAGCAGACGTTGTCTCTAAAGGACTTCTCGTTCGAGATTTATCGTCAGGATTTGATAGATTACTTTGAGAAGAACAAGGAATTGTTCCGCAAGATGCCAAATGGAATCTTCTCTGGTTTCAAGGTCCAAGATAATCTATTTGAACGTATACCAGAAAGTCTTGTCGCTGTGGTGGGCTATCCGCATCGTGAAGAAGGCAGCAAGAAAGCCTATACTGAAATCTATCTGATGTGCCAGCCTGTAGATACACATCTGCCTGCTACCTATCAGGAGTTGAATCGTGCAGAGATTCTTGAATTCCTCCGTCAGAACAAACGTCAGGAGCGTTTTGTTCCTGAATGGATTGAAACGAACGATAGTGAGCGACTGAGCAAACTGACAGACATTCTCCAGACATGGATGAAGATGAAAGCGCCTCAACAAGCAATTGTAGAACGTAAGAACCGCTTCCATTCTAAAGGTGGCGAGCAGAAGAAATCTGCCGATGAAGCAAGCCTCGATAAGAAGTTCCAGATGGAGAACTTCGACCTGATTGTTTGGGAGTATATTAGCAAATAAGTAAGGATTATGGAACAGACATTAAGACAATACGTCAAAGGCAATCTGTTTGAAGCCAGCGACTTGCTGCTTAGTAAGCTGAACATCAAGCATACGCAAGAAGAGCCAACCCCTATGCGCTTTCAGGATTACTATGAAAGTCAGTTGCCTCAGTACATAGAAAATGCGCTGCTGTTGACCACAGAGTGCTACTATATAGGTGAAGTGTGTGATGATGCTATCAAGGGTGTGGCTGATTCTGACACTAAACTGGCAGAAGATTTGGAAAAACTGCGTGCCAATGCACATTATAAGAGCATGATGTTGTTTGCCGTCGATTTAGTTCCTGATAATAATGTCACTCGCTCTGACTTGGCCGTTCTGACTCGCGCTTTCAATCGTCTGGTCTATAACTTCCCCGTTACTGTTATCTTCCGTCAGGGCCGTTATCTGAGCATAGGCACCTGTGAGCGTACTGAATTTAAGCAGGAATGGAAACAAGGTCAAGGAGAAAAGTTGGGAAAGGTGAGCCTGTTAAGAAAAGTGGATTGTCTTAATCCTCATCGTGGACACCTTATGGTATTGGAGTCTCTTTGTGATAAGACATATCCAACGTTTGACGACCTTTATACTAATTGGCAGCAAGTATTCTCCAGCGAGCTACTTACCAAGAAGTTCTATGGTGAACTTTCTGACTGGTATGCCTGGGCTGTACAAGTGGCACGCTTCCCCAACGACCTCACAACAACTGAAGACGATGAGAAATTTAACCATGAGAGTTGTATCCGCCTCATTACTCGTCTTATCTTTGTATGGTTCCTCAAACGAAAGCACCTCATTCCAGAAGAGTTCTTTGATGAAGATTATATCAGGGAGCATTTTATCGAGGAGTTTGACCCACACGCTCGAAAGACTATGTTCTATGATGCTGAGCAAAGCAAGTATTATCGGCTCATTCTTCAGAACTTGTTCTTTGCCATGCTCAATCGTCCCATTGTACCAGAGGGAAAGGATACTCCTAACAATCGGCGTTTCCGTGTAAGAGGCAATTATCATGGCATGAATCCTGACTATGCAGTCAACAATCTGATGCGCTATGAGGAAGATTTCAAGAAAGGTGGAGCAGAGGAGTTCCTGAAAATGGCTAATAGCAATGTACCGTTCTTGAATGGTGGATTGTTCGACTGTCTTGATGATAAACCCAAGAACCTTTACTACGATGGTTTCTCAGAACGAAAGGAATCCCTGGAACAATTATACCTTCCTGATTGGTTGTTCTTTGGCGACGAGGTAGGACGCAGCATCGACCTCTCACAATGGTATGGTGACACGAAAAAGAAGAGTGTTTCAGCTCGTGGTATCATTGATATATTAAAGAGGTATAACTTCACCATCGAGGAAAATACACCTCTTGATCAGGAAGTATCACTTGACCCAGAACTTTTGGGTAAGGCTTTTGAGAACCTATTGGCATCCTATAATCCAGAAACAAAGACCTCTGCGCGTAAGCAGACAGGTTCGTTCTATACGCCTCGCGAAATTGTGCAGTATATGGTGGATGAGAGTTTGGTGGCCCACTTAAAGCGGACATGTGGCGAAGAACTTGAACCACAATATCGCTCTTTGCTCAGCTATGCTACAGAGGAAACAACTCTCACAGAAGAACAGCGTCGCAACATCATGCAGGCCCTCTACAATTGTCGGGTGCTCGACCCCGCTTGTGGCTCTGGTGCTTTTCCTATGGGAGTGCTTCAGCAAATGGTGCATATTTTGCGACAGTTGGATTCTACCAACGAGATGTGGAAGGACTTCATGATAGACTTGGCTATTGAGCAATCTCGAAAGGCATACTCAGAAGAGGCAGACGAAGAACGCAAAGCACGGTTAGCAGATATAGAGGAAGCCTTTGACGGAAATATCAATGACCCAGACTACGCCCGTAAACTCTATCTTATAGAGCATTGTATCTTTGGCGTTGATATCCAGCCCATTGCTGTACAGATAAGCAAACTACGCTTCTTTATATCTCTTGTCGTTGACCAAAAGCCAACGGATGATGCCGGCCATAACTTTGGCATCCGTCCCTTGCCAAATCTGGAATCAAAGTTCGTGGCTGCGAATACGCTGATACCTGTTAAGTATGACGGCACGTTGGTAGAATCTGCACCAGAAGTTCGTAAGAACAAAGATAAACTAAAAGAGCTGAACCACAGAATTTTCTTGGCAAAACGCAATATAGACAAACAGCGTTTTAAGAGTGAAATTAAAGAAACGAGAAAAGCTCTCGCTAAAGCCATCGAAGATACAGGTTTTGTAGGCCATAGCGAAGCTGAGCAACTTGCTGGCTGGGATATGTTTGAACAAAATGCGTCATGCTCCTATTTCGATGCAGAGTGGATGTTTGGCGTGAAGGAAGGATTTGATATCGTAACAGGAAATCCGCCATATGTAAATATTGCAAATATAAGAGATGAAGTAATTAGAAAGAGATATCAAAAGATATATAAAACGGTAAAAAACAAAAGTGACTTATATAGCATTTTTACAGAACGTGCATACACATTATTAAAAGAGAAGGGATTATGCACTTATATCTTTTCTAATAGTTGGCTTGGGACTGATAGCTTCTCTTTGTTCAGGCAATTCCTCGTAAATGAAACAAGAGTTATTCAACTTGTAGACCTCCCAGACAAAGTCTTTGAAAGTGCAACAGTTAAGACGTGTATCATCCTCTTATCAAAAGAAAAGGTTGCGGATAACGATATAATGTTGATGAATTACGATGGCAATTTGTTCTCTAGGATGCCACATAATCTCTCTTATTCTGCGATTAGATCGCACAACAATTTTCCATTTGCTTTTGAAAAGAGTGTAGATCTTTCGAGGGTGAATGCTGTTTTACTTGGAAAGATTGCAGATTTTTCTCTTGGAATAAAAACAAGTGATGACAAGAGATTCATTAGCGATACTCCTTTTCCTGAAGATAATTACAATCTGATTCGAGGAAGAAATATTCAAAGATATAGTACTCCAATAAGTGAAGAATGGATTTGGTATAGACCAGATTTGTTCATGGAGAAAGCTGGTGCAGGGCCTAGACGAATAGAGTATTTTGTTGTTCCTTCAAAAATTATAATAAAAGATGTTGCAACTGAAATATGTGCAACTATTGATGAGAAAAGGTATTTGTGCAACGATACCCTCAATCTAATTTACAAGTTAGATAAATCATTCCCTCAGAAGTATATATTAGGTATTTTAAACTCTAAAGTTATTCGTTTTTGGCACAAAAAAGTATTTCCAGAAGGACTCCATATTAAAATATATCAGCTAAAAGAAATTCCGATTCCAGTTGTAAATGTCACAAAGCAGCAGTCCGTCATCGGATTAGTGGATAGAATACTAAACGCAAAGAGGGATAATCCCAATGCGGATACATCTTCGTTAGAACAACAAATCGACCATATTGTCTATCACCTTTATGGTCTGAACTACGATGAAGTCCTCATCGTTGACCCTGAAACTCCCATCACAAGGGAAGAATACGAAACAAATCTGAAGAACGAATGAAGAAAGAAGATGATATCGGTATGAGCTGTTTATGGTGAATAATGACGAGGAAGGCGGGGGATAAAAGAATGAAATTATGCTGCAGAATAAATACATTGGCACCAAAGATGCCGCCAGCCTGACGGGGCGACCATACGACGAGATTTTGAATCTCGCCAAAACGGGTGTGTTGCCTTGCCATAGAACACGCAGGGGGCATTATCGGTTAAACGTTGACGCTGTTGAGAAGTATTTCGGCATCCAAATCAATAAGCCTGAGGAGGTGGAAGATAAGCCAATCAAAGAGGAAAAAGCTATACCCACAAGTGATATACGCCTCATAACAGAGAATCACTATGAGGAAGTGATAGAACGAATATGTGCAGCGAAATCATCAATCAGAATAATGACAGGAGATTTCAAACGCTTTAAGTTAAAGCCTACGGCGAAACAGGGGAAGAACTACAATGATGGGACGCCATTCATAAAACATCTGATGGAGAAGGCAGGAAAGGGAATCTCTGT
>Ga0256407_10008387_pt1 | contig 15201 bp, 14 predicted proteins | sample RumenRJG_04DNA_FD_193489 | JGI IMG/M metagenome (GOLD analysis project Ga0256407, IMG submission 193489) | Bovine rumen microbial communities from Lethbridge, Alberta, Canada - RJG_04 | ecosystem: Host-associated > Mammals > Digestive system > Stomach > Rumen | place: Canada: Alberta...
GTGTTCGTATTTTCTATGTGGTTATGATATCACTGGCTAACGGTACTGCTACTAAGAGTAATACTTCTATTGAAATGATTCGTAACATCTTTAAAGCAGATGATTTCCCTAACTGGGTAGCTATACGCATAGCTAAGAGAAGATAATAGTTAAATGATACTACCTACACTCTTATACGGAGTGTAGGTAGTATTTATTCGTATGTTTTTAAAATATATATTACTATATTGATTAAGATACGTTAACATTGTTCATAAAGGAGTTTAGAATATATGAGTATATTAACTATGTTAGTACCCGTTAAGAATAAACCAGCTGTACCAGTACAATTATTACATCAAGCTATCGATGAATATGGTTGGACTAGTGGTGGAATAGCATTCTACTTAGATTCAAATGATCCAAATAGTTTAGCAGAATATAGCTTTGAAGCTAAAGTATATAACGTTGGTTCTAAGTGTGGAATCAATAATGGTAAGATATCAAAGTTACATATTACTAATGTGGCTACAAATAACGAGATTATCTGCTATGAAAGAGGATGGGGCTATCATGCTCGTGAATCTACAGATCCAGGTGTAGATATAGCTCTTAATGCAGTACTTATGGCATTTAACAACTAAAATATAGGGATACCACAGTAGCCAGAGGTGCTACTGTGGTAAGTTCTATAAATATATGTTCAAGCACATCTCAGATATATATTACTACCTTGATAGATAAGCGCAAATTATCTATCATCGAGTTTACTTAAAATATATTTACAGAGGTGCGAGTTATGTTAGTTTATCTGCATGAAGCCAATACAGGAGCTGTGTTTAACGGTATAGTACGGTCACAAGATGAGTTAAATGCGTTAATACGCAACTTCATATACGGGATCAAGCTTAAATACCATATTGATGAGAAAGATATGCGTTTAAGTATTACCTAAAATAACTCATAAAATATATGTGTCACTGTAAGGAGAAATAAATCTCCTTACAGCGATATAGTAGCATATGTTATTTTTTGCCCTCTCTGTGTAGCCACGACCAAGTATCTACACATGTACGCTGGAGTGGTCAAGTTTAGTTAGTGTAACCCTACACTACTATAATATTTCAAAATGTGTGTTTATTTATTTATCTTCTAAGTTTTCTTCTACTTCTGGTAGCATAGTACCTTCAGTTTCCATTTCAGTATCAAGTATTTCAATCTTATCTTTTTCAGCTAGCATATCAAGACTACGGCTGATTTCATCTGCTGATTGAACTACCGTACCAGTATCAAACTGTTTAATATCAGTTAACTTTATCTTAGCTAAAAATTCTGCCATGTTAATATTAGATGCCTCCGCGTTCTCAGTATCTTTCTTCTTAAGTTTAACTGCAACATTATCTTTAGCTGCTTTGTCCAGATCATTTAAGATACTTCTAGCCTCCATAAGCAGATGTAGATTAACATCTTTAACCTCAGCATCTGGTTCATCTAAATCAGCATTCATAGCAGCATCCATAAGTTTAGCAGCTAACTTTTCTCTCATGATTTGTGTATTGATATGGTTTTTATCATACATGTTCATAGATTCTAAAATACTGTTAATTTGTACAGATGGAGAATATGCTGTAGGGTACTCCACGTTAGTATTAACTTGAGCTGTATTATTATCATTGACAGCAGGATTACCATCTATAACTAAGAATGGATCGGTATTATCGGCCATAACTTCATATTTCCTTAAGTGTAATATCTATTTGTCATAGTATTTTAAAATATATATTACATATATAGTTAGAGTATAATTCGATTATAGAGGAGTCTTAATATGTCGAATAAAATCACTGAATATACTTCGGATACGATTAAGTCATATCCAGATACAGAGTATATCCGACTCAGACCAACTGCATTGATACCATCACTAGATGCGAAAGGTATCACCAAGATAGTCTGGGAATATATAACCAACTCCATGGATGAGTTTATCTCCCAGAAGATAACTGGTGAGATCTTAGTAGGAGTATTGTACGATGCTAATACGCAAAGATTTCAAATAATCGTTGCCGATAAAGGTCGTGGTATACCATCTAAGAGCTTACATGATGTATTTCTTACATTGAAGACATCAGGTAAGATAGGTAACAATACTGCATATAGAAGTTCAACTGGTGAGTTTGGTCAGGGTGCTAAAGCAGGTGCAGCGTTATCAGCTAGGTTCAGAGCTATATCAACTAACTATCGTGAAGATGTAAGTGGTTCACTGTGTCTTAGTGATGGTAAAGTTATTAAAGAGTATACTGAACAACGTGGTAGCGTTTATGATGGCGTAGTTATTATCTTTGAACCAGATACAGAAAAGTTCTTCAGTTCAGCTAAAGACTATGGTAGTGCTAACTATTTAGAATTAGTTGAAACCTGTAGACAACTTAACGTATTTAATCCTACGATAGATTTTCTGGTGGTTAAATCAGAAGAGTTGTTTGATGATAAGGTGTGGACTTGTCCAGTAGAACAAATCTGGATGAAGTATATACCGTATCTGATGCAAATAGGTAATACGGAATATAACAGTTCTACGGTTATTGATAAGAATGAGTATCTGTTTGAGTTATGGAGAGTAAATCATCAACCTAGCTATCAGGACCAGTTTATCAAAAGAGAGAAATCTTTAGATGATAGATTACAGTTCGATATCAGGTTATATTTCCTAAAGAAATCTATAACAGGTAACCCGCAATACTTTATTAGTGTTAATAACGTTATTCTCCGTGATAAGTTACATAACAGTGTAACGGAATGTACGGTGAGTGTACTTAGGTCGATACTGTGTGAGTATCAGGAGAACGATAGGTATAAACAGTTTGTATTAGAACAATATAACTTCCCAACTATGTTACTGGCAGCAGGTGTGTTCTATCATGGAGCACAACATGCAGGTACTACTAAGGATTCATTCGTAGATGAGGTTTTTGCACAACAGTACAAAGCTGAATTAACTGAAGTATTCTTAGCTAAAGGTACTCAATACTGGGCAGAAGTAGCTAACATCTTAGCTGAAGATATCAAGAATAAGTTCGCTAACTACTATGATCAGCCATTGAAGAAATCTGATGCTATCAGAATCTACATGGATCTTAACTATAGTAACAACTTCCATGAATGTAGAAGTCAGGATAATACTAAAACTGAATTATACATCGTAGAAGGAACTTCTGCAGGTAACATCATCGAGTCTAGAGATCCTGATTATCAGGCGATCTATACTACTAAGGGTAAGCCTAAAAATCCAGCAGAGATAGAATCTCGTAGGATTAAGGATAGAGCTGAGTTAATGAAGAATGATATCTATCAGGATCTGATGCATATCTTAAATGTTACGCCATCTACTACAGATATGTCTAATTGTAGATTTAGTAAGATTATCATTGCAACTGATGCTGACCCAGATGGTTATCATATCAGCACGATACATCAGCATAACTTATACTTAGTTAATCCGATGTTAATAGAACAGGGATTTGTATATATAGCTAACCCACCATTGTACTCATATGTAACTGGTAATGCTAAGAAGTTATTGTTCCTTAGAGATAAACCAGCCTTAACTGATGCTAAGATAGAATACATCTATGAAAAAGCTATCGACATGCGTATCGTTACTGATGTTGATGGTAAAGTTAATGAGATACCAGTAGATAGAGCTCTCTATCGTGAAACCTGTTATATCGTTAATATGTTAGGTGAAGCTTTTGATATATTGTCGGAACAGTTAGATATACCATTATTGATCTTAGAAAGATTAGTGTATGCTATTGATTGTCTGTATCCAAAAATTCAATATGAAAAGTTAGAGTCATTCTTCGCAGCAGATGGTGACAATGTTTGTGTTACTATTGATAAATCACATCAATATCTGGTAGTGTCTATCGGTACTGTGGATTATCCGATATGCCTTAACAATATTGGTGAAATTATTAAAGATAACTTGCTACAGTTAGTTAATCGGTATAAGTATCGTAATCTTTACTTTAAGATTAAAGGTAAGACTGCAGATACTGCAATTAAAGAGTATACTCTAGTTACACCGATGCAACTATATATGCAGTTTAAGGAGTTGAATAAACTAGTATCAGTAAAGAGATATAAAGGTTTAGGTCAGATGCCGGACAATTCGTGTTATGATACATTAATGAATCCGGAAACTAGATCTTTAACTAGAATAACCAGCGCAGGTGATCCATCGTTGAACTATAATCTTATCGGTAAGAAAACTGTAGGTTACCGTAAAGAACTTATGTCAGCAACTGGATCGTTAAGTTCTTCATTTAAGAGATTGAATAACTTAGATAGCAGCTGGCTCGAAGTACAATAAGGTTGTATTTATATATTACCTAGTTGTATATACAAGGTGTGTAGTATAGTTATGTTACTTGGGGTAAATGTGACTATGCTACATCGTTTAAGCTATTTGAAAGGGGATTCGTATGGAAAAGATGCAGGATGATATCCGAGCATTATTGTCTCAGATAGACAAGGAGAAGGTCAACAGTGCGATGACAGCTCCTACTGTGGTAACCGATCCATTATTAACTATAGAGCAAGCAGGCGATAGTGCTGATGCTCTCTCTAAGTTAATTAAGATGTGGTTGGTTGATTCTGGAATGAGTGTATCTAAACTAAAAGAGATGCACCGTAGATATTCTAAGAAATTAGGTATCCATAGTAGTGATATGGGTAATAAACGCAATAACTTAATTGCAGAATTACGTAAACCGCGTATCAGTTGGAAGATTTTAGTTAATCAGCTTTTTCCTGTCTTAGGATTAACACTTCAGAATGTGGAGTTAACCACTATCGATGATGCTGGTAAGGTTAGTAAGATAAATCTCAATGACCTCACTAAAAAGGTTGCAGAGAACTTTCCGAATAACTATGCCAATTTACTGGATGTTAGAATTAACACCAGAGATGAAGAAGGTGGTCTTCACACAATAGATTCATCTAACTTCGGAGGTAAGAATGATGAAGAAACTTGAGGGCTTTCAGACTACTAGAGAACAGACCTCAACTGAGTCCATGACGAACGGTATGACAACATTCTCCGCTGCGGAAGTGGCGGATAAGTATACTAACTATATCGATGGACTAAAAACGATACATCGCCGTATCTTGTGGTGTGCCAGAAGTATCTATCAGAAAACAACTGACCCGATACCTATGGCTAAGATGCTAGGTGCGATCATGGAGATACATACCTCCGGTGATCAATCTATCTACGAAGCACTTATCAGACTATCACAACCATTCAAAGTGGGTATCCCACTTATAAGGGTAGATGGTAAGAATGGTGCTTACTACGATCCGGCAGGAGCAGCTGCATACCGATATCTACAGTCAAGTCTAAGTGAGTTCGCTTATGATGTATACTTTAAGGATATAGATGCTCGTACTGTTCCAATGGTATCAACTAAAGATTTTACAGGATTTGAACCAAGGTATCTGATACCTAAGATACCGATGACACTAGTACTGTATAATCTTACAATCGGAGTTGGATTTAAGTCTACTACATCAATGATGGATATCAATAGTGTATGTGATTTAGTAATCCAATATGTTACTAATCAGATTAATGGTGGCAATGGAGATGCACCAGCTAAGATCTATGGTAAGATGATAGTACCATCTTTCCCGATTAAGACTCTTATTACTAATAAAGAAGAATTATTAGAAGCTTACAGTAATGATAACTGGGAAGTACCTATACGTACGGAAGGTGTAGTGGAAATGTCAGGTGACAATATAACTCTCCGTTCAGTACCGTACCATGTAGATTTCAGTGATGTTACCAGTAAGTTAAGAGATAAACTTAAGTCTAAGGAAGGTAGATATTTATTACCATATATCAAATCGCTGTGTTCCTTCTCTGCTGCTGAGGCAGAGTATGCGATACCGTTAGTTAAGGGTAAAAATCCATTCGTTGCATTGGATCTGATCAGACCTAGATTAAGGTTAACTGAACCAATTCATCCTAGTTTTATCTTTACTAATGGTAATAATAAATTAGTATCGATGTCACCACTTAAACTGTTGGCAGCATGGTACAAGGAACGTAAGGCAAGCATTATAGGTTCATTGAAGTATAAGCAAGCATCATTGTTGCTTAAGATACGTGAAATAGAAGCTATATTGCTGATAGTAGATCATACTGACGAAGTAATTTCTATCTTGAGAAATGCTGAAACTGAGCAGGAATGTATACGTACACTCCATTTAGTGTTCAATACTAAGTATGGTATCAAGTTATCACAACAGCAGGCAATTATTATCCAACGTCAGCAGTTGAATACACTTATCAAAGCAAGTAAACCTAAGTTGCTTAATGAGTTAGAAATAACTAGACGTAAGTATGAAGATAATTATAAGAAGTTCTCCATGGTTAATCAGATCATCATCGATGATGCTAAGTTAATCAAAGAGAAGTACGGTAAGAAAGTACCTAAACTTACTAGATACTCATCTGAATTCAAAGGTTGTGTTCAGTTTGGTAATTGGGGTATCATTAACTTCTTTGATGAAGAAGATATGATTAATATCCTTAGTTCTAAAGGTTGGGGTACTATTAAGAGATCTATCTATTTCTATAACAGGAATGATGATAGGTTTGTTGTGATAAATGGTAGGTTAGTACCGATGGTTAATCCATCAAGGGAAATAACCTGTGAAGGTGTAGTACAATGTCCATCTAACGGCAGTGGTATGTCACTGGTTATCAATAAATCAGGTAATACTGCAATTATAGAAAGAGATATACCAGATCAAGCGATAGCGAAAGCTATACCGAATGATGATACTTGGTCGATCTTCCCTATAAGCAAAAACTTCTATGCGATCCATCGTGATGGTAGTGTGACTAAGGAAGTATATACTTCTTACAGTATCCGTAAGACAGTATCCTGCGGAGCTAAATCTGATATAGTCTATGCACTTCCATCTAACAGTAGAGATATGGTAGTATTCCATGCTAACCCACTTGAACCTAATGTGATTCGAGTTGGTCGTATACTGTCAACGGATATAGGTAAGTTAAATGCAGTAGTAGCAGGTGATATGTTTATCTTAGGTGTATACAATATTAAGGATAAGGAGATCTGTTTAAATATACCTAATGAGTGTACTAAACTAGTTAATATTGAGTTCTTAACGATTAAGAATATCAAGAACCTGTTTAGTGAAAACAACATGAATAATCTGTTAATAGATTTAAATAAGACCAGTAACATTAGTAAGAAACTAATAAGACATCCTCAGATCCGTACATTGTACATGTTAGACTTATAAGAGGTATAACATATGGAAAAATTTAAGATCAAGAACATGCAGTTTTATGGCGATGGCATAGCTAAACAGCAGAGTTTAGCTAATGAAGTTATAGTTAAGTTTCAGAGTATGTTTGATAAGGAAACAGTTTCGATCGGTTCATGTTTACGTAAGTTAACTCCAACGCTGTTAACCTTATCAGCAGTATCCAGATCTACTTGGGCAGCTACTGTACTGTATAAACCTAAGACAAATATCTTCATCTTCAGGTATATTTCATCTGAACTGGATATGAGTATAGATTTGATAAGTTCTTGTGATTTAGGAACTAAAGCAGAATCAGTTAGAAAAGCTGTGAATGATTCGTTCTATCATGATAAGATATTCAAATATCCTATCAGTCAATCTCAAGTAACTCATACTACTAATGTAGGTAGGTTTGAATATGAAAAGAAACTTATCATAGATGATCCTGAAACGTTAGCTGTATGGAGATGTTCTCCACTTAAGAAGACCTTATGGGAACGTATCGCTGGTAGTGATATCATGGATACCGCAATATCTATACTTAATACAGAGGCAGTATCTAGTCGGTTGTAGTTATATACTAAATACATAAATTCTATCCCTGGTGGCACCTGTAACAAGGTGGCCACCTAGGATAGTTATTTTTTTTTACTGCAAATAAGTGTCGCATAAGGTATCTATCTGTGCATTAGTGAAATCAACTTCGCCACCACTGCTGGACATGATTGGGTTATCGATAGCATATTGTAAACTATGAGTACCATCAGTTAAACAAATATTACCAGTTACACTATCACGGAACATGATGTTCTTAGGTGGAATAATAGCACCTTGTGCTGATGTAAGAGCACCGATATCCATTATAGCTACTACACCAGTTACAGTATTAATTGTATTATTACTACCAGGCTGTACTGTCATAATCCTTAACTCCTATTATGAATTATCGTTCTCAAACACATCTGCTAATATAGCATCTATCTCAGCATTAGTCATAGCGTCGTATTCACTGTGAGTATGATTGCTAGTTACAAATCCTGCACCATTAGTTAATTCATTAGTATTAGTTGGTATGGTAGGTTTATTACTTAAATCGTCATAACTTCCTGAGGTAGCTACTGTAGATAAGTTGTTAAATTTACCATTAACCCAGTCACTGATCTTAGTCAACAACCTAGGCAAACCATTGTTTCCTAATTTAGCCATTACTGTTCCTCCTATTCAGTAGTATCTTGTATATCGATAGTATTACTGTTAGGATAAACTGTAACTATCTTACCACCTAGAGCAGATTTGATACTAGGAAGTACTTTGAGTTCATCCGTAGCTACACCATCATTAGTAGTGAATTTAAATGAGAAGAGTTCAGAGTCGCTACTGAAGATTGGATCAGTAACATCCCATACATAGTAACCTTGATCATTCTTAATTAATTCAATCGTGGTTACAATAGGTTCGCTATTAGATTCATCGAATTGACCAGGAGCATCATCCCAGTAATTTAAGTATAAGTTATCCCAATTAGCAGGAGCTATCCATACTTCATTTTCATCTGGAGTAGTTGGTCTAATGAAAGGCATGCTTCCAGTAGCAGGTACATCCTTACAACTACGCCAAGTGATACTATCAATAGAGACAGGAGTTTGTGTAGTTATCGATACATCTTCACCAGCTATAACAGGTAATGTAACATAAGAGTAAAAGTAAGGCGTAGCACCATAACACCAACCAGTGGTAGCTAGACCATTAGTTTGTATAACAGAACAATAAAGAAGACCCGAATCACTATTTGGACAGTAAAATTTTACTGTTAGATAACCATCATCTGTTAGTTCACTACCGGGAATAGTACCACTGTAGCTAGATAAATCTTTAGTAGTACTACCAGGAAATCCTAAGCTATGTGGGGTGATACCATTAATGCTGTTAATTCTTCTAGTAGAACTACCTAAAGCTAATCCGTTAGTATCAGGTAATAATTCACCAGTAGGAGTAAGTTCTACTGTACTACTGTTACTAGCATTATCTTCTGCAGTTATTTCACATGTACCATCATTAGCACCACCATGTAGTATTACTTTACCACCAGCTAGATTGTTACCACCAGAAATAGTAAGAGTGCTATTATTTACTGATTTAGAAATAGCACTGTTATTAGCTATAGCTATCACATCAGTAAAAGTCTTACTACCACGTACAGTTTCATTACCTGTGTTATGTACTACACCACTATCTTCTGCTTTACTACTGATAGCAGTAGTATTAGTATTTATCTGTTCAGTTAATGCAGAAGTTATACCACTATTAACTGCATCAAGTTGTGTTGCGGATAACTGACTTTGTTTAGTATCAGTATAATCCTTAACACCGCGGAGTATAGAATCCATAACACTTAGGAAATCGGTATTATTCATCGATTATTCTCCAAATACATCAGTTAATAAGTTGTTTATAGTAGTTTCATCTATTTCAGCAGTATCTGCTAATAACATTGCTATATTAGTCTGATTTTCTGCTACCTGAGCAGTTAATGCAGCTAATTCATCAGTATGACCAGATATAGTCTGGTTAATATCGTAGATATCATCATTAATATCACTAATATTGCTACCAAGACTTGCTATCTGAGTAGTATGATTAGCTAATTCTGCACTTAAGTCATTATAGTTAGTATTAGTAGTAGATATCAGATCCATTAGTTCAGGGATATCTGCAGAGCTATGGGTATGTATACCTTCAGCTTTACTGGTCCATGAAATACGCTCACTGTTAGTTATATGTGAATCATCATCGTTAACGTGTGCAGCAAACACAGTCTCGCTTACTTTAGAAGCTATGTCACTATCTCTGCGAGATTTTATATCAGCTAAGATATTAGATAGTCTAGCTAGATTCAGGTTATTAGACATACAATCTCCCTAGATATAATAAAGGTGTATCATTTGATAGAGTAACTGTTTATGGATGGTATAAATATGAATGCTAAACGTAAAGCCGTTCAGGATAAAATATTAAGTGTTGTCAGTAAAATTGACCCATCAGGTAAGAACGTTAAGTTCTATACTGAGATGTTTGACAAGATGACTGATAAAGATTTTGATAACTACATGGTAAGAATTAAAAACCATGAAGATGTGCTGTTCCTCTACAGTGCCAACATGGTAGATCACTTAAGCATACCTAACTTAGTTAAAGTAGCTAAAGAAACTGGTGTTAAGTTATTTGAGCGTATTCGCATCTATGATAGAAGCTCTAATTCATACTACTATACACCTAAGAAGTATGCAATTCTACAGATACCTATCCGCCGTATGGTGCAGTTCGCTGATCATAAGCTTACTGTAGCTGAAGGAGATAGTAGAGTAGATATACTTACTGGTCAGGTAGTTAAACCTGATGCTGGTGCACGTATCAGTGAACCAGAGAGCAGAATACTTCATGCTTTCGGATTTAAAAATACCTTACGAGAACTCAATAAGTTCCGTGGTGGTGATGTTGTAGCTTTTGCTGAATATAAACGTGAATTAGAAGAAACAGGTATGACTACAGTAGATAGAGATACTGGTACTAAGGTTAGATCAGCAGTAGCAGTAGACGTATACTACAGTGGTATCCATATCGAGTCTAATGCATCCGGTCTCTAATAAGGAGGGTGGTATAGATGAGTACAGCTAATGATTATAAGACAAAGATTAATAATCTTAAAGCATCGATAAATGCAGATAATAAAAAGTTACAATCATTACAGAGATCTGGTGGTAGTCAGGCTGAGATCAATACACTACAGAATAACATTAAGAATAATCAGGCTGCACTTACTGCCACTACCGCTGAGTATGATGAATATACCCATAAACAGCAGGAACCAGAGAGTTCTGGTATTTCTGCTATAACTGAAGGTATCACTAAATCTATTTCAGATACAGTAGATGGAGTAACTAATACCGTATCAGATGCTATCGATACAGTAAATAATATCAAAGATCAGATAGCGGATAAAGTATCCTCAGTTACTGATGCAGTTGCCTCAGTAGGTGATAAGTTATCTAGTATGGTAAGTTCAGCTAAAGATAAGCTTACCAGTTTATTCAGTAGTGATAAGAAAAGTGATGAACAGGTTAAGAGTTTAGCTACTAAGGATAATGATAAAGGTCCTAAGGAAACTCAGACTAAAGTTAAGACCATTTCACCTAATGAACATAGTGCTATGGCACAGCCAGTAGCATATGTTACTAGACCTATTACTACTGTAGTAGACAATACTAAATCAGCACCAGCAGAAGATAAGAAGGATGACTTACCTAAGATTGGTCCATTAGCAGATAAAGCTAAGAAGTTAGGTAAAGATGCTAGCTGGACTAATGTCATTAAAGATGTTACTAAGGATATTAAAAGTGGTATAAGTAAAGTATCAGCTTTTGTTAGTGATGTTAAGAATAAAGTTAACGCAGTTAAGCAAACTGTTGCAGGTACAGTTAGAGGAGTAGTTAACACCGTAGGATCAGCAGTAGCTTCTGTAACCAATTCAGTACTATCATTTACTACACCTATCGTACAGGGAGTAAGTGATGTTATTAATTGTGGTAAATCTCTTACTGGTGAATTAGCTTCAGTATTACCTGGACCATTAGGTGCTTATGTATCAGCTAAGTCAGATGCATTTTTCAATAAGGTATCTACTAAAGTAGCTAATAGTAAATTATTCCAGATACAAAATGCATTAACTAAGTTAAATGCAGTTAGTGAATCTGGTAATTTTGCTGATTTTGTAGGTATGGCATTATTATCTCAGGCAGGTAAAAAATACCCAATGCTTACTGATGCATTTGGTATGGATTTAACTCATATGTTTGGTAATAACACCATAGCCTCTTTGAATGGTTTTAATAAACTGATAACTCAGTTCTGTCCACAAGTAGCTGAATTATTACCAACTGATGCAGTTAACTATTCTGAGAATAAATTGTTATATGACTCATTACTAGGAGCATTAGCAAGTAATGGTTGTAATCAGTTATTACTCCAGTTAGCTAACTGTGAGGCAGCAGATAAGTTGTACTATGATGAATCATCTACTAAGATGCTACAGAAATCAGCTCAGGAAGTATTAGCTAAAGGTGATGTTGATACTTATAAAGCTATCATGAGTCGTATCGGTACTAACAATGTAGAAGATCCATCATTAGCATTGGCTGCACTATCTGCTAATGTTAGTAAAGAAGATGCAGTGAAAGTAGGGCAACCTTACAATGATCTAGTATCTATGTTTGGTTATACTTCCAATAATGTATACTGCAATGCTGAACTAGGTGAAATAGATGGATGTAAAGTGTATGATGGTAGTAAAGTAGCACTAGCTACTGTTAACAATACTACACTAGTTAAGCAGGTAGTAGACCCAAGTGAAGCTAACAGTATTGAACTAATTCGAGCATCATACGTCGGAGCACGTAAGGTATAATAAATTCACATATCCTACCCAGTACCATGCTGGGTAGGATATGCAGTTCATTTTTTTATGGCTATACATAACTAGAGTGAGTAAGGTATATTCATAAGCCTTATTCACCCTAGGTTGATGAGTGCTGATGTTAGCAATCATAGTAAAAGCAATCCTGCTTATCCTAGGTCTTGTTGCCTGGATAGGCAGGAGGTAAATTATGAAAAAGATCATTAATACAATTATTGATTTCGGTAAATATATGTCACAGTATCGCATAGTGCAGCTTATCGCAGCACCAATCATGTTGGTACTGTATGCTGTATGGTTTGTGGTTATGGTACCTATTATGGTACCTGGTATTGCTGGCTTTAAACTTCATCAATACCTGATGCGGGTAATGCCAAAGCAGCCTTTCGCCGAAGGTGTTATGCTGCAGGCTCCACAAACATCATGGCACAAGTTTCTGGGTCATCTGGTTCAGTTTCTTGTGGGTTGTGGTGCATATTCTGTGCCGCCATTGACTGTAGGTAATGAGCAGTGGTATATCTGCATATTAACTAAGGTCGATTCACGTATTTTGCTCTGGCATGAGTTGGGGCATTGCGTGGATAGAAACGCTCAGCCAACTGGGTTTTGTAATGTGATTCTTGATCATGTTGGTAAAGGAGCTCGTTTCGAGAAGCGTGCTGATCTGTACGCTTACAGAAAGGCATTTCGAGAATTACCTCGTGAAGATGCGATTCAAGAAGTGCAGCAATACTGTAAGCTGCTCAGAAAAGCAAGTCGATTCCAGTTTGGATTAACAGATAACAAATGGCGTGCTCGTCTGGCTGAACGTTATGTTAGAAGGTATTATAATCAGTAGTACTTTCTAACGGCAATTAAGAAATAACCCGCGAAACATGTGGGTTATTTTTTTTTCTCCGTACTAACCCTTCTAGCCTCATCTTCTTAATAAGCATATATTACTATTCTGGAGAAAGTGCACTTGAACACTAGCTTAAACAGGAGGTTAACGTGGCTAGTATTAGATCCGATCTCATAGCTCTTAAGCTAACTGTGATAATACTGACAGCCATCGCATTCTTTGTAATTATCGATGATGTTAGTACTCACATCAAGTTGGATAAACTCCAGAAGAGTATGGAGAATTCACGTATATCTTGTCGTCCAGTTAAAATGAATGATAAGTATTTCTGTGGTTCCCGTGTACTTATTGAGAAATCTACTGATAAGAAGTAAAACTGAGAGTGAATGAGTTCATTACCCACACCACTGTACCATTATCGGTACAGCGGTGTATTTTTCTTTTTATTTTTAGGTTCATCGTTGCTGAATTTATATATTACTAATCTGAGTTCCAATGTTGGAATGGGGAATTTTGTTTAACAACTTAAGGGAGGGTAAAATGGCAAATGCATTTAGTGCATTTCACAAGACAACTCCTATATACCTAGACAACAATGTATCGTACTATAAAGAAACAAGTATCGATAACAACTTTAGTTGTCCGGTGTATATGTTAGATAGTTCTGATAATTTTACAGAACTAGCTCCGACTGTTGGTAATCCATCAGTTGTGGGTTCGATATGTAACCGAGTAGGTGATCCTAAGCAATATACATTAACAATATCTATTGCCACTCGTAGGTTTGGTGAGTGTGATGAACATGGTAATACCAAATCGATGATGGATTCTACAGGTAGAAATGTTACTAAGTTAGTATTCAAAAGATCAGATTTTGAAACTGAATCAGGATATAAACCTATATATGTTCCAGAAATATCTGCAGTATTCTCATTACAGTACGATTATGAGGTAATGAAAAATGCTAGACCAACTAGCGCTGATGATGGAGCAATGAATCGGTTAATATTGGAGGTGAATTTACACAAAACAGAAATATCTACTATGTACTTTACTTGTTATGGTAGAGTATTAGAAGTAAAAGCCAAACATGATCTTTCTCAGGAAGAAGGTATTAGTATCAGGTTTAAACCGTCAGGTGGAACACCTATGGTACTTAAGGATAAGATTGATAAGAATGCTGATATCAGTTGTATCACCACACTATTTGTGGATAACAACATTGTGTATGGTGCTGATAGAGAAGCAGTAACTAAAGCATATCAACAATTATCTACTGCCAACTTCAAGAAAGTTGATGATTTGACAAGAGATAACGCTAATCTCAAAAACTCTCTGTCGGCAACCGAGGCAGATAACAAACTTCTTAGCAGGAAGTTAAATGCGATCCTTAACGAAAAGAAAGAGATCCATGAAACTGAGAACTTAAGATTGAAATCTATAGCTGCTCAGGCAGATTCTACTGCTAACATGTGGAAAAATGTAACAACTATACTCACAGCTGTATCTGGAGTAGTGTTGATAGTCATGAAGATAGCAGAGAAATCTCCTAAAGTAGCAG